>TARA_R100000808_G_C2155393_1_pt1 | contig 21173 bp, 23 predicted proteins | sample TARA_R100000808 | Tara Oceans TARA_R100000808 (sample SAMEA2622852) | marine metagenome | biome: marine biome (ENVO:00000447); feature: marine epipelagic mixed layer (ENVO:xxxxxxxxx); material: "saline water (ENVO:00002010), including plankton (ENVO:xxxxxxxx)" | depth 140 m | reverse complement strand
AAAATGCAGAGCTATGGTTAATTGGAGATCTCTTAATGGTACAGATTATGTTGCACTTGGTACAGAAAAACAGCTATTAATATTATTAGATGGTCAATTTTACGATATAACACCTTTAAGAAAAACAAGCTCTTTAGGTGCAAATCCATTAACAACAGCTGATGGCTCTACAACAGTTACAGTTACAGATAATTCTCATGGTTGTGTTTCTGGAGAAATTGTAAGTTTTTCTAATGCTTCGACATTTAATAATGTTACTATTGATGGTCCTTATGAAATTATAAATGTTACGAGTGCCAATGCTTATGAAATAACAGCAACAACAACAGCTGATGCAACAGGTGCTGGTGGTGGCTCTTCAATAACAGCCAAACATCTTATAGGTAAAAGTGAAGGAATGAATAATGCTACTGCATCAACAGCATTAGGTTATGGAACTGGTCCTTGGGGAGATTCAACTTGGGGAACAGCTCGTTCAGGAAGTGCAGTGACATTAGATTTAACAATATGGAGTTTAAATCTTTGGGGTGAAGATTTAATTGCAACTGTTAGCAATAATTATAGCTATTATTGGGATAGTTCTGGTGGAGTTGCAACAAGAGCAACAGTAATAAGTAATGCACCACAAACAAGTCGTTTTACAACTCTTTCTTTCCCTGATAGACATCTTGTTTCGATGGGCTCTTATGATAGTGGTGCAAGTGCACAAGATCCTATGTTAGTTGCATGGTCAACACAAGGAGATTATAATAATTGGACTGTGTCTGCTGCAACAACTGCAGGAAGTCAAAGATTACAAGAAGGAACTAAAATAGTTGCTGCTGTAGGAACTCGAGAAGAAATTTTTATTGGTACTGATGAAGCGATGTATGGTATGGCTTTTGTAGGACCACCATTTACATTTGCATTTAGACTTTTAGGAACAGGATGTGGACCAATATCTTTAAGATCCATGGTAAATGAGTCTGGGACAGTTTTTTGGATGGGAAGAAAGAATTTTTATTCTTTTGATGGTCAAGTTAAAGAGCTCCCTTGTCCGATGCAATTTCACATTTTCGATACTTTAAACTCTCAGCAAACACAAAAAATATTTGGAGTTTTAAATAGAGAATTTAAAGAAATTATGTGGTTCTATGTTAGTAATGATTCTTCTGATGAAGAGCCAGATAAATATGTTATGTATAATTATGAAGAGAATGTTTGGTCTTTAGGATCTATGTCAAGAACATCATGGCACGATGCTTTTGGTGTTAGAACTGTTCCTTATGCAACAGATCCAGATGGTAAACTTTATAATCAAGAAACTGGCACAGATGATAATGGTAGTGCTATGACTTCTTATGTTGAAAGCTCTCCTATGGAGCTTAATCTCGGTGATTCCCCTGATGGAACCAATCTTTTTATGGTTGATAGGATAATTCCTGATGCTACTGTAACTGGAAGTCTTTCTATAACATTAAAATCTGCAAAATATCCTAATGGTACAGAAACAACAAAAGGACCATTTACTATTTCACAAAATACAGATAAAATAAGTTGTAGAGCCAAAGGTCGCCAGATGAAAGTTCGTTTTTCAAGTTCTGATACTGGAGATAATTGGGCACTTGGTCGTTTTAGAATTAATTTACGAGGAGATGGAATGAGATGACAACAGGAACTAGAAGAGGAAGATTACCAAGTGCTCCTGCAGAGTATAATGTTAGATGGGGAAATACTTTAATTAATCAATTAGAATTAAATTTATCAAATACTAATTTAGCAGCATCTTCGGAAAATTATAATGTTTCAAATGTAACATTAGATAGAACAATGGATGCAGACTCAACAACATTAGCAGAATTAGCAGATGTCCTTGGGACATTGATTACAGATTTAAAGAATAGAGGAGTAATAGGATAATGGCTGAAATAGATACAGGAATAATTGGTTCTGGATTAGGAACTTTAGGATCTCTTACAGATCCAGAAACAGGTATACCATATAAAACAGATTATTATAGTACACCTTTTGATGATAAATCTGGTGGTGGTTATTTTTATGGAACAGGATTTAATCCTTCCCAAAGATTTATTTACCAAAGACTAAGAAGAGATTCTGGTGGCGATCCTATTAAAATGTTTGAACAGTGGGAAACTTTTTCTGATGAAGATAAAGCTTGGATTGCAGAAGCAGACCAAAGAAGAGATGAATTAACTCCTGAAGAAATTTCAACCATAGATATTTTAAAACAAGTTGGTGGAGAAGCTATTAAACCATTCCTTCAAGAAGCATCCAAAGCAGCATTATATTCTTCTGGTAATACATTAGGAAGTCTTGGTTTTGATCCTTTGGGTTCAGATGCTAGATTAACAGAAGCAGTAAAAGCAGATATGGGCACTGATTCTGTAGGAATGTATTCTCTTAAAAAAGCAACACCTTTTATGAAAACTCAAGGAGAAGAACTTCAAGCATTAGCAAATAAAGCACCAATAGGATATGAATATAGTCCAACACTTAACGATCCTTCAGTTAAAGTTGATTTTACAGACGAAAACGTTTTTATGGATAGTTCTGGTACAATTTACAATAAAAGAGGAACTTCTCCATCATACACTACAAGTTCAGTTCAGGGAACTGTCGCACCAAAACTTTCATCTTATACTAGTCCTGGTTCTTCAGGATATGGTATGAGTGCTGCTCCTTCTGCAAGTTTAGCAGGACAAGGAAATCCTACTACTGGACAATTTGGTTATAGTCAAACTACTGCTGGACCAACATCACAAGTAGCAGGAAACATTGTAAGTGATGGGATTGCAGCTGAACCAGGATTTTGGAGTAAAGATGCATTTAGTGCTAGAGCAGATTCTGCATTTGCACCAACAGCCATGGCAAGTAATTTTGCTGTAAGTTTTGGTGTAAATCTTATAACTGGTAGGGGTAAGCCAAAAGAAAGAATTGAACAAGCAGCAGATACAGCAATTGGTTCAACCATCGGAACAGCAATCGGAACAGCAATCGGTGGTCCTATTGGTGGATTTATTGGCTCAACTATTGGCTCTATTGTTGGTGGTGGTGGCAGAGTTATTTGCAATGAATTAATGAGACAAAAATTATTAAGCAGAGAAGATGTTATTTTAGATTATAGATTTACAAAAGACTATTTAACACCAACTCATGTAAGAGGTTATCACGTGTGGGCAATATCTACAGTTAAACAGATGCGAAAAGGTCGTTATGTTAAATTCTGGAGACATATTGCGAAACATCGTGCAAACGAAATTGCTTATATATATGGTAAAAGAGATAAACCAGATTATCTAGGCAAGGTATATAGGAAAATTGGCGAACCAACATGTTGGGTAATTGGATTATTCTGTGAAAAGTCTGATTGGTCAATACTTTATAAGGAGAAAAAAATTGGCAATTAGTGAAGAAGAAATGATGATGAAAGAGACTGTTAGAGAAACTCCAGTGGCACCGAGTGCACCAGCCCCAGCACCAGCTCCACAAGGAGTTTCTCCGACATTAAATCAAGCTATGGGTGCAGAGACTTCTGAGATGATGAAAGTTGCAGATCCAAAAATACAAATGGTTCTTATGTCTCGTCTTGAAAGTTTAGCTCCTGAAGAGTTGAAACAATTAGATAAAGTTATAGATGGTAGCACAGCAAGGATTTTAATGAAATTACTTCCAGAGCTTGAGCCATTAATGATGCAATTAGCAGAAGCTGGAATCGGTGGTGGCAATGCAGAAGCTGAGATGGGTGCATTAAGTGGAATGATGTAATGGAGATACGAAGAGCAAATGCTTTAGATATCTCTGCACTTATTCACTTAATAATGAAAATGCACAGTGAAGCAGAAGTTAAAATACCAACTTTAGATGTTGCCAAAGTTACAGATTCTGTAATACATGCTTTGAAAGTTGGAGTTGTAATTGTGGCTACAAATGATGAAAAGAAATTAATAGGTTCAATTGGAGGTTATGCTGCAGAAGATTGGTTTTCAAAAGATAAAGTTTTAGGAGATCTTTGGTTTTTTGTTCTTGAAGATTATAGAAAAACAAAAGCAGGAATTTCTTTAATAAAAGAATTTATTAATGTTGGAAAAGAAGCTAAATTAAATATTAAGTTAGGACATATATATTTTGGCGATATTGAAAGAAAAGATAATTTTTATGAAAAGCTCGGTTTTGTTAAAGCTGGGTGTACTTATGTGGAGAAATAATTAATGGGTGGTATGTGTACAGCTCAAACTGAAATAATCCCTACAGAAACTGATGTTCTTGAAGGGACAGAGATACCTGAATGGGTATCGAAAGGTGGGCAACTTTTATTCGCTGAAGCAGTAAATTTAGCTGACCAGCCATTACAAACTTTTGATGGTGCTCGTCTTCCTGTTTATGGTAGATTAGGAGATGATGGTAAAGCAGCAGAATTAACTTATGAAACTGTAACAGATCCAGATACAGGAATGACAAGTCAAAGATTAACTAATCCTGCAGACCAACTTTCTAAATTAACTCCAACAGAACAACAAGCTGTTCAAAAATTAATGAATGAAGGTGGAGATTGGCGAGGATATATAGAAGGAAAGACTGGAGTTAGAGGAACAGAAGGTTTATTAAGCGACTTTACACAAAACATAGGACAACTCCAACCACAAGCATTTGGACAAGCAGATTTAGATAAATATATGCCTACTTTTATGAGTTCTGTTGATCCTGCATTAGAAGATGTTTCTCAAACTTTTAATAGAGCAAGACAAGATGCATCAGCTATTTATGGTGGTGGTGCTTTTGGTAATGCTAGAATGGGAGTTGAGCAAGCAGAATTAACTAGGAATGAAGCTAGAGAAAGAGGAAGGATACTTGCTGATGCAGGTGTAAGAGGATTAGAATTTTCTGCAGCACAAGCAGAAAGAGATAAAGCTAGAGATGAAAGGATATTTGATTTAACACAAACAGCTCGTTTAACAGGAGCAAGAGCTTATCAAGATGTCGCTCCTTTAGTTCAAAGTCTTTCCGAGCAAGAAGCTGTTGGATTATTAGGTGCAGGTGAAGCTGAAAGAACTTTAGATACACAAGCTTTAGAACTTGCATATAGAGATTTCGTAGAGCAAAGGGAATATCCTTTTAGCTCATTAAATTTTGCAATCGGTGCTTTAAAAGGGATTCCTTATGAAACTCGTGAATTTGCAATGCAACGTGGTGGTGAAGTAATACAGTCGCCAAGTGTGTATGGTCAAACGATAGGTGGTCTTGGTTCTCTTTATAGTGCATACAAGATGTTACAATAATGGTAGATTTTACGAAAAAATTACTGCAATTAGGTGCTTCTGGAACTAATCCTAATAATTTGAATCCTCAGTTGGGTGCACTTGCTCCGTACATAAATCTTATGGAAAGTGTATATCCTCAACAGAATCTTCTTTCTCCTGAAGAGCAAGCATTCCTGTTCTTTACTAAGATGGCAGAAGAATCTTCAAAACCTGGAGCAACAGCGATAGGTGCAGCAGGAACTGCAGGTCAAGAATTCCTTAAAACAAAGATGGCACAAAAGCAGTTAGACCAAACAAGAAGCAAAGATATATTGACTGGTGCTGTATCACTATCAGCTGCATTAAATAAACCAAAAACAATTAAAAATTTAGATATTGGTGTTGCAACTTATTTGTCTGAAGCAGATGCATTAGCACAATACCCAAAAGCGAAATTTGGAGATTTTTACAAAAGTATAACTGCTCCCAATGATACTATGATAGGAACTCCTATTTTAAATGCTCAAGGAAATCAAATGGGTATTAAAGGAACTTATTTAAATGAAACTTTAGACAGTGCATTTTTAATGCCATTAAGTACTGCAGCTTCAAGCTACAAAGCTTCTGAGCTTGGAGATATTTTTTGGCAGTATGCACCAACTATAGAAGAAGCTAAAGAAAAAGCAAGAAAGTTTTTAATCGAATCTGGTATACCTTCTGGTGCTGCTGGATTTGAAAATGTTATCAATCAAATTGTTACAACAGATTCAAATCTAGATGGTCAACGTTTTATCTCTGGAGATTCTTATAAAGCTTTCGGTGTTGGTGTTAAGAATGGTGTAGTTGAAAGTATCTTTATGAAAACACCAGATAAAAGTCAAGATCCACCAATTGTTAAAATAAGAGACGAAAGATTAAAACTTTTAAATAAAACGTTAGATACAACAAGGAATAAATCTAGGAATGTTTTACCAAGAACAGATGGACTTATGGAAGCATTATTATCTGGCAACACTGACACAGGAATATTAACGAATTTATTTTTACCATTTAAACAAATTTCTAGACAAATATTCGGTACAGATAGTGCTGCAGTTAGTGCTGCAGAGAATATTCAAGCTATGTCTTTTGCATTAGCACCATTAATGCGTCCAGTTGGTTCAGGTTCAACTTCTGATATGGAATTTAGAGCTTATCAAAAAGCTGTATTAGATTTAACAAATACTCCGATGCAAAATTATATTAGTTTATATGTTTTAAGAAAAAGCACAGAGAATAATGAAAAACTTGCTGAAAGAGAGCAGGAGCTTTGGAACAATCCTAAGCTTTCTCCAGAAGCCATAAATAAAACTATTAATGCAATGGACAAAGGAATATTTTATAAGTTCCCAGGAAACTCTGAAGAAGTTATGGCTATGCCAGAAGGAGACGAGAAAATAGCTGCAGAGAAAAAAGAAGTTCAAGATTGGTGGGACACTGTTCCTCAAGGTGGAGTTGCTATTAATAACGTACCACATATAACAGGGAAATGGAAAGATTATCCATATCTTATTAAAGGCTGGAAAGGACAACTGTAATGATGGAAAGTTTTGCAAATTTTTTACATAGAGTTTTTATAGCAGATAATTCTGAAGATTTAAGTAAATTAACTAAAAAACAGCTTGAATTAAAAGGTCGTGAAATAGGAATAGAATTAGACAGGAGATACAAAAAAGAAACTCTTGTAGAAATTTTAGAAAAAGCAATGAGAGCACCTAATGGCTGAAGCAAAAGAGACTGAATTATTTCCTTTTGATGAAGAAGAAAAAGAAGAAGAGGAAATTGTCGTTACGGAAAAAGAAGAAGTTGTTACTGAAGACCAACCATCTCATGAATATATGGAAATGCCAGAGTTTGGAGAGAATGTAACAGGTTATGGTTTACTTGATAAAGAAACTTATCAATCTTTAAAATCTGCATTTGTTGATAATCCTTGGGAGCAGGCTGAAATTTATGAAAATATTTTCGGTGATGATCCAAGATGGGGAGGGATTGAAGCTGATAAATATAATAATCCTATCGTAAAATGGAATGATACAGCTTATTATATCAATAGACCAGGATTATCTACTACAGATATTGCTGAAGTGACTGCTGAAATTGCTAAATATGCTCCTGTTAGTAAATGGGTTGGTGGTGCAAAAAATTTACTTGGTAGAGTAAAAAGAGGTGCTTTGGGTTATTCTGGAACAGAACTTGCTAGTGAAGCAGCAGAGAACATTATGGCACCAGATACAAATAGAAGGATGAAAAAATCAATTGGTGATATTGCTATGGGAACAGCAATACCAACAGGGATAGGTGTCGCAGCAGATATTGCTGTTCCTCCTGCTCTTAGAATTGGAGGACAAGTTTTAAAAGGAGCAGCAAGAAAAGGTGTAGAGCAAATTGGTAAATTATCAGCACCACGTTACCAACCAGCTGTTCAAAAAGCTGCAGATGCATTCAAACCTAAAGAACAAATCACATCTAAATATCCTTTAACAGTTGGGCAAAAAACTGGAGATCTACAGCAATTAAAATCAGAGGATCTTTTTCGTAGAGCAGGACCAGATATTATAAGAAATTTTGATGAAAGACAATTAAATTTAATAATTAAAGATGCAGAGGAATTACGTAATGTTATGGGATCTGGAGATCCTTTAATATCTCAAGCAGATGATGTAGGTATGGCTGTTGGAGAAAGAGTTCAAACAATTGTAAGTGATGCTGCAGAGAATTTAAAAAGCCAAGCAAAAAGTGGATATAATTTTGTGAAAGAATTAGATGACACAATATTAGATGTACCATACTCTAAAAATCTTGGCAAAAATTTAGTTAATGTTATTAAAAATGAAGTTGATGCAGACACTTTAAAGATGTTGCCGAATCTTTCTAATGTTTTAAAAAGAATGGAAAAATTAGCAAAAACAGGAAAATTTGTAACGAAAAAAGGATCCCAAAATGTTAATGATTTGTGGTCATTACAGAAACAATTAAATGTTCTTGCAGATAATGCTGGTCCTGGAAGAGAACGAGCTATAATAGGAATGATAAAAAGACAACTTGATGGTGAAGTTTACAAAGGTATTGATTCTGGATTTATTTCTGGTAATGCAGATATTTTACAAAACTTAAAAAACTCAACAGGGATGTATGCACAGTATATGGGTCTTACTGGAGAAAGTTGGGCGAAAACAGCACCAGAGAAAAAAGCAAATCTTATCCTTAAGAAATTAACAAATACACAATACTCTCCGAGAGAAGTTGTTGAGTCTCTTTTCGGTCATGCAAAATTCAATACAAAAGGTGAAATGAAACTTGTTTTAGAAAAATTAAATAAATTAATCCCAGAAGAACAAATGGTTGAAGTTAAAGCATTGATGAAAGATGCAATTTTAACAAAAGCATTTACTAATAGAACTGGGAAAATTACAAGACAAGGTATTATAAATAATTTTGATAATATATTCGTTAAAAATAAATTTATAGTAGACGAGCTTTTCTCTCCTGATGAAATTTTAAAAATTAAATCTTTTAGAGATGAAGTTATGCCTACACTAGCAGCAGAGATAAATACCAATCCTTCAGGAACAGCATTCACTCTTGTAACTGCTTTAGAGAACATGGGTCTTATTGGCTGGACAAGGTCAGTTCCATTCATAAGAGAAGTAAGAGAAGGAATGCAAGAGATTGGTGAAAGAGCAAGAATGATAGAAGCAACCAGACAATTTATGCTCCGACTTGATAATCCTTTATTTACTTCTGTAGTTCCATCAGCGATAGGAAGAGAAGTTATAGAAGATAAACAGCAAGAAGATATAGAAATCCAACCAAGTGGTCAAGAAATAGAATTTAACTCTAATTCTTTAAACAAAATAATTACAGGGTTAGGTACGGAAACAATAAAAAAATTAGTCCGACAATTGTAACACATAAATCTCTTGTGGCTGATTATAAATCCATTCAGCTTTATAAACTTTTAACTTCCCTTTATCATTAACTAATTCTGTAGCAATGTAATCTTGCATCTCTGAGATTTGAAAACATTTGCCTTTTATAAGTTGCTCAAAGAACATAGATAAATACCCACCAGAATCCCACCAGCGAATAATAGGATCCCACGACTCCTTGGTGGCGCAATAATGCATTGTACTATCTTTAAATATGCCTTCTTTAACATTTGTTTTGCCATAGTTTTGCTCCCAAGTTAATTGTGTTAATTCACAATTTTCTTTACATCTTAATATTTGTTTGGAAAAGATCTCGTTCGAGAAACTTACTTTTATTCCTTGTAAGTTTATTAAGCAACTCATCAAGAAAATCAAAAGCAAATTTATCATATGTCTTTTCATCTTTTTCCAAACATATTTTTCTTTTATCAACTATTGCTATTTTCTTTAGATATTCTTTTTCGTCCATTTTTCATCACCTCCTCTAATGATTTCCAATTTTCTCTTTGCATAATTCCTTTATGATGCCAGACTGCTTTTTCTATTAGGTCTGAAGGTTTAATCTTATTAACTAAATCTTCATCACCTTTAAATAGCATAAGCCAAGTTCTGCCAACTCTCAAAAGTATCCAGCAAAGACCACCATGATTAATATAATCTTTTAACCATAAATGTTGGTGTTTTTTAAGACCGACAGAAACTTTTCTACCAGCTTTAAAATCTTTTGCGAACTTCATTTCAAACCAACCACTTCTGCCTTGACGTATAAAATAAACATCTGGCATACCAACCATTACTCTATTTTCAACACGATACATTTTTAATGGTAAATTATTTCTTACTAATGACCATAATGCTTTTTCACTCATCATCAATCTCCAAGAACATAGACCTTGGATCTTCATTAACAATATCAGCTACAGATTTTTTATTTCTTAAAGCTTTTATTATTCTGCCATCTACAGTCTTGTTCGCTTCCATGTCTATGTAAGTTATATTTTTGGTTGTTCCAATACGATGGCATCTATCTTCAGACTGTAATCTTGTTTCTAAATCAAAACTATTAGAATAATATATTGCATATTCTGCTGCAGTCAGTGTTAATCCTATTCCTCCACTCTGTGGCTGTCCTATAAAGTATTTTATTTTGGGATCTCGTTGGAATCGGTCTACAGCTGTTACTCTATCATCACTTGAAACATCGCCATAGTAAACCACAGCAGAGTCTCCTAATGCTGCTCGTATGGCCATTATATCAGCTCGGAATCGAGCCCAAATGATGATTTTTGCGTCTATTTCACTAATTATGTCTAAAAGTGCTTTTAAACGAAGATTAGTTTTATTAATTGGTTTGACTTCATTTTCAGATGGGAACCAACCACAGACAACTTGCTGTAATCTTAAAATTCTAGTGATTGTTTCTGGCACACTTATTTCATCATCACCTAATTGAGCGACATATTCATTTTTAATTGAATTATAAATTTGTCTTTGCTCTTTAGATAATTCTACATAAGCTCTCTGATATATTTTTTCTGGTAAATCTAAACAGTTCTTTTTTAAAACTCTATAAGAATGTCCTTTGATGCTGTTTGTTAATTCATCAACATTTTGATAACCAACAATCCATTTACGATTATCAAATTCACGCATCACGCAGTATCTTGCACGGAAAGTGTAAAAACTATCATAACCAAGAATATAAGGATCTAAAAATTTGAATTGTGAAAAGACATCTTCAGCACCTTTAGTTACTGGAGTTCCTGTAAGTATTCTTTTGTATTTTGCAAGTTTACCTAATTTAGTGATTACTTTTGTTCTATGCGTTCCTGGAGTTTTTATCCTAGAACTTTCATCAACAACTAAAAGACAATCATGAGAAAGCAAAATGTTTTCTAAATATTTCATAGCAACTTTTGAAACAAATGCTTCAACATTGAAAGAGAAAACTTTTAATATTTCTTTTGAAGCTATAACATCATTAAATTTCTTCGTATGAGTTTTATTCATACCAGAATAATAATAGATAGAATCTATTGGACACCATTTAGGCATATGTGCTGGTATCTCATTATTGAGCCAATTTCTATGAACACCATTAGGTGCTATAACAACTAAACAATTAATCTTTCCTTTGCCATAAAGATATGCAGCATTGTCAATTATTATTTTAGTCTTTCCTGTTCCTTGTTCCATTAACAATGCAAAGTTCTCTTTATCACGACTCATGTAAAAAGCTTTTCTTTGATGCTCAAAAGGTTTTGTCTCAAATGCAAAATCATCAATGGGTGGAGTTTCAAATGTTCTATTTCTAGTTGCTTGTTCAATAGTCTCTATATAATCATCAAGAAAAACTTTTGCTTCATCATTCCATTCTGCGTCTGGCCAATGCTTTGCTATATAATTTATGTTTGCTCCTGTTGGAGAAAATAGCATGTCACGATTTATCCACCTATGGAATCCTGGAAGTCCACTTAACAATTGTGTATTGCTAGAATCTAATTTAACTCTAGCAATACATTGTTTTCCTTTAGCGATTATTTGCATTTAACAGTTTCTATTTTAATAGCATTTCTTTTTATATCCCAATCAAGATCTCTAGTTCTGCCACCTTTGCTAATAAACTTCTCATAAGATATTCCAGGATTGTTAATTACTATCTGCATAGAGTGCCATCCGAAAGATCCTTTTCTCCTATCATTATGAGATATTGGGTGCAAGAATGTATCAGCATATTTTGAGTTTGATTTAGATTGTTTTAATTTACCAACTTCATGGATACTATTTATGTGTTTGTTTTTACCATTAAACTCATCAATATGTTTAGCACCACCTTGGTCAATTACCCAGCCATCTCTTACAACTTGAACATGACCAGTAGTTGTAACAATATAAGTTTTACCTTTTACTGTTCCCCACTCTACAAAATTTTTCAGAGTTAATACTGTATGACCACCACTCTTTTTTGCGATGTTAAATATATTCTTCCAATTAATTTTTGTTGTTTTAAGACCTATCTTTTTGTATGCTATTTCTCTTACATCATCATAAGTTGCACCAGTGAATTTAGTCTTTTTAGAAAACATATTATTTTTTGTTTTAATATTAGATAAAAGTCCACCTCTCCTATCTCTGTGAAGTCTTTCTAAAAGATCCCAAGCAGCATCAAAAGAAATGTTGGCAGCAATAGCCATAGCTGTTACTCCACAATTTGGTCCACTTCTTGCTCCTTCTGGAAGAGCAAGACCTTCAGGTTTTTTATTAGTAGTATTTGACATCATTTTATTCCTTTCTAAATTGTCTATCCCCTATCATATCTTATTTGAGCAGATAAGTAAAGTCTTTTTTTACTTTTATTTTACAATGACTTAACTTATGTTAATTTCCGCCATCTTTCCACATACACTTTTCTAAATCCTTGCTTGACTCTTCCTTTTATTAAATACCAATCTCCAATTTTCCCTTCTTCAACAACTGGCTTCCCGAGAGTTGGATATTTGAATCTATCTATGGTACTTATAATTGGTCCTGTATCATCTTCAAAAGTTAAGTTGAGCCATAGATTATGAGTCTCTACTCTACGACCACCTCTCTTTGCTAAATTAACTGTCTCATTCATATCTCTTAAATTCTTCTCAGTAAGCTTCCCGAAGAAAACAAAAACTCCTGGACGATCTGCATCTAATTCTCCTATGTCTGTTATTGAAGAAGTTATGCCATGCTCTCCTGGATCTTTTTTAATATGTCCGAATAATCTTTCACATTCAAATATATCATCATAAGGAGTAACACCTTCATTTAAAAGTTTTTCTTGTCTTGGTGTAAAAGGTATTTTTTCACTTCTTCTTTTAATTATATCTTCAGCAACTTTAGCACCAACACCTTTTATATTTGTTATTCCTCCTATAAGATCGCCATCTTTAACAGACCAATTTTCTTCAGATCTTTCTCTGTCATAAGGTTTGTATTCAAATCCTTCTTTTACAAGTTCTCTTAATAATCTAACTCCTTGATTTTCATCACGAACATTCCGTAAACACGCAGCAGCAAATTCCAAAGGAAATCTAGACTTAAGAACACAACACCAATAAGAAAGAAGACCATAACTAATAGCATGAGAACGATTAAATGCCCAAGAGCCCATAGTATTAATATTATCCCATATCTTTTTTGCTTCGTTTTCATCAAGACCATTTTCCTCTGCACCTACTTTAAATCTTTCCCAATATTTATCAAAAAACTCTTGCCCAAGAGATTTACTCATAGCTTTCCTTAATTGAGATATGTCTTCCCAAGACAATTTGCCAACATGTCTGCCTATCTCCATAACTTGCTCTTGATAAACTACAATGCCATGAGTTACTTCTGTAATGTCTTTAACTAAAGGATGTAAATATTCTATTGGTGCTTCACCTGTGTGTCTTCTTATGTATTGAGTTGTTCCTCCAGAGACCAATGGTCCTGGTCTACCTAGTGCTGTCAATGCAGCGATATCTTCGAAATTATTAACTTTCATTTGTCTAGTTAAAGATTGAAGAGCATATCCTTCAAATTGAAATATACCAGAATATTTTTCATCATTTAAAACTTTAAATGCTTTTTCATCATCAAGTTTAAATTCTACTAATTTTTCCCTGCTCCATTTAACTTGGTCTAAAACATCTTGTAATACTGATAATGTTCTAAGTCCTAGTGCATCAATTTTTAATAAATTTAATTTTTCTGCATCATACTTATCAACTTGCAAAGCTTCTGTTTGCTGGTTGAATGAACAATAGTCTCTGATTGGTTTTTTAGTTACAACTATCGCAGCAGCATGGACTCCATGGTGTCTTGCATGAAATTCCATATCTGCTGCGATCCTCATTTGGGGATATTTTTTAAGAATTTTTTTACCTATTTCTAAATCATTAAATGTATCTAATATGCAGAACTCAGCACGAGCATCTCCACCACTTCTTTCTATTATTGCACCTTTTAAATCATTAACTTCCCATTGTGGAATTTTTAAAGCTTTAGCAACTTCTGTAATTGTACTTTTTGCTTTGTATCTACTTATTGTGCCAAGTCGTGCAACTTTATCTGCACCATATTTTTCTTTTAAATATTCAAATACCATATCTCTTCTATCGTCTTGGAAATCAATATCTATATCAGGCAAATCTTCTCTGTTAAGATCTATAAATCTTTCAAATAATAAATTATGGACTAATGGGTCTACATCAGTAATCCCTAAAAGATAACAAACTAAAGAGCCAGCACTACTTCCTCTGGCAGGACCAACTAGCATATGTTGTTTTGCATAATTTACCATATCAGCAATAACAAAAAAATAATCTTCATATTTTTTCTCATCAATTAATCTTAATTCGTATTTTAACCTTTCTTCATATTTTTTATCTTTTAAATCGACACTTAATTTTTCTGCACCTTCTAAACAAAGTTGCAAAAGAGATTTTGTTTTATCAAACTCAACCAATTGTGCTTCTGTTAAAGATGCATTGCAATCATTAGCTATTATGTTTGTATTATCAATCGCTTCTTGTGGTGCCCAAGGAATAGCACTTTTATACTCCCACTCGTTTAACAGATGCATTGGCTTTGTGCTATCTTGTCTATTCATACCAACAAGAACTTGATAGACTTTTTTATCTGCTAATGTTGGGTAAAAATTATCACTTGTAGCAACCAAAGGAAATTTAAGATCTAAAACTTTTTTTGTACTCATAGGATTTATTTCTGCAAATACATTTTTATTTTTCGGTAATAATCCCCAATTAGGATTTGATCCAGAAAGTATAAAAACATCATCTGATATATCAAAAAGACAAGGATAATCTAAACGAGGAATATAATAAAAATGCTCTTTAGCTGTAGCTAAAGAAGTAAGATTATATATTTCTTTTAATCCTTTGTTATTCTTAGCTAAAAAAGTCATGTAATTAATAGGCTGTTTAGTTCTTTCTTTTGCATCTTCAACAAATGCTATTTCTACTCCGAATATTGGATTTTTACATAATTTAGAAAATGGTACATGCCCCCATGTTCCATCATCTGTTATAGCTATTTTATCTGTATTACAAGTTTCAATTATTTTCTCTAATGGTCCATATGCACGGCGAAAAGAATATTCTGTCCTTACTTTTAGATTAATCATCTAAATGTCCTTTCGCTTTAAACCATCGTAAAACTTCTACAGTCGCCTTTACATCAGCCATAGCTCTGTGTGCACCTTTATGCTCTTGTCCTGTAACCTCTTTATATATGTCAACAAGCTTACGTTTCTTTCCCCAAACTTGTTGGCTGATTTCAACAGTACACAACTGCTTTGGTGGCCAAGGAAAATTTGTAACTTTATCTATTCTTATTAGATTATGTTTCAATATACCTTTATCAAAAGGAAGATTGTGAGCAACAATTGTATCTTCACCTAAGAAAAATTCTGCAAGCTTATCAAAATAACTAACAAATGGTGGCTTGTCTTTTAAATCTTCATCTTTTAAATTAGTTATTTTTATTATTTGCTCAGGGAGTGGGAAACCAGGATTGACTAAAAATTCTAATTGTCCAACTCCTTTAAAATCATTATCTAATTTTATTCCAGCAAATTCTATAATATGTGGTTGCTCTCTTATATCAGAAGCTTCTGGCATTAGCAATCCTGTTGTTTCTAAATCAATAACTATCATCAATTGTCTCCAATATAAATGCATAAACTCCTAAATCATGAATTGAATCTTGATGTGGTTTATCCCATTTGTTGCAGTATCTTATTAATTTTGTAACAATAAGATTTAATGCTCCATATCTATTAAAGTCTTCAGGAGTTTTTAAATCAATACCATTAGGGAAAAGTATTTTCATTATCTCACCTTGAACAAGATAAGAATGACCATACTGCTCACCTCTTTGTTTAGCTGTTTTAAGAGCTTCTTCAATCTTCTTTTCAAGCATAATGATTGTCTATCTCTTTTTTCAATTTATTAACTTTTTCTGTAAGATCTTCAACTTGTTGCATAACTACATCTATTTCAGTAATGTGCTTTTCTAATCTATCCATCAATGTAGGATGCACATCTAAAAGTCTCGCAACTGGTTGTCTATCTAATTCTAAATTATTATTTATTATTCTCAAGTGAGGTCTAGTCATCAGTATTCTCCTTCTGCAACTTGCATACAAGAAAGACCTAAGTCTCTCCACATTTTAACAACTTTGTCTCTATCTTCTAAAACAAACCAAACTTTTTTATCAGCAAAATGCGTATTGTAAATATCTCTTTTAACATCTGCATCGGAGCGAGAATCTCCCAATCCTCGCATGTAAAGTCCATGAAAAGGAATATCATTTACTCTTAACCATTCCTCTGTATCTTGTTTCCATTTATCTTCACGACCAGTTACTATGTGTATCTCAGTTTCATCATCTCTGTAAAACTCTCTTAAGATATTAGCAATGTCTTCTTTAACCGAATCATTATTTGCTCTTGAATTGAACTCTTCCCAATTCTTCTCTTTTCCTTTTACATAATTAATCCTATGTAAAACATTAGCAATGGTTCCATCAATATCGCACAATATAACTCTAATCATTTTTATCCTCCTTTTTAGAATTTAATGCTTTAGCCATAGATGGTGCTGCCCATTCTGTTGGAGTTAAAAATGGTTCTGCCCAAGGATGTTTATTAACAACTTCTTTTACCATAAGCTTAAACACTTCTTGATATTCACCTTGTGCTCTTGGACTTAATCTAGATTTAGCCATTTCATGTAAAGTTCTAAGAGTGAATTTGGCTACAATATTAGTATGAATATTAGTCGGTAAAACACCACGAGCATCCTCTGCATTTATACCCATCTTAAGAAGTTCATAATATCCTGTGTGAATATCCTGCATAGTTTCTTCATAAACTTTTTTTGCTTCAGGATTTTCTAATATAGCTGGTGACATATAATAACCAAAACCATCCATCTTTACAGTTCTTTGAGATTGTTGTGCATAACTTCCTTGACGAGTTCTTACGAACTGATGGGTGAATGCTCTTGTAACATCTCTTATATCAAAAGTATAATCTACAAATTCCCAAGACGATTTAATTGTTTTAAGCATGTAATCTAATTCACCTTGCTTTTTAGTCTCTGGCCATTTTTTGATCGAATCATAGGCATTATCTACATTCATCAATCTAGTGTTCTTTGTAAAAAGCAAAAGATTCTTTGCATCTTCAGTGCAGTTTATTAATGTAACTTTCATAATTAATTCCTCTCTATCTCTGTAAATATTTCATTATTAAATTGTGGTGGGAAAGATAATAAAACATAAGCTTCATAACCAGAAGTTGTTTCTATTATCTCAGCTTTTAATTGTCTGTAATTTTCTATTGTCATTTTAATATCTTCTATCATAGCTATCTCTGAACCTTGAGAAGTTCCTTCTGATAAATGATATTTAGAGCGACCTTTTACATCACTTGATATTTTGTCAGCAGCAGATCTTTTTGCAGCCATAATTGCCATATCAAGTGCTAATTGTTTGTGCTTAGATTGACCAAAGCCAGAAGTCGTAGTGAAGCTTTTATTATATGGTGGCTCTAAGTACCAACTTGGTATTTCTATTTTATAAGGATTACTGCAACTTATTAAAGAGAAAATTATCCCAAAAAATATTATCATTAATATAATTTTATACATCTTCTTTTCCTTTCTCATGTAATGCTCTTTTGTAGCTGTTATTTAAAAAACCATCAATGACATTTATATCTTTAACAACATCATCAAGGAGTAGCTGTCTCCAAGTGGCGAATCTTCCTAAAGAATATATTCCGTATTTTTGCGTTGTCCAGTGAATAAATTCTCTTCTTACATATTCATCAATTGGCAACAACTTACCATATTGCATCTCTGATTGTTTTATCGGTGACAATCTTTTTGGATGTATACCAAAATCATCCATTAATGCTCCCATGATATCAGGACCAGAATTTTTAGGTGGTCTTATAAATTCAGCGATAACCACTTTGCCAGTCACAGATATCCTATAATAATCTATTAATGGGTCTGGGTAATAAATAGTCTGATTAACATTTATCTCTGGATCTGTAATTTCAGTTCTTTGAGACCATATTGTTTTGAATTTAAATTCTGGCACATTATCCCAACCAGTTAGCTTCATTAAGATAGGCATAGGGATAGTAGATATAATTGGCTCACCAGAATTTTCTTTAACTTCTTCAAGTGTTTTATTATATTCAATATTAATACCTTCAGCCATCAAGCTAATTAAATTTGGTGGTGCAATATATCTCTCCACTGGTTCTAAATTATTAATAGACCGATCGAAATAACTTCCTGTCACTTTTTGAGAATAAAGATTAGATAAATATAATGTTGGTTCAGTGTTAAGAACTTTATCATATTTTATTGCTTTCCTTACTTTAACTTTTTTGAATGGGATGTTGGTAGCAACTCCAACAGAGTTATTTCTAAAACGCAAAAGAGCATCATGATTATTTGGTAATGATTTTTGCTTCTCTCTTATCTTTGGTGAATATCGACGCAACATATTTGCTGCCAATAATCCAGCCATGCCAGAGCCATAAATAATCATCTTATTACTTTAACTCTTTTCATGTAAAGATCCCACGCAAGGTCTTGTCTTCTTCCTCCCAGTTGTATGTATTTTTCATAAGGAATCTCTTTATGTTTTAATATTATTTCAAAAGAATTAAAGCCATGACTAAATCTTCTCCTTGGGTTGTTCTCACAAGGATCTTTTAATATAATCCTTTTCCCTTCATAAATAGATTTCCTTCCTCTTTTTCCTGCTGGTTGTTTTAAATGCTTAACAGTACTTGTCGTCTCTCTTACTTCAATTAATTTTTTTGAAGCTAATTCCATAAATAAATTCCAAGTTCTCCTGACAGCTGTTTTCCTATCAGCAAATCTTTTAACCTTATCTTTTAATGCTAAAGAATTATAAACAGAAATTAAATCTTCATTTCTAAATATATAATTATCAAAAAAATCTTGCTCACTTGTAACAAGAATTCCTGAAGTTGGATCCAAAGAAGCTCCTGATTTACTTGTAAATGCAATTATAGAATCTTTTGGATTACCATATCTGTGCAATGTAACTTTAAATATAAACATCATTTATTCCTTTCTAAAATGTATTCTTTTTTATTTTTTGCTTTTGAATTTAAAATGCTTTGATATTCTCTGAAATATGGATTGTTTTCATTAAATACATGACCACGACAAATGCTTATGCGATTTATTGCAGCAATCCTCTTGTCCTTCCATTTAGAAGTATTTCTAAAACATTGTAACATTTTAATTCCTTTCTCAATAATTACTTTTATCTCTCTAAATTAATAGAAAGTAAAGTAAAATTAAAATTCGAAGTATTTTGTAGAGTTTGGTCTAACAAGAACAAGTTTATTTTTAGTTCTTGTTAATGCTACATACCAGACTCTCAACTCTTCATCTTTATGCATGTTCTGCCATGATTTTGTTCCTACATCAGTTAGAATCATAACATTATCTGCTTCTCCTCCTTTCACTTGGTGAATTGTACTGATAACAATTTTAGGTTTTTCATTAAGCTTTTCTCCATTACGCAAACAAGAACGTATGTACTCTCTTTCATCTGGTGGAATTAATTTTAATATTTCCATCCAGTCTTGTTTTAAAGAACTATTTGGTAAACCAATATCTTCTATTGTGTATGTTTTCTTTTTACTAAGTTTATGTTCTATTGGTAAAAAATTAATAATATTTTTAGCTTCGGAAGGTGTCAAAGAATTACCTTTTCTTAAAGACTCCCAAGAAACAATAGCTTTTGTGGTATCAGTATCTAATGAATTTTTACCGAATAATAAATATCCACGACCTTGTTGACGAGCAACTTGTTTTAATCTTACAAGCAAATATTTTGAACGAGCTAATAATAACCACTCTCCTGATAACTTTACCTCTTGTTCATTTGCTACCCATTCAACTTCACCTCTATCTAATTTAGGTTTCCAATTTTTTCTATATCTATTTCTTATCCTATATAAAACCGAAGAAGCTAAAAAATGAACAGACTTTGGTATTCTGTAAGATCTTGGTAAGACTATCTTATGACCTTTTAATGATAAAAATTTAGAGACATCAGCACCTGCCCATCCAAATATAGCTTGGTCATCATCACCAGCTATATAAATTTTTTTTGCATGTTTTGCTAATTTAATTCCCATCTTGTATTGCAAAGAAGATAAATCTTGAGCTTCATCAAATATGCAAATATCTATTGGCAATGTTCCTTCATATTTCTCCAGCATATCTGTAAAATCAAATAATCCTAATTCTTGTTTGTAAAGCTTTAAAGCTTTCTGATATTGTTCAACGGCATGAAAATTTAAATCATCTACATTTAAAATATTAAACTGCTCTTCTATATTCCTCATGCTCATCCTAGATAATGCATCAACACGAGCACATTTATCTCCTAAACTATCTCCGATAGGAACATGAGTAATCTCATCATAAACTCCACGGAAACTTATTCCCATTGCTTTGCCAAGCTTTTTATAATGAGATGTTGTCATAACTTCATCACGACGAAGACCTAATTGTTTGAAAGCTAAAGAGTGCAAAGTTCTAAAATAAGGCAATCTGTCTTCATCAAATCCAAAACGACTCATTGCTCTTTCAATAGCTTCATCTGCAGCTTTCCTAGTGAATGCAAGGAATGCTATTCTTTCTGGTGGTGTTCCACTTGCAAGAGCTCGGTCTACAACATTAAGAAGAGCAGTTGTTTTGCCAGTTCCTGGAGGACCAAGTATAATGTTAACTCGATGATTTGACTCTACTTCCATGTTTAATCTTTCTTATTATTTCTTTAACAGACATAACAGAAGTTAAAATATTATGTGGGAATCTTCCCTCTTCAATCATCTGCTCTGTTCCTAATACGAGATCCAAA
>TARA_R100000808_G_scaffold5823_1_pt1 | contig 21298 bp, 32 predicted proteins | sample TARA_R100000808 | Tara Oceans TARA_R100000808 (sample SAMEA2622852) | marine metagenome | biome: marine biome (ENVO:00000447); feature: marine epipelagic mixed layer (ENVO:xxxxxxxxx); material: "saline water (ENVO:00002010), including plankton (ENVO:xxxxxxxx)" | depth 140 m | reverse complement strand
GCTTTCAACGGCTGAATCATAGTTGCTTGTCGTTATTTTATTTTGTTTTAAAGCATTTTTCCATTTTGTTGCTTCTATTGGAGCCATTCCCTCTCCAACCATCTTCTTAAGAAGAGCCTCAAATGCTTTAGATTGCTTATCTGAGATACCATCTCCAAACTGCTTTTGCATTTCTGCTACGTATTTATTATCATCAAACATTCCTAGAAATACATCTGCATTAAATCCAAGCTTAGATAATCCCTTGGTTAAAGCATCTGTTGTAACTTTCTTAGCAAAGTCACTATCTAGTCTATCTCCTACTTTATACTGAATAGATGCATTAATAGGAAATTCTCCTTTTAATGATCCATTTGTATACCATAAGGTAGCTTGATAAAGAACTAATCCAACTTCTTCCCATTTTTCTATATTTTCATCTTTAACTCCCCATCCTTGTCCAAATGGACCGAACTCTTCAGTAGCTACTTTTAACTGATATTGTGCATCAATAGCGGTAAAACCACCTCTTGTTTGCACCTTCCTTGTATGTTTAGGATCTGTTTTCTCAACTTTCTTCCACAGATCCAGGTTTTTCTTGTTAGGCATAATATTGCCTCCTTCATTTACTGTTCTTACTTGTTTCATTTACTTTCCTTTTTTTAATGTGTGGCGAATCGCAAATAACTGAATAACTACAGTTATCGCACTCCCATGATGGATAAAATGGGACAGCTTTAACCTGTATAGCTGGTTCTTCGCCATTATAATTAAGATAATTAAGCCAATAATTCTTTGCATGCTCTTTCCATATAGCTCCAGCTTCTTTCATTTGCATCTGACCAAAGTCTTTATTTAAATATATATTTGCCATAAATACAACTTCATCACAATGTTCTTTACTTTCTTCTAATAAATTAGCATATGTCCCTAATTGTAATTCATAATTATAAGATGGTTTTTCATCTGGTTTCTTACCAAATAGCTTACCATATTTAAATACATTTGTAGTTTTAACATCATACAAGTATCCTTTTCTATGATTTTCATCGCTTTCATCTACAATTAAAGCATCAAAGTGTCCTCCAATGGCTGGTTTCATATGACTGCTATATAAGAACTCTTCACTATAATATTTAAGATTCTTTTTCTTTATTTCATTATGATATTTGTCAAAATACCAACCTATTGCCCTCTCAAAGTCTGCACCAAATACAGTTCCTAATCTCATATTTCTTAGACCATTATCGCTTATATCATTTTTAGGCATTCCTTGTTCATGATAATATAATTTTCTATAACACAACCCAGCATTAGAAGCAAAGAACCTATCTTTATATTCTTTATCTCTAATTGCTTGATTATCTTCTTGAACCGTTTTAAGAAAATCACTGAACATATCTATTAAGTTTAAATTCACTATTCCTCCTTTAATTTCTTTTTAAAATATTTTCTCTTTTTATTAGCTTTACTTTGCCTAGCTAAATAACTAGTACCTCTGGTATCTGGATAGTGCTGGTTTAAATATCTCCTAACTCTAATAATAGAGTCATAACTAGGCAAAGAGCCTTTGTGTAATTTTGTAAAGAAATCTACTACTGTCATTGGTTTCTTATTTGGAGGTTTGAAATCTTTATCTAAAGACTCATAAACCTTAAATGCTAAGAAAATATCATTATCTTTTGCTATATTATTAGATATAATTATGCTTTTAACTAATTTTTTAAGATTTCCCTTCATTTCTCATCTCCATTTTTCATATTATCTAATATTATATATATAAATATTAGTATTAGAAATAATGATACAGCACCTATAAATAACCAAAAACTTAATAATGCTAGATTTGAAATAAATTCAACAATTGTAATCATTATTGACTCCTTTCGTACTTATGCGATCTCCTCTTCCATTTCATAGCATCCATTAATATTTGATCGGCTCTATTGAATGATGTAATAGCTTGTCTAGCTAATTTTTTAGTAGACGGCTCTTCTCTTGTTTTTTCACTAAGAAGTAATCTTATTATTTTAATAAGATGTCTTACAGTCTTAGTTTGTAAGATTGTTTGATCGTAAACCATAGGTATCCTCCCTATTTGGTGTTTCTCTCGACCGAGAATTTAACTATATTATTATTAATCTCCTATGAAGAAATTAGGTAATTCTTCATCTTCTGGTGCTTTATAGTATCCATTAGGATATGTATCTTCATAGTCTTCAGGTGATCCTTCTCTTTCTTCATTAGAAGCTGGAGCTTCAGGTAATTCAATATTATGATCTAGCTTTGAGGCTAATAACATTCCATTAAAACTAAATGTTATTTCATTTTCAGTAGCTTCTTGCTGAACTATTTTCTTTATTTGGTTGACTATAAATGCAGCAGCCATATTAGCACAATAAGATGTACTTCTAGCATTGCAAGGCTCTTGATCTGAGTTTTCATCACTATACCAGGTAAGCTTATAATCTCCATATTTCCAATCATCTTTAAATAAGTATAATTGAAATACCTCCGCTCCCATTCTAGAATCAATTAGATATATGTTTTTATTAAAATCTTTTCTTTTATGAACAAGATCTTTAACTATATCTATTCTAGTTTGCATGTTATCTACAGCCATTATAAGTATATCACTATTTAATAATTGAACTAGTGCTTGACTATGATCGCTCCGCAGCCCCCTACCCTCTGATTGTAATGGTTCCCAATTAAATGGACATGCATTTATAATTAATGTTGGATTCATTCTAATTAATTTTTCTTTAAGAGCTATGGTTTTACTTTTACCTAAATCATCTATATCATAATTCTGTACACCTATATTCTCTGGACCAACTGAATCTCCGTCTATTACTGTTATATTCATACAACCAGATCTAACTAAAGATTCTGCTGTAAACGATCCTATAGCTCCTGCCCCTATAATTCCTATTTTAGTTGTGGCTAAGTTAAATAAACCGCCATTTCTACTTGTAATATCTTGCACTGTTATTGCTGACATTAGTTTGCCTCCTTATTCTTTGATTCTTTTAGTAATGTTGTTGCACTTACTTTATGCATGTCTTTCTTTGGTGGTATTTTATATGATATATCATATACACCATATTTATCATTTATATCTTCTATTAAAGTTCTAAATGCACTATAGTTTATTGATTCACTCATATAGTCTATAAGTATATCATTAACATCGTTAGAAGATTCTTCAATCATATATACTCTTTTATCATCATATAATGCACCACTAATTTCTTCTTGCATAGTTGGATTGTATTCATACGTGTCTAGCATATCATCAAACATATTTGATTGATGTTCTAATCCAGGTCTAATCGTTCTTTCGTTTTCTAATTCATTTATCATATTCTTACCTATAGTAGTTAGAGTACATAATTCTTTTATTTCATCTCTAATAGGATCATCTTGATTGTTTACTATCTTTAAATCACAGTCTACATATGCTTCAATTGGTTCTTTAAAGGTATATCTTAATTCATAATCTTGCTTGTTGTTTACCACTAAACTCATACTTGGACCGTGTTTTGCTGCGTCTTCTATTGTCTTTTCATCTGTTCCAGACCAGAAAGCTTTCATATTATGATGTGAATGCCACCATACATACAAGAATTTATCTGATGTTAGATCTAGCTTATTATAATCTTTAACTGATTCTGTATAATATTCAGCTAAAGCTTCTTTATCTATAGTGCAATTCCCGCCAGATATTGTCTGCTTTAATATTACTGGATCTTTTATTATCCACACTCCGTCATCAATAAATGCATGAGCCATACCTCCTATTTCTGCACTATGCATATCGTAAGCAGTTCTTGCATACTTTATTATTTTATTCCAATCATTTTCTGATATTTTAACAAATGGTCTATTCATTGTTTCCTCCTTGGTTATTGTTTGACATAAGTCTTTCTTTTTCTTCTGAACTTAATTTATTAATTCTCACTCCATCGATATCATAATAACTATTTCCTGTAACTGTTTCTACTATCTTATCTTTACCGTTAAATGATATGAACGCTTCACAGCTATTTCTTAATGTACATTCTATTTCATCACATAAATCAGGATTTTGATGTTGATCCCAACATTCATGACTTACTTGTTGATGAGCCCAACCTCTATCTTTTGCTATTTTTGGTAAACCTAACATAAAGTTGCTTATATTATGATGAGGATGACTAGTTTGATTATATATTGTAGCCCATCCTTTTATTAAGAATGCTAATCTCCTTATATCCATGTCTTTCCTAGCTTTATCTAAATCTCCTCTCCATCCAGCCCAACAAGGGGTTGATGTATCATGATTAGCTATAAACGGATGAGGATGTCTAGGTCTTCTATGATATCCAGTAGCTCCAGTAAATATTATTGCGTTATTTCCACCTCTATGTCTATTATAATAATGTTGTCTAACTAAACCACTATCTTCTTCTGACATATTCCATTCTGAATCCCCACTATCATAATCTATATTAGCCATTTGATACTCGCCATCTCTTTCAGATCTCATTTCTCTATGAATATATCTTAATAAATCTGCATAATTATCCATTTCATCTAATAAGACAAAGTCTTCTATTAATAATTTTGGCAAATACTTTCCTATCTCATATACTAACATAAAGTCTAGATCCCAGGGGATTGGTACTTTAAATGAATCATTCCCTTGCTCTCCTCTTTGAACTCCATCTGATACATCCATTGTAGGATTTATTATTTTTATCCTAAATATATATAGTGGTAAAGATAAAGCGACATATTTAGAGAAACCTCTATTCCTTTCACTTGCTCTATCATAAGTAGTTCTACTATTTAATGTGTGAGGTATACCATCTATTCTTTCTCTGCTATCCATATCATTTCTTAGTCTAACATTATATCTAGAGTTATTTCTAATTAATCTAATAGAAACTCCTAAATTATCTAATATAGACTCATCCTGTGTTGTCTTATCCAGGTAAGTATTTAAACTTCTTACAATCTTATCAAGCTTTCTAGCGTTTTGAGCTATATATCTTATTCCATAATCTCTCTTTTCTAGCTCACTAACTCTACTTATCTGTTTATCTGTAGCAACTCTATTTAATATCTTTCTTAATTTAAATATTGAGTCCACATCTTCATTTATTACCTTTTCTTTAAATTGGTCTAATAATTTCTTATAATGACCAGATTCTTTCATTTCATCGAAATCTTTATAACCCATTATCTGTGTAGGTGGCGGCAATTTTAACATCGATGTTTTAATATGCTTTATAAATGCAAACATTTAATTTGACCTCCTTTTTACTTCAGTTGTGTATGTAACGTTTCTTGATACTGATCTAGCTATCTGATTACCAGTCCCAATAAAAGTTTCCGCCTTTAACTTTCTAGTTATATACGACAATTCATGTCCTATATAGTTTTCTATTACTTCTATCTCTGGATCTATATAGTCTTCATCGACATAGCCTTCATCGATTAAACTGATTCCATCTGGTAGATCTATATTTCTCTTTTTAATCACAGGATCATAATCTCTATGATGAGTGCATCTGTGATTACCCGAAGTGTATGTACACATATTGTTATCCTCCTTATGTGCGTTTAAATTGTTTAATAGTAAAAGCGGATCTAGCATGCAACAGGAAGCTCTTGCAGCTTAATCTGAAGTGACGGTTATTTCCATTGATCTTGTGAAACGAAAGGATAGAAAACATCAAGATCAACTAGACCCGCTTTACTGACCTAGTTATGAGAAGACATTTACTAGGTCATTTACCCACCTGACTTATTGCGGCTTATAACCACAATCTCATCACCATGACTGATTGGAACATCATAATTTTGATGTAATGTTCCATTTACTGTCACCGAAGCGTTTTCGACACCTAACTCATCTAATAAACCGTCTAGTTTATTTGATTGTGAGTCATATGCATTCCAGGAAGAATTATCTCTTGCTAGAACTACAGTTGTCGAGGTATTTGTATCACTCATATGAGCCTCCTTTACTTGTTTGTATTATACAAATCATCTAAATATAATGTAGGGTAATTTAATGCTTTTTCTGCATCTTTACTTATAAAACCGTCTTTAGTAAGTTTTGCTACCCTTATTTTATATTCATCTAATTCTTTATTAGATTTATCAATTTGATTTAAAAGATCTAGCGTTTCTTCTGCGCTATGTCTTCTTATTCTATTCTCTTTCACGATTTAACTTCCTTTCTAGTTCGTGTATCATATCAAATGCACTATTACATCTGTCGTTAACTAATAAATAATTACTTTTCATCTTTGCATTTAAATTGATTAGTTGTTGTTCAATATCACTTATTTTATTAGTCATGGTAAGCATATCTTGCTTTTCACAATCAATAAACCTTTTAATAGAGTTAGTTAGAAACTCTTGAGCTATATTATCCATAACAAGCTGTTCATTTGATTTTTCATATTCTTTCATCTTCCAGCCCAACTTCCGTCATCTGGATTACGATCAGCCATATATTCCCAGTACTGTTGCTCATCAAATAGTGGAATATCACATGAAGGACAGCCGTCATGATGATAATGTAACGGTTCATTAAATTGACAGTCCTTTATTGCCCTTTTTTCTTTTAATTTATACTTGACGTATTGAAATACATTCATGATGCCTCCTTATTTATTATTTTATGGTTTTCTAGACTAAATTCTGTTTGATGTATGTCACTAATTAATGTACCATTTAGATGATCTACTTCATGTTGTATAATTCTCGCATTCATGTTATCATAAGTAGCCCAAACTATCTTAAAATCCATATCTCTGTATACTATAGTTATACGATCTTCTCTAATAGTATTATAAGCCTTACCAGGTATTGATAGACATTCTTCTTCAATTGGAAACCAACCACCTATTTTAACACTATCTGGTTTAACTACAATTCTTGGATTTATAAATAATTTCCAGAATTGATGTTTGGCAGCTTTATTCATCTTCCCTATAAATAATCTATAAGGCATGTTTACTTGATTAGCAGCTATACCACAAGCTCCTTCACGATGTTTCCAGCTCTTTTTAATGAATTTATTAACTATTCCGACATAATTGTGTCTTCTAAGCGTTTGACATCTTGTTGATAATATGGAATTAGGTGCTTTTATTATCATAAGTTAACTCCTTTAGCGTTTCTTTTGTTAAATCTTCTTCGAGGTAAGCAGCATATGATAGCGTTATGAATAATGCGAGAAAGATAAATAGAATTAGATATAATAGAGCCCAGGACTCATCTTCATTGAAGTATTTGTTAGTCATTATTTTCTCCATTTGCTTATAGATTCATTAATTATGTTTATAAAACTATCAATTACTCTACTTTTATGAACAAAATGTGCTTTGACTCTATCGTCGTATCTATCAGCTTGATAGTTTTCACTATATACTATTCTATGTGTTCCTAACTGACCTATCGTTATGCAATCACGTTCTTGTATGTTATCCATATGTACTATAAACATGTTCAAGTCATAGAAATTATTATCATCTAAACATTGTGTTTCATATGCTAGAATATCTGTTGATATATAAGATGCTATAGTTATTACACTCTTATCACCAGCTACAAGTACATTCTCTAGGTGTAGTTCATAGAACTCATTCCTTAGTTTGGTAGCCCATTCATAATCCATATCTTGATCAATAACTGTAATCTTATAGATAAATTCACGTTTAATTTGATTATCCATTGTTTATTCCTTTCGTTTGTAATGTTTAATTGGATGTGATGGGTTGATCAGTACCTTAAGGAGGTAGGAGTTGTGGATGCAGGATGTCTGACCAACCCATGTTTAATATCACGATAAGGGGCGCTAGCCCCTTGAGTTAGGCGTTAGATAGGGAGAAATCACCAGTCTGAGTATCCAGGGTGCCCTCAGCAGTCCAACCATAATCGCCCATTTCTTCGAGAGGTACTTCATTCCATTCTTCAGGTAGACCAGCATAGTGATACTTCATGCCATCGACATTCATAGTAGCAGTACGACGCTTGATTAATACAGTATTGTCCCAGCCCTCAGTGATACCGTCTACTTCGACAGCTTTGTTAGGCGCTAAAGAATAGAATTTAAAGCCACCTTCACCTTCAGTGAGATAGACTTTCTTAGTTGATTTACTCATAATAGACTCCTTATGTCTAATTCATTAATAACGGATTCTTCTTCATGAAAAACCCAGTAAGGGGGTACCCGTTCCAATGTATGATCGCATACTAAAATGTGGCAATTTTTGTACGTTTGGAGGATAGCGTAAGTACAGGGAAATCAAGTACTTACGATTCGTATTGGGGTAAAAAAAAGCTACCATAGAGTGAAAAAAGGCGTCTATGGTAGCGGTCTGTTCGACCGTAAGGTATAGTAAAAACACTATATCTGTCAACTATTTTTTTATATACACTTTATTTTATTATTTAATTAAATTATAGTATTGTGAAAAAGTACATATTAACCATAATGTACAACGAAGAAGACGATACTATAGATTCTATAGAGGAGAAAATAGTACAATTAAAGCCTTCTATAGCTAAAGATCCGCCTTCGCTTGAAATAAGCTGTAGTTCTGATAATTTTTTTGAACAAGCTGAAAAAATGTCCATGGAAGACCAAAATCAGATATTTAGAGCTGCTGCTGATTGCAATGGCTTAATAGCAGATGCGTGAATATAGTATATCGAAAGTACCTCATATTGTATATGACGACTCTTTAGAGGTTCCAGATGACATTAAGGTAGTTAAGAATTGGAGAACTGCCGATATAGGGGACTGGGTTCTTGCTGACGACGGTGCTATTATACAAGTAATACGTTGTGGTGTAATGAAACAAAGAAAACGTTTCTTACGATATGTAGGAACTTGTACGGGAACTTTTGTTTGTTTGCCAAATATTAATATGGATACGAATAGAAGAAAGAACATATATAGCTTTGGTGGAAACAATAATCATTTAGATTCCGTTACAAAAAGAAAGAAACTTACCGCACAGGAAGTAGTCTTTGCTAAATATATAGCAATAGGAATGCCTCCAGCAGAAGCGTATAAAAAAGCTTTTCATACAAAAAGTGATAAATATGCAAAGGTAAGAGCTGGAATATTAATAAAACAGGAGCGAATTGTGTCAGCAGTAAAAGAAGAATTAGAAGAAGTATTTAAAAAGCTAGATATAGATTTAGAATATTTAGTAAAAGGGGTAAAAGAGGAAGCGGATAGTGCCGATAGACCTCTTGATCGCTTAAATGCTTTTAAAATGTTATGGGATGCAGCAGACGTGGTACCCAAAAGTAAAGTTACCCAGGTTACTGGAGCTGTATTTCAAGGTTTTGAAGATGATCAATTATTAACCGCTAAAAGACCAGATCTTATAGAAGGATCAGAAGTTGGCAAACGGGAAAAAAACTAAAGAAAAAAGTCTAGGTAGAAGATTTGTAGAGTGGAAACCTCTCGCTTCTAGGTATCCAGACGATCCAGAGAAAGCAAAATTGCAAGAGGATCGTGTTGCGGATATGATAGATTTTTTCGTACCACAATCAAAAGAAGAGGTAGCTCTTGAAGCTGCTTTTGCTTTAGTTCCTGGTGTTAGTGGGAAAATGGCTAGTAAGGGAGCAAGGGTAGTTCAAAAAAAGGTTCCTGAAGTAGTTGAGTATTTAAGAAATTATATAAGTGACCCTGAGTGGGTGCATAAAATGGACAATATAATAGATAACTGGGATGAGGCAGTAGATCTTAAAAGGGACTATTTAAAAAGGTTAGACGAAATAGAATTTAATAAAAATATTCAACCAATGGATCGTAGTCAGATAAATGCAAGAAAACCCTCGGGTTATGAAGGTGAGGTACATGCTGTCTTTTCTCCCAATGATGATAAAATATATATTAATTCTAATACTTTAAAAGATATTGATGAAAAAAGTGCAATTCCTTTGTTGGCTGAAGAAATTATGCATTATGTAACAAAAGGTAATACAAATATTCCTAGCGGAATGAAGGCTTTTATAAAGGAAAATCAAAAACTAACGCCTAGGCGAGGGAAAAGCGTGGTTAGTTATGCCACCAAAAAGTATGACTACGTTCCTATAATATCTAAAAGCTCTACAAAATATGCACAAGATCCTACTGAGACATATTCTAAAATAATGGGCACTAGAGCAACTGGGAAGTTAAGACCAGGAGAAACAATACTTGAATCTGACTTACCTAAAGCTCCGATACATAGACCTATAACAGCTCATGATAGGCTAACAACTAAATATGGAATGGCAAATGAGGGGTTGCAAGATTTAAGACATGGTTATTCAGATAGGGAAATAGCAAACCTTATGACTAAATTACCAATTGTAGCTCCTAATATAACCGAAAAAGATTTAAAAGATATAGAAATTTTAGAGCCATAATGAATAATTTAGGTAAAATAGTAACCTCCTTTACAGTTATAAAAGATGGTGTGGATTTGAAAAAAAGATTTAAAAGAGTTCTAGATAGGCATCCGAATACCAATATGGGATCTGATGCTGCGAAAGATTTAATTTCTATAGAACTATATGAACAAGTAATAAAGGATTCACCGAAGTAATGTCGGATAAGCATGGGATTGTCCTGCCATTTGGTTGGGATACTCTTCTGCCAATGATGATTGTAATAGGTGGAGGAATATATGGATTTGGTAAAGTATATCAAGCGCATGAAAATCGTTTTGCGACTCTGGAAGCGAAAATTGAAAGGGTTGAAAATGTTGAAATACCAGAAGCTAATAAAAAAATTGAAGAGCTGGTGGAAAGACATATCCAAGAAGAAAACGAAAGAATTGAGCAGATGGAGGAGCAAGTTAGGTTCTATCAAAAAGAATTTAACATCAATCCTTTTGCCAAAAGAAAAAAGAAAGAATGAGAGCGATAATTGAATTTATTATATGTATAGCGTTTTTTTTATTTTTAACTATTTGTTATATCGGATGTGAAGATAAATATCTAACTGTCGAAAGAAGAATTGTTGATGCAGAAAGTAAAATACCTATATATTTTAATACCTACGCAGAGCAGGATGGTGTAAATACATGGCGCCCAGTATTCACATATTATATATACCAAATAGACGAAGGACATTATGACGCTTACTTTCACGCATATATTATGGTTGACGATAGCGTTATATGGTCTGGTATCCAGCCTATTGTTATTGAGGGCGGTAAAAAAATTAGGGGTGAGTACGTTGGTGTCGGGGCTAACTTCCAGCCAGAACTTGTTGTCAACTCCACTCCTATGGCTTATGTATCAGTACAATACTAAAGGAGATTAAAATGCCTACACCATATCATTGTCATGAATGCGATTCCCCAACTATGAACCCTGGCGGTATATGCGATCCTTGTATGGATGATTTATGGGAACATACTACAGCAGATGAGTATAATAAGCAACCAAACGATAATCCTATAACTTTGAAAGATTTAAGTCAAGTAGATGGCGAACATAAACAAGAATAACGTTTCTAAAGCAGAAGAAGCGTTAGTTATGGCGCATAAGGATATGCTTGCTTTTGGTAAGCTATTTTTACCAGATGACTTCATGCGAAGTGAAACACCTTGGTTTCATTATGAAATTGCCGATTCTATTATGGATCAAGAGTGTAAACAGTTGGCAATTATTATGCCTAGAGGACATGGAAAGACAGTATTAACTAAATGCGATATACTTCATAAATTTTGTTTTGCAAAAGAACCGTTGTTTTATGGTTGGGTATCTGCTACGCAAAAATTAGCATCTGGTAATATGGACTATGTAAAGACACATTTAGAATTTAATGATAAGATTAAATATTATTTTGGAAATTTAAAGGGAAGAAAGTGGACAGAAGAAGATATAGAATTATCTAATGGGTGCAAACTTCTTTCTAAATCAAATGTTTCTGGTATTAGGGGTGGAGCCAAACTTCACAAACGATATGATTTAATTATACTAGATGATTTTGAAGATGAGAATAATACGCTTACTCCAGAAGCTAGATCAAAGAATGCAAATCTTATTACTGCAGTTGTTTATCCAGCTCTAGAACCTCACACTGGTAGGTTGCGTATCAATGGTACTCCTGTTCATTTTGATAGTTTTATTAACAATTTATTAACAAATCATGAGAGAGCTAAAAAAGATAAAATAGATTTTGCTTGGACTGTGAAGACATATAAAGCAATAGACAATAAAGGAAATTCTTTATGGGATTCTTGGTTTCCAAAAGAAAAATTAGAAGAAAAAAAGAAGTTCTATAGAGATTCTGGTATGCCTAGTAAGTTTTATCAAGAATATATGATGGAAGTTCAATCTGAGGAAGATTCTGTATTTAATAGTAGGCATATAAAATACTGGGAGGGTAATTATGAATATATTGAAGAACATGGTATTTCTTATATTTTTCATGACGACGATCTTAAGCCAGTCAATATCTACGTTGGAGTTGACCCAGCAACAGATATCAATAGAAGAGATAGCGACTACTCAGTCATTATGGCTGTTGCAGTCGATTCTAATAATAATCTATATGTTCTTGATTATGTTAGAGAGAGGAGTCTACCAGTTATGGCTATCGTTGGAGAAGGGAAGTCTGGAATTGTTGATATTATGTTTGATTTTGCTCATAAGTATCGCCCAAGTTTATTCACAGTAGAAGAAACAACTATGAGTAGACCTATTTTTCAAGCATTGAGAAGTGAATCTATGAGAAGAAATGATTTTTCAGTAAGGTGGAAAGAGGAAAAACCTGGAACAAGATTGTCTAAAAGGGATAGAATACAGGAGATATTAGCACAACGTTTTAGTATAGGTCAAGTATTTATAAAAAAAAATCATTACGATCTTCACCGAGAAATTATTACATTCGGACCACGTATGGCTCATGATGATACCATAGATGCTTTGGCATATGCTGTAAAATATGCTAGTCCGCCAAAAAATCTAGTAATGGAGAAAGATGGGACATTCCATAAAAAACAATATAGACCTAAAAATTGGGTGCTTGCATAATGGCTAAAAAACCAGATAAAAGAGCTTTAAGAATAAAAAAATTATTTGATGCTATAAATGATAGTCCTCGTCAAAGATGGGAAACTGTCAATCAAAAAGGACATGATTTTTATCTTGATAATCAATTGACTGAAGATGAAAAGAATGCTCTTGAAGATCAAGGGATGCCAACTTTTACAGTTAATAGAATTATACCAGTAGTAGAAATGTTAAATTATTACGCTACTAGCAATTCTCCTAGATGGCAGGCTGTTGGAGTAGAACAATCAGATTCAGATGTAGCAGCATTATTTGCTGATGTAGCTGATTATGTTTGGAGTAATTCAAATGGACAAACTTTATATTCAAATGTTGTTAATGACTCTATAACTAAAGGAGTAGGCTTCTTACAAGTTTGCGTTGATCCAAATGCTGATAATGGCATGGGAGAGATTGTTATTCAACAACCAGATCCATTTGATGTATTTATAGATCCTAAATCTCGAGATCCTTTATATAGAGATGCAAGTCATATTATTGTTAGAAAAGTTTTACCTAAAACGCAATTAATTCATATGTATCCTGAATATGAATCTAAAATAAAAAAAGCGTCTCATTCTAACGAATCTGATCAAAATTTTACAAAAGGAATGTCAGATTCGAATGATTTTCAATATAAAGATATAACTATGGCTTACGATAGGGATGGTAAGCAAGAAGATTTGATAGAATATTTTGAATGCTATGAAAGAGAAAGCACAAAATATTGTAATGTTTTTTACCAAAAACTTCCTAGTAAAGAAGAGATGGCTGAAATACAGTCTAAAGTTGAAGAACAATTAAAAATGGCTGAGCAAGAAATGACTGTCTCTATGCAAGAATCTGCAAAGGCTTTCCAGGAGCAAGTTGATGCTGGTGAAATGTTACCAGAGCGTATGCAATTGGAAATGGAAAAAATTGTAAAAAACAATGAAGCAGAATTAGCTAGTATGGAAATACAGTTGATGGCTGAAATGCAAAAGCAAATGTCTATAGTGGACAATATGGTCATTACATATGAGCAATATAATATATTAAAAAAAGAAGAAGAGTTTGCAAAAACTATTGTGGAGCACGTCGTATTTCACAAACCTCAAGTCAAATTAACAAAAGTATGTGGAGATGTTACTTTGGACGAAACATTGTTGCCAGGTGGTCATTATCCAATTATACCTTTTTCATATAAATGGACAGGGACACCATTTCCATTGAGTGCCGTTTCACCCTTGGTTGGTAAACAAAGAGAAATCAACAAAGCTCATCAGCTTATGATACATAACGCCTCACTCGGATCTAGTTTACGTTGGATTTATCATGAAGGATCTGTTGACACTGATTATTGGGAAAAGTTTGCAACAGCTCCAGGTGCTTTATTGCCAGTTAACCAAGGGTATGAACCTCCAAAGGAAATATTACCCGCTCAACTAAGTAATGCTTTTTATACTATAGTTGATACTGGAAAAGCTGATATGGAATACTTAGCTGGTATTTATTCAACTGCTATGGGAAATTCTGATCCTAATGTGGAAACCTACCGAGGTTTATTGGCGTTGGATGAATATGGAACACGACGTGTAAAACAATGGTTGAAAAGTTCTATAGAACCAGCCTTAAAGCATATGGGCGAAGTAGTAAAAGATTATACTCAATCGGTTTACAAGGCACATAAAGTAATGCGCATTGTTCAACCAAATAATATTAATGAGGAAAAGACAGTTGAAATCAATGTTCCAATTTATAACGATTACGGAGAAGCTATCGGTAAATGGAATGATTATGAAACTGCAAAATTTGATGTCCGTATTGTAGCGGGATCTACGTTACCTTTAAACAGATGGGCTTATCTGGCTGAATTAAAGGAATTAATGCAGTTAGGAGTTGTGGATGATATCGCAGTTCTTGCTGAAACAGATATTCGAAATAAAGAGAATATTGTTAAACGTAAGAGTCTATATAGTCAATTGCAATCGCAATTAGAAGATATGGAAAAAACGCTACAAGATAAAGAAGGGACAATCGAAACACTTGAAAGACAGCTGGTACAGGCTGGGATCAAGAATAAGATCATGCAAGGTGATGTCGAAATTAGTAAAGCTGCTCAAGATGCTAAGGCATCTTATGGCAGAAGTGCTGATAAAGTCAAAGCAGAAGCTGATCTTACAAGAAGGAAAATGAAACTCGAATCTAACGCCTTAAGTGGCAAAGGAGAATAATAATGAGTGAAAACCAAGGTGCGGCAAACCCAGAAGTTGCTGAAGAAACATCTACCAACGTAGAGGCTAGTCCTAGCCAGGAAGATGTTAATGAAGCAGTATTTGGCTCCGCAGATGGATTCTTCGATGCTTTAGATCGTGACGTGAATGGCGCGATCATTGACGACGAAGATAACGAAATCCAAGAGACAATGGACACCTTACCAGATATGGTAACGCAGCAGGAAGATAACAATTCCACAGAAGCTGCCCCTACTAGTGAAGGTGTAGATTGGGAAAAACGTTATAAAGACTCCTCTAGGGAGGCTCAAAAAATGAAAGCCAAACTAGACGAAGTTGAAACGTTCAAGCCATTCATTGAGTCCCTCAAAAGTGATGAGGGAATGGTTCAAACAATAAAGGAATACCTAGAACATGGACGAAAGCCAGTAGATATGACAGAAAAACTTAATTTACCCGACGATTTTGTATTTGATATGGACGAAGCTGTTCAGAAGCCGAATAGTGATTCGGCAAAGGTATTTAACAATATGGTTGATAATCTTGTTAATACAAGAGTTCAAAATGAATTGCAAACTGAAAGAGATACAAGAACAAAGGAGCAGAGAACTGCTGAACAGCAACGAGCTGCTGCTGAATTTAAAGATCGACATAAGATTAGCGATGATGATTTTGATAGTATGATGGATTGGGCAGATACTCATCAGATTTCTTTTGATGATATATATTTTCTCAAAAATAAAGACAAGTTTATGGGCAATGTTGCAAAAAGTACCAAGTCTGATATGCTGAACCAGATGAAAGCTGTGCGTAGTATACCTACATCAGCAAGTGCGACTAATAGCGCTGCAAAACCAGAAACTGACCATAATAAAGCAGTTTTTAAAGCATTATTAGAATCAGATGGGGGAATTGACAATCTATTTGGTTAAGTCCTTAACTAAAAGGAGTTAAAAATGGCTGATAATCCTAAATTTTTATCGGCTTTGGCTCAAGCTAATTCAGGTGTTGTCGCTACCGATGGTGGCGGTATTGGTGATCTTAGGCGAAGATATAATTTTGGTCCTATGGTCTCTGAATTAGGAATTGACCAAACCCCATTTTTTCGCTTCCTATCAATGGCAGCGAGAAAACCAACTGATGACCCAGAATGGAAATCAGTAGAACAAAGACATAGCTGGATGAAACGTTATTGCTATGTAAGCGCAATAGATTCAAATGCTACATCTTCAAATTATGATGATGATGGTCAAGCATATACTGAACTAAATCTAGTTGCAAGTAAATTAGACAAGGATTCAGAATTTGGAATCCAATTGCAAGCTGATTATAAATCAGCTGGTAATGTGCAATCTATCTTAGGACAGACTGCAATTGCTATTGGAGCTTCAGGTACAAAACCTCAGTTCCTAATGCCTGGACAATTACTGAAGATACCTATTCGCAAACATGATACTGCGGTACATTCATTAACTGATAATGAAGTGCCAGATTCTACGAAGTATGACGAAGATTACATTGTTGTGCGTATAATCAGTGTTGTTACAGCTGCTGCGTCTAATCCAGTTTCTGAAGCTTGCCATGCTTACGTTAAAGTAGTTCGTGGCATATCAGAAGGTGCTTATGAGTATTTTTCTGTTCCTGGTGGACAGTGGAATAATGGCGGAACCAATTTCGACGTTTTTAGCTTAGCTTCACCAAAAGAAGGCGATAAATGCTATGTAGTTGGTAGTGCGCACGCAGAAGGATCAACCTTTCCTGATAGCTGGAAAGATTCTCCCTTCAAAGATGTCTATGGACTATGTCAGATATTCAAAACCACTTGTCAGATGACAAACACAGCTAGGGCAACCCAGTTGAAGCTTGTTTCTGATGAATGGGCTAGAATGTGGAAACAAAAGCTCATAGAACATAAGTGGGATATTGAAACCGCATTGCTTTTTAATTCAAAAGGCACTGATGGTACTATTCGATACTCACAAGGTGTTATAGATTACATTTTAAATAATGGTAACCTCTTTGACATGGATTTATCTAAGAAAACATCTGATGATTTCTTAGAAGATATGTCTAATTATGTCGATCCTCGATATAATAATGCTGGAGCTACCTTATTTATGGTATCTACCGAAGTGTACAACTGGTTGCATAAATTATCTGGATACTTTGCAAATAATGCTGCAAACGTACAACCAGGTGGTTATGATGGAACTGCTAGTAGCGCTGCTTTTGCAGCTGGTTCCTCATCTGCGTCATTAGGACGTGCTGATATGGCAATTAGCGGAAAAGGCAAAAAGTTCGGATTGGACATTACGAAAATATCTACTCCTTATGGAGATATGAATGTTACTCGTAACATCCATCTAGACGGTGCGCAATCTGCAGCTAAAATTGTAGCTGTCAATATGAAACATGTTGCTTACAGACCATTGGTCGGTAATGGCGTGAATCGTGACACTTCAATTTATGTTGGTGTACAGAGTCTTGAGAATACTGGTGTTGATAGACGAATTGACCTCATACAAACTGAGGCTGGTTTGGATATTGTAATGCCAGAAGCTCACGCAATATGGAAGTAACGACAAAGTAAATGGATGGGGAGTGTGCAGTCTAAGCCTCCTGACTGCCCTCCCCCACTTCCAGAAAGGAAAATATGGCAAGTTTTACAACGCAAGTAGAAGCATTAGCAGGTTCTTCATCAGGGACTCAAATTAGTCAATGGTTAAACGATGCTGTAAAAGATATTGTAGATCGTATCGCTAAATCAGACCCAAGTCAACTTGAACAGTTTGGAGGGCAAGTTGGACATTCTGACAATGGATCTGGTGTGGGCGTATCTAGTCATCATCGTATTCTTAATGTAGTTAGGGGTTCAAAAGTTGCAACTAAAATTCCAGCTTCTAATAGATTTGAAGCTGCAAATAGCGATAGTTTATTGTATGCTTCAGAAGAGTATCCTGTTTGGTATTTGCGTAATGGTAATGTACATATTTTACCAACAACTAGTAACAGTGCCGTAGGCTCTGTTGATGTTGCTAAGTATGGGACTGTATCTGATACAAACACTCCATCTATATCTAATTTCCCAGTAGAATATTATCCAATGGTTGTATTATATGCAGCTATAAAAGTTTTAAATGAAAAATTGGTCGGCTATTCGCTACCCTCATCTATATCGCTACCAACGTTAGTGTTGCCCAGTGTGCCAACACTACCAGATGCACCAGCTTTAGCAAGTGTGCCAGTAGCACCAACAATAGATCTCTCTCTCGTTAGTAGCGTTACATCAGTGTCTATGCCAGACGATATTAGTCTTCCCACTTTTGTTCCAATAGCCGACCCAGTTATTGGTGATCTAGATTTATCTAGCGTCACTCCTCCTCCAGTACCAGATCCTCCAGTATTTGTTATTGGGGATGCGGCATTGCAACAAGAATATGATGCTTCTAGAGCTATAACTCTAGGAACAACTCCTCCTGACTATACTCCTCCAGTAATGAATACTCCAGATTGGAGCGATGCTGATGATTGGGTTAGTGATGCAACTAAAGGAGAAGATCCTGAGATGGTCCAGGCTAGAATGGCAGTTATTAATGGTCAGATACAGGAGTTTTCTTCTAAACTTCAAGATTCGTTAAATAAGTTTAATGAAGATAATGCAAAGTATCAGGCTGAAAATCAAAGCGATTTGACTGAATGGCAAGCTAATACTCAAGCACTTGTTGAGAAAATGTCTTTAAGCACTAATGTTGATCTTCAAAATAAAGCACAAGATTTACAAAGACATATACAAGAATATGCGAGCACAATGCAAAGATATCAAGCAGAGATGAGTAAATATCAAGCTGACTTAAATGAATTAGTTGTAGTTTGGACAAGCAATGAAATGCAAGTTGAGTTTGCAAAATGGCAAGCAAAATTTCAACAAGAGCTATCTGCATATCAAGCAAAAGTAGGTGCGATGCTTCAAGAGTATCAAGCAGATATATCTAAAAAATCTGGTCTTACTCAAGCAGAGGTTGCTAGGTATAGTGCTGAGTTGCAAGAAGAATCAACAAGAATTAATTCTAATTTAAGTAAATATCAAGCTGAGATCGGGTCTTATTCTGCTGAGATTCAATCAAGTTTAAGTTTATATTCAGCAGAAACTCAAAATAAATTGAGTGCTTATACCCAGGAAGGACAAACAAATCTAAGTGCATACGGTCAAAAGGTACAAGCAGTAATACAAGATTTTACAACACAAATGCAGAAAGCTCAGACAGAATATCAATGGATGCAGTCTGAAATACAACTTTTATCAGCTCAATATGAGGGTAAGTTTGCACCTTCTGCTAAACAACAAAGACAAGGAGAATAAAATATGGCAGAAACATATGAAGTAGATTTTGCAGTAAGTATGACTCCAAAGATTAAAAATGATGGCGTTCAGGGCGCAGATCAGTATTATATGGATGATGAAATAGCAAAATCTCTTGGCGGATCAGGTGTATCTGGCGGAATAGATGGGACTACAATTGCAGCAACTGCTGATGAAGTTAGTGGTTGGGATGCAGGCGCTCCTACATACGTTACTTCAAATGGCGGTTCGCTTCCATCTGGAGCAGCTGACACCGCTATTGCTTTTGTAAAAAATACTGGACATTTATATAGTAGTTCTTCTGCTCTAGGAGCAGCTGTTACAAAAACTGCTGGTAAATGGACAACGGCAGAATCTATCAAGGTGTCATTAGGTGGTGGAACTAAAGCTGATGTTACTCTTTATCCAGGCGAAGCTATTGTTTTGCCTAGACTTAGTGCTGGCGCGGTCGTAGTTGCAACTGGATCTGGCTCAGCTCATTTAGCTGTAGAATATGCTAGGATTACAACTTAGGAGTAAAAAATGAAGGTTAAGGAAGTAATGGAGCGTGTACCCACTACTAATTCTGGGTATGCAATTGCATATATAAATGATGCCTTACAAGAATTGCAATTTTTAATTGAAGATAATATGATGGCTGGTATTGAAACATTGGTTGCCAATCAAAGGTATTATGGATTTCCAGCAGATATGGAAGTATTAAAAAGTGTATTAATTAAAGACACTGAAAACGATAAATATGTTCGCATTCAAAGATTACAACACGTTGAAAGCGATGAAAGCGATAATTCATAATGAAAGATTACGGATATTATTTACATGGTAGAAATTTAGCTATTGTTGTTAAAAATGATGATGGAGAGTATGTAACTCCAGATGAAGGTATTGCTAGTGGTATAAAACTAGAATATTTAGCACAACCTGGAATAACTGATTCTGATAATAATCCTCAGTCACTAGCAAGTAAAGAGTCTGATGTATTAGATATTAACAATCAATTAGCTTTAGCTATCGTAGATTATGTAAAGGCTAAATTTGCAGAATCAGAACAAAATTATGACAAAATGCAGTATCATATGAGAGAATTTAAACATAGGGTACAGCGCTATCAAAACAGACGCAGTGGAGATGGGCGTGTTTTAATTACGCCAAATCCATATGCAATTAGATAAAAGGAGAAAAGATGAGTATAGCATTTAGCGGTAAAGGCGTACAAGATTATTCAGTTAGTGAAAGCGTATCGCCTTATACTAAAGCAGTTGTAGCAACTGGCAATGACCAGGATGCTTGTAGAGCAGTTCACATGAAAGGAGCTTCTGCGAGTGTTAATCTAACTGTAGATAATACGGTAGTAGCTTTTTGGTTATTAAAAGGACATACATATCCAATATGTGCTACTAAATCAAGCTCAACAGATGTAGTCTTTCTATACTAATGGCTTGGACAACTCAAGAAGTTGAAGCTACGGCAAATTGGACTTCAAATAAAATTGCACCTAGCTCAACTATATCGTCCCAAGGTAAAGTTGCTACTACAACTACTTGGGCGAAAACAAAAGTAGAAACTACATCTACTTGGACGAAGACAGATTTAGCTATTGACCTAGACGGATGGGCAATACTTGAAGCAGAGCCATTTTATTTTACAGAAAAAAGAAAATGGGATGAATTAAGAATAG
>TARA_R100000808_G_scaffold4839_1_pt1 | contig 21457 bp, 27 predicted proteins | sample TARA_R100000808 | Tara Oceans TARA_R100000808 (sample SAMEA2622852) | marine metagenome | biome: marine biome (ENVO:00000447); feature: marine epipelagic mixed layer (ENVO:xxxxxxxxx); material: "saline water (ENVO:00002010), including plankton (ENVO:xxxxxxxx)" | depth 140 m | reverse complement strand
TAATTTACCAAATTCGTTTACGTCCTGACGAGCAACGTCGACAGTGTGCGATACATCTTGAACCCTGATTAATTGATCAGCGGTAGCGCCTGCTGCACCAGTAGGGCCGACGTAAAGCGCCTCAGATTGATAGATAACTCGATTTCTTGCCATGATAAATTTATTTTAAAAAGTTAAAAATTAAAAGCTGTAAGAATACATACACAGTTTTTCTTCAAAAAGAACTTAAAAATCATACCTCGGTAGGATTACTTCTTGGTAGCCTTACAGTTTGTAGATCAAAGTCTACAAAACCAATCAATAAATCTTTATGAATTCTTAAACTTGAACGGTCATATAACTTTGATACCGTTACTTCATCTATATATACTTTTTTATTATTGGGGTACTCGGCCTTTAGCCCTGTATAGCTATAAGGCGGCTCTTTAATATGAAAATATTCTCCAAAAGGAAATGCAGAATAACTAATCAATGGAAAGCATGTTTTAGCCGTGTCCCTAAACAAAGAGAGCATTCCATCTAGAGTGTAATTATCTTCAGTAATAAAAACAGTGCGTATACGCGTAGTAGTTTCGTCTAACCCTCCGAATGCAAAAGGCGCGTTGTCGGATCCATTGCAACTTACAAAGGCCGCAGGAATCGTATAATTCGGAGTTCCTAATAAATTAGAATCCTGCATCCAAGTATCCCCATCACTAGCCAAAATGAAATCATTATTCAATAATAATTGCTCTTCTGACTCATTAGTAATATAAACATTTACATCTTTACGATCAAAATTACCACTAATAGTAAGATTAGTTCCTTGGTCTGCGTCCATTACTACCCGACCTTGATCAAAATCAATCATTAGATTATTAGTACCTTGATTAACCAAACCCCCATTTATATAAACTCCACTAGGCACACTTTCGCCATTTGCGACAAGTTGGCGATCAGGAGAGTAATAGGCGACCAAGTTAGAGGGTACATCTACCCCTTTATTAGAATAATAAAAATTCTGTGATATTCCTGAAGTAACAGCTTCGGCTTGTCTTGTTACTTGATCATCAAACCATAAATAAAAGCTTGACTGAATTATATGATCAAACTGTACTTTCATTTTCTTAAAGCTTCAATTAATTGTTTTTGAACTTCTTGCAAGATAGCCGACATATATTTAGTATTTTTAAAAGCTCCAGGACGAATTTTAGTCTTTACCTGTATAGCGCTTCCCGATCTACTTACAGGGCTTTCTTTTACTAAATAATTACCTAATCCCGACAATCCGCTTTCCATTGCCTTAACCCAGCTACGCCCAGGAGCCCAAGGGACAGGCGATAAATCTTTAATTTCGTCCATGTCAGGAACCGTAAAAGTTATTTTAAAAACCAAATCTTTACTTCCAATACTTTCGATCTTTAATGATTTGGCTAGATATTTGCGAATAGGAGAAATAGGATCACTACCTTCCTCAAAACCGATGTAAGAAAAAAGATTGCCGACCCCACCTAAGGTGTCGCTAATGTTTCGAGCATCAGGGCCTCCTGCAATCTCTCGAGTAATAGGATGGGTTAAAAATCTTTGAATTAACTCTTCAGTAGATTTTTCTACCGCTCGCTGAGCTTTTTGTTTGATTAGTCTAGTAAGAACGCGTCTACCCTTACGATCAAGCTCTTTCTTTAAGCCTCGCATGTTTACTTGTGCCTTCTTAGCCATTAGTTTGAACGCTGCAAATAAAGAGTATAGAATTTTACTACAAAAGGTCCAATGGCTGAATCATCACTAATAATGTTGTAGCGGGCGCCATCGATCTCTACCTCTTGAGCTTTTTTAAATAAATCGTATCCACTTTTTTCAATTTTAATTCTTACAATACCTTCAGAAAGGGGCACGTTAATCTGGGCCTTAAGGCCACCCATGTCTCTCTCAATTTGTTTATCTACATAAAGAATACGCGCTTTAACTGTGGTAGATGTTACTTCGGTTCTAGTAGTTTTAGCGTCTTTTATTCTTTTGTATAAGGCGTTGTATGTATCATTGGTGGCAACAAAGATTTTATTTTTCTTTTGATAGACAGTTATATCTCTAGCAAACGTATCGTGCATATCGTCAAAAACATTGGCGATAGCTGTTTTTTGAGCATCTGTTAATAAGCTAGGCATTTTTAGATAGAGTAGTAGCCTCCTCTTCCATAATAAGGATAGTAGCCATAATAGTAATAACCAGGAGCATAATAACCACTGCCCGTCGGCCATCCGCCGTCAAGCCCTGCAACCTGCCGAGGTCGAGCACCATATAAAGTATATGAATAAACCAGCTGTTTAATCTGCTCTTCAGCATCCTTAGCTAAACTAAGGTAAGTTTTAGCAATCTCATTTTTATTATTGCGAACGATAGTTGTATCGCCCTCGCTTAATCGAATCCAATCTACTGAATCACTAGTAATTACCCTTAACGTATCCCTGCTCGCTTTTTTATAATAATGAGACAGGTAAATCTGCTTATAAATATCAGCCTCTTCTTGTTTAAAGCCAGGATTTACACCACTAAAATTAGTATAAATTAATGTATTAAGTATTCCCTCGTTAGCCAAAAGCCAACCAGAGATTTTTTCTACTTCACGCTCCCGACCTAATTCGGTAGTAGCATTGTCTAATTCATTGTCATAAATGTCAGAAGCTAACTGACCGATTTGATTCATAGATTTTCATTCATTAATTTAATCAAGTCTTGCCCTTCGGGGCTATCAGGGTTTGCCACAGGTTTTTGAAAACCTACGTCTACGCCTGCTCCCGCTCCTGGAGTAGAGTAAAACTCTTTTAAAAGTTTATTTTTTAAAGTTAAACGTGAGCCACTGGGAAATAAACCTGCCTTCACAGCCAAAGCTTGAAGATCACTTAAATTCATTTCATCCATTTTTTCTTCTAATTCTGCAGCGGTACTTACGCCGAATGGATTGGATTGCTTAATCCCCATTAATTCTTGAAGCTCTTTAATTTTCTCAATGTCTTGCGCTTTGCCATCAACAACATTTAAGTTATCAAGCTTCTTTTTAGCTGTACTCTTAGAGGTAGAGGCAGCTTTTGATTTAGATGTTCTTTTGCGTTGTGCCATAATTTAAAATCCTTTCACCTTTATTATAAGGATGATTACACAAAAATCCATATATCGTGAAACATAAAAAGGGGCGCCACAGTGGGCGCCCCTTTAAAAATAAACTTAAGATTAAACTTAAGCAGTTGTGATAACACAGCCAAGAAGAGCGCGGTTGTCGATAACCATGCGTCCTTCTTCCACTGAACCAAAGAAGCCGATCTTCTGTTGGCGAATGGAGTACTGATCGTCAGCCATGAGTGTGAAGTCACTACCAGTTTCGCTATCAATAGCTACTGCCTTGATCAAGGAGTCACGAGAAAGGTCGAGGCCAATCACGAGATCTTCTTGTCCAGTTACTGTAGCATTAGGCGAAGTTGGGCTTAGACCCTTGTAAATACGAGTGTACTTACGATCAGGACCAAGTTCGTTAACTTCCATGATGTTAACCCCGAAGAATTCAGGGGTAGCAGCATTGTTGTACATAGCAGCACGAACGCTCTCAGGAGCAGCAATCCAAGCGTCATTACCAGCAGCTGGGACTGAGCCGTCAGCCGCCTTAGTATTGACAGGATTGTAAGCCATAGCGCGAATCATCTCGGTAACTTCAGGAGAAACCAAGAGATCAGTGATACCGCGTCCGCGACCATCAGGTGTACCACCATTCCAGGCAGCATTGATGCGTTTCGCACGGGTCATCATAGCGTTAAGGTCAGCTAAGAGGAATGTGTCATTAATCTTACTGTCAGCAACGTGAGCGGTTCCGCCCGTTACAGCGCCAGCAAGGGCACTAAGAAGTAAGTTAGCAGAAGTTTGCTGTTGCTTTAACAGAACTTCCTGAGCTACACGGGTCATTGTTTTACCGACTACGTCCAAGCGGGACTGAGCGGCATAACGACGATCAAAAGAAACAGCACTATCTAAACGATACGTGGTGAACTTAAGCTCGGAAGCAGTAGGAAGAACGTGATTGGTAGGAAGACCGCCAGGCATCGTTGTGCTATAGACTTGAATATAATCTTCAGCAGCGATGTCGTAATAGAGATCTAAAGGCAGGCTAGGGTTAGAATCAGCTTCAAAATTAAAAGAAGCGAAAAGATTGCTAACGGTAGGTGCGATATTAATAACCTCAGAAACGACGGGACCAATAAATTCAGCCAAGGCAGCTTGAGCTTCGTATGCGACATCTCTGTTTTTAGATGCCATAGCCTTAACTAACTCGATCTGTTCGTTTGTTCTTTTTAATGTAATGTTCATTTATTTAAACTTTCTACGGATCAAGTGTTATTTGGAAATTTTAACTACTGCGTATTGACCGTTGCCATTAGCGGCACCAGTACCTACAGAAGCGCCAGCGAACTGGTCAGTAGCTAAACCACGATTTACACGATTACCCGTTGCAATAACTGAACCAATTGTTTCAACATTGCTGGACCAAGCATTCTTAGCCGCTAGAGTTGCGTGTCCAGTAAGCTTACCTGCGGTAGCGCCTGGAGAAACCGTTACAACATTCGTGCCAGGAGCAGGAATGTCACCGTCAAAAGCAGCGGGACTCAAGGTAACGATACCTTGTGTGAGAACAGGAACTGCTTGCCCAGAATGAACGGCTTGTAATTCAAGCTGCTTCTGAGGATAGTAGATGAGCTTTTCGCCATTTTCGTCTCGCTGAGCGGTCTGAGCCAACGTGACACCCAAAACGGTGTCGCCTGTACCTGCAGGAGTAACCTGAGCAGTTACAACAGGCAGTTGGTCAGCACCGACAAAAGGATAGTCCGTTTTGCCCAAATAAGAATTTGTTTGGTACTGAACGGGCCCGTCTGTCAAATCGCCAGCCGAAACAGTGACGAAAATACCCGCGTCACCCTGTCCTGAATCGGAGGTCTGTGAATTGACCGTGGCCGACGCATACAGATTGACGACATCATTTTCGTTGTATTGTCTGAATGGTAGTATTCTGAGTGCCATTTTATTATAGTTTAATGGTTAAATTTTCTTTCGAGAAAGCATCCTTAAAACGATCTCTTAAGGAGATCTCTTCTTGAGAAGCTTCTGCGTTATTGTTAGTGAGAACGGCTGTCTCTTCTTCTGAAGCTTCTTCTAAAACCTCTTCAACATCGGTTTCTTCAGTAGCCTCAACAGTTTCAACCGAAGCTTTAGCTTCTTCGATTTCAGCGAGACGTTTTGTTACTTCATTTTCAATGCGGTCCTTAAGAGCAGCTTCTTGCTCAGAAATATACGCTTTGGACTTGGTAGCCCAAATAGTACGTAGCTTTTCTAAATAAGAGGCATAAGACTCTTCAGTTGCATCTAACGTTTTGATTTCCGAAGCGAGGATTTCGCGGTCAGCATCAAGAAGCTCAAATTCTTCGTCTAAACCTGCCATACGAGAATTGTAAAGCTCCTGTGCTTCCGCAGCGGCGCGCTCTTCTTCGATTGCGTCTAGCTGAGCCTTAGCGGACGAAAGCTGCTCTTTAAGTTCGGCAACATCTTTTTCAAGTTGCTCGTTCTTATCAGCAGCCTCAGCTAAAGCTTGGCTTTCTGCTTCTTTGGCAGACTTATACTCTTCGTCCTTTTGCATAATTGCTTCTTGAAAAACCTTGGTAACATTCGCTACGACTTCTTCTGTATACTGTTTATTGTCCAGTTTATCAGAAAGAATTTCTTCGAATTTTTCTAAGATATTATTGTCCATAAGTGTATAGTCGTTATTTGGGTTTACATCACATTTTGATGAATGTGAACTTTTATTTTCATTTTCTGAAAAATCTTTTTCGTCATTTTCGGATAAAGTTATCATTGCGTCTGATTCTTTTTCGTCTTTTATTATTACATTTTCATCAGGATCTTCAATGTAAACTCCTTTTACCTCTGCCGCAGGGTTAGAAGTAAAAGCTATTCCGAGAGGAAAGATTTCTCCCACAATTAACCGCCTCACAGGCACGCCGTCTTTGGTTTCGCCTGAACCATCTTGAGCTTTAAGGTATTGAGATAATTCTTGTATGTGCTTAGGATCAGTAACTATTTCTGCTTCATCTAAGTTTTTACTTCCTAACGCTAAACAATAATCATTAAAACCTAACTCCCAACTGGTGGATATAATTTTTTCTCCTGTGTCAAGCTCTTGCTCTAACATATTTGCAAAGTTAGGGTGGACTGTTTTATATACCACCGATCCCAGTGCAATATTAAAAGGAGAATTTTTATTTATTACCTCTTCATCAGTTAAAAGAGTATTCTCTCCAAACGAACTAAATGAGCTTGAGACTATATGTCCAACTACAACTTCTTTTTTATGCTCAATATTAGTGGGTTTATTGATGAAATAATCTTTAATAGCTAAAGCGGCTTTAGTGTCAATCCCATCATCATTCTTATTGAATCTATTAACAACGGCCGCATTAAATGCTACCGCCATTAAATCAATATTTTTTTCTAAATCAATAGATTCAGGAATCAGGGATTTTAAATTCTCCAATGATGCAGTACTAATGCCTAGCTTGTCAAAACTAGTCAGTCTCTCAGACCCTAGTATTTCGTTAGAAAAACTAGTCTTATACTTGTAAGACATTTTTTAGTATTTACAGCCGAAGGGGCCACAAGGAGCATAAGAGGTTTTATATTTTCTATCGTATGCGATTGCACATGCCATGCGAGACCTATTTTCGTCTAGCCCTTTAGTATTAACATGGGAATCGTCATTAAGCATACATTCAGACATAAAAGCTTGGTGCTGTAATTTTTCTTCACCAGGAACTTCAATGTATTGGACTTGCTCTTTAGGCTCGGGGCCTTCATAAGGAATATATTTACCGTCTTCGTCCTTTGCTTCGTCAAGCTTTACAGGTTTATCGCCTTCAGGCATGTATTGCACCTGTTCTTTTGGCTCAGGACCTTGATAGGGAACGTATTGCCCTTTGTCATTATAATGTCCTTTAGCCTCTTCCTTAACATCCTTCTTGTCTTCTTTCTTGTCTTTTTCTAGCTGCTTAATTTCTTTAGTAAGATTTTTTACAGCATCTTCGTGATGCTTAAGGCGCTCTTTTAAAGTTTCACTATCTAGTTCATCTTTGTCTTGCTTGTCTTCACGACGCTCTAAACGCTCTTGGCGCTCTTTGTCGGTTTCAGCCTTAGCGAACTTCTTTTTACTTTCTTTATCAAATTTAACGTCTTTTTTGAGATCTTTAATTTCTCTTTCGTCATTTTTGATAGCGTCGTCTTCGTGTTCTTCTTTTTCTTTTTTAGTGTCTCTTTTGAGCTCTTTTTTATCAATCTTTTCTTCCTTTTTGCTCATTGCGTCAGAATCACTAACTGTTACGCCAAACTTTTTAGCGGCCTTTTTGATATTCTTTAAAGCTATCTTTTTAGCTTCTTCTGAAATATCGGCACGATCTAAATATGTAAGAGCGCTTCTCACATGATCGGCATCATTAATAGGGAACATGCGCAGAGAACGGGGCTCAGTCTTGCCATCTACCTTTTTACCGCCTGGCTTAATGTAAGCGAAGTCAGAATCAGGAAGGTTATTGCGCTCTTCAGTTGTAAGCTTTTTGGCTTCAACGCGTGTCAGTTCTACTTCAACAGAACCGTTGTTAAAATTTAATTTGGATTTTAAGTCTTGCATTTTTAAAAGAAGTTGTAAGGTTATGTACACTAAGGTTGGTACGTTTGAGAAATCATTTTAATCTTCATCACCTTTAAGGTAATCTGTTACTGACTTTCCTGATTCCCAAAATTTACAACTCCAGTAACGAGCTTTCCATTTTGGGCCAGGATCATCACAATTATGTCGGGCTCTAAAATTTTTACGGCGATCAGGATCGTCTCTTTTGATTTCCATATTAGGATCACCAAAATTTACTTTAATTACATTGCCTTTTTCATTTTTAACGTATACCGCAAACTTTTTTGGTCCGTCAGGGGTCCGAAAAGGTTTATTTAGTTTTTTTTCTTTAGCCGCTTTACTTTTTAAAATTTCCTCATGGCGCTTCATAAAGGTTTCATGATCTTTTCCAGGCATATACATTACCTTACCATCTTCCATGCGGTGAGGATGAGTTCCTGTTAGGCCCATTTTTTCAGCCTCTTCCTCGGCTTCTTCTTCTGTTTCAAACATGTGAGCCATAGGGTCTTCAGCAGCTAGACCTAATTTTTCTAATTCCAATTTAGCAGTAATTAGATCTTCGACAGTCGGCTCAAATTCACCGTGCTCTGAAATACATATATCAGAAGCGTTAGCTATATCTTGATCAGCTTTGCGATAAGAATCTTTAACTTTTCCTCCGCGCATCATTTTGAGAAACATATTTACGCGTGCCATTGCCCATTGCCCACGAGTTTTTCCTGGACGATGGCTAGAAGAGAATGCGCCTGCGCCTCTGCGATAAACTTTTTTAAGTTGAGACAGCGTTACCTTTTTACTGTGTTTCCCGTTGTGTTCTTTTACTTTATTTTTTAAAGCAGTAATAACCTTTTCAGAAAAAGTTATCTTATCTCCACCCTTACCTGCAGTTCCAGGCTTATTCTTTGAAGACCCTTTTTTGCGTTCAGAAGGCTTAGCGGGAGTTTGAGCTCCGCTTTTAGGGCCACTTCTTTTAGCAGCTAATATTTTATCAGAAAAATCGCATTCCATTTTTTTAAAGAGAAAAAATATGATAATTTATACACTATTTCTCTTTTGACTGGGAAATTTTATCACTATGATAAATCAAAGCCGCAGGATAAGTTTCCAACTCATGCTCATTAGATATTTCTAAAATATCATTTAAAGGAAGTAGTTCGGCTATCTTATCAAAATTAGCGATGCATTCTTCAGCAGTTGAAGTCCAGTTTTCCATTTCATTCCCTGCTACAACTGATTCACATAACTGATCTAAAAGAGCATTATCTTTTTTAGAAAGTCGCTTTTTATTAACTTGCTTTTTTAATGCTTTGGCCGCTTTTGCACGAAGTTCCTCAGTCGAGACAATTACGTCTTGCAAATAAGCTCTGCTATATCTCCTTTCAGGATTAGAAGAACTAGGAGGCCGACCGCCTTCCTTACTCGGACCCGTGGTTACAGGGGGTGATGCTTCATCGCCGCTCTCGCTAGTTCGGGGAACAGGGGCTCCTCCCACCAGAGGATTATAATAACCTTTTTCACGAGCAGCCAAGAATTTCTTTTGTGCTTCTACTAAATCAGTACTTTCAGGATAAATGCCTGTTTTAATAGCGCGCAAGCCTTCTTCAGGAGGCAATACCCCTAATTCCATAAGGCGAGTTGTTACTCTATGTAATTGCAGTTCATCTTTTAAATCAATTTCTGCGAATTTGGCTACAGGATATTTTCTAAAGCCCATAGATTTACATACTAATTTAATCTGCGGCTGAAGAAAATCATTTAAAAAAGATTGCCTTGCTTCCTTGAGTCTTTCTAAAAAGATCTCAGCTTTTACCATTGTGCTCGCATAACGCTCTTGCCCAACGATAACATTTTGTAGGCCTTCTTTAATGTCTTCGTTTACAATTTGATATTTTTCAGGGCCGATAACCTTGTTTAAATCAGGAATAACAAATTCAGCCTTGGTAGTATAATCACTCACTAAAACTCTACCAATACTTTCATTACGGAAGAGTTGTTGCATCGCGTGCATATTTTGAGGATTAATACCTCCTTTGTCAGGAGTATTGCCCATAGTAATCAAAAGGATTACATTTTCAATTGTACGACAAATAGCCGCATCAATTTTCTTAAGCTCCATCTTCCAGTTTAAGTCTGCCAATACAGGAAAACCAAAAGGGATAGCAAACGGCTCGTAGTCTTGTTTTTTATAGAAAGCGTAAGTAAGCTTAGTAGGATCTAAAGGTATAGATACGCCACGCTTGCCCCAGCCTCCCTTTTCTAACAACTCTCGGGTTGCAGGATCAAGAGCTTCTAAAATTTCAACGTCTTCTTCAGTTTTAGCATTAATAAGGCGTTCGATTTCAAATTCAGATAATACTTTGCGGTACACGCCACGACCAAAACCCGTAGTGCGATAAGCTATAACATCAAAAGGATTAAGAATAATATACCTGAGTGGTATTTTGCCAGTATCAATTTTACTGCCATATACCAAACTTAACTTTTGAAAGTCTTCGGCATCAAACTTGCCATCAATTCTATAGATAAAAACATTCCCTGACTTATAGTATTCTCTGAAAAATTGATCAGTAATTTTCCATATATAAATCTTGCGAAACCATTTATTGATAAAGTCTCTTGAAGCCTTAGAGCCGCCCTCCAGATAGATGTCGGAATTAGCAAACTCCGCCATAATATCAATGGCATTTCTAAATATCGCAATATTTGCATAAGCTTTTTGGCATAAAAGTACAGCCTCTCTAACATCAACGCCTTCTGTACTATAATCATACGGCAGCATTCCGTCACGAATGTTGGCGTAATTATTATATTTAGGCAATGAGGCTACAAGGTTTTGCCTTGCGGTAGTACCTGCAACAGGATTAGTGGTATGACCTGTTCGAGAATAATTAGCCTTACTGCTGTGACTATAAAAGCTATCTCCTGCTAGAATAGGTTCCCATGGGGCTTTTTCTGAATTTAATAAATCATGGAGTGGAGCAGGCTTATTTGCTTCACTTCTATTACCCTTAAAACGTTTCCAATAATCCGACTTTTTAGTATATTTTCTTTTGGCCATATGCCTATATGATACACAAACCAAAGTTAAAAGTCCACAAAAGTTGACTTTTAACTTTAAAAAGTATATTTAAAAATATCTAAATCTTTTTCGTATATTTTTTCTGCAATTTTTTTGGATTCTGTAGAATAATACTCAGAGTAATGCCTTTGGCGTTTTAAATTTCTTTTATGATTCAATTCGGGGACATCCCCATACGGATCAAGATGGCGATATATAAAATTAAAGTCTTCTTTTAACTTTTCAAACCTTCCTACAAATGAAACTAAAACCTCTTTTGTGTTTCTTGCAATATGTAAAGGGTCACACACAAATCTATATTGAGGAAGATAATGCACATTGTAACGAGTCACAGGATGAAACAAGTCTTCTTGGTTTAAATAATAAACGCAAAAATCATTAAAATTTTCATACTTTTCGGTATCTTTATTTATATTGAGTTGTGAGTTCTCAAATTCTTTTCGTTTTTTAGAGTACAGGAAAGCAGACACTAAACGATCAAAAGGATTACGAACAAAAGCTGTTGAAAAATAATCTTTACCCAAATACTCTTCTCCCAAAAATACATTATAAGGATAATATAAATGAGCGTAATCAAAAGATGGGTCATATTCTAAAAATTTTACGCCTTTTTCATGGCACAGATTTAAATCTTGGTTTTTATCATTTACTTGACTTAAACCGCACATTTTAACATGAACCCCTGTGTTTTTCATGTATACTGTTGTGCTACATAATTCTATAATTTCCGTATCCAAATCTGCTACGTGAGCTATAAGACTACTTCCAGCTGTCTTGGGGATATGTATAAAAGAAAATTTGTGTTTTACAGAAACAATCATCTTAAAATTTATAACCAAAAGTTTTTAAGTCTTCTTCAAGTAATTCTTCTGCAATTTTACGACTCTCCCTATCGTACCTTGCCCAATAGGGCAGCTTTTTCCCTGAATTATTTAAATGGGGCAACTTATTTTCAAAGCCTGTGATTTTACAAATTAAAGAAAAATCTCTATGTAAATTTTCGAACCTCCCGATGAAATCTACTTCTAGTTTACCGTCTACATAGGCATATTGTTTTTGAAAAAGGTCGGCCCAGACCAAAGCTACAGTGTCTGCGTACCTTCCTCCATAATTATGGTGAGGAGCAATAGTTTTATTTTTTAAATCTAATTTTTTTAAAAAATCATTAAAATCTTTCTCAAATCTAAAAACACTAGTGTCTCCTATTATATTTACATGGTAGTTCCAGAATGAATAAAGCTGATCAAATGGATTTCTTACTATTGTAAACTTAAAGGCATTATTGTAAAAATCTTGGCGCCCCTGCTTGACCATAGTACTTTTTAGTAAAGTTAGGTTATTGTGTTTCCCGTTTCCCTCTGGAACTACAAAGCCAAAAGCTTTTTCTATACTCGTTCCTCCTGTTTTGGGGACATGAGTAAAAATTATATTTTTTCTTTTATCTTTTTTATTATAGAGGACCATTATTTTATAAACATAGGCACAAAGGTTTGTACACTTTCTGCAGCCTTTGCGTGCTGCATGTCATAATATAATTTAATCATCCACGCACCGAGCACCAACGCCGAATAGGAGTCTTTTCGAGCTTTATCTGGGCCTGTTTGTCTTTTTAGGTTTTGAGGTAAGTCAAAAGTCTGAGTTCCTTGAGGGGAGGTAGTGATTTGAATCAAGGCGCATTCAGATTTAGTTAAGTTAATCATATCATACTGATGCTCTACAAAATCAATCATTTTAGCAGAAGAGCTTTGCTTCTCGAATATAACATCTGCATTCCTTAAAAATTTTAAATTATCAATAGGGATTTTTTTGCTTTTCTGGGAGTGATAGTTGTCATTTGTAGCTCTTGCTGCAAACCATATTTTCTTGTGGTCAAAACATGCTTGAAGATGCTCATTAGCCCTTCTAATCCAGGCGCTAGTTGGTTTTTGCAAATGACAGATAGTTTGGGTGCTTAAGTTATATTCTTGCTTGCCTTTAATTAAATTGTCTTTATAGTTCTCGACATTATCAAAGTCGGCGGTTAAGGTATTTATTTTTAATTTGTTTTTCTTGAATAACTCACTTTCATTGACGGCATTTAGAAATTGCACTCCACCATTGTAGTCACCACAGATAGCTACAATATTAAAATTAGTCATTAGATAATAAAAATAAAAAATGTGGTCTTTTAATCTAGACCCAGATAATGCATAGCTATGAACTAATGTACCTGTTTGCGTTTCATCAGATAACTTAAATACATGCATTGCAAAGTCATCACTACTTTCACTTTCTGCCCATGAAGGGTCAAAAGATAAAATATATTTATCAGAAGGATTGCCAGCAACTTCAATAGCTGGCTCTTCTCCATCTGCGATTGTGCAACTTGACATTCTTGATATTTTAAAATATCCTGAGCTATCATCGGTAAATGTCGCTCCAAACTCTCGATCAAACTGACTTTGGCTCATGGAAGCCTTAGCCTGATTAACAAGATTTTGATCATAAAGTTGTTTAGGTGCGCAGTCATAGGAAAATTGCATTACTACTCTTTTGGCGCCACTTTCCTTGTCTTCGGGTATTCTCCCTTCAATAAGATGTTCAAATGTCTCATAGAGTTTATATAAATATTCAAACTTGTATGAAGCAGATGATAGCATTATTAATTTATTGTTAGGCCACTGATGTCGATCTTCCTCACTCATTTTTCCTTTTTCGATCATGGCCGTTTCTGCATTATATAAATCTTCTCGCTCAGTAGGGTTTTCGACTACTGATAGAAAGGGAACAATAACCTCATTGTAAATTCTTTCAGGCATCAATAACATCTCATCGATAATGATTCGTTGAAACCTAAACCCCCGTAGCTTTTCGCCATCACCCAATGGCAATGCGTGAATCCGACTTCTGCCTAATTCGAGTGTCCATTGGTCGTTTTGTTTAGATTTTTTTGTTATACATTGTGCAAGAAACTTAGCTTCAGGTTTGGCTGCTATGTCTTCAATTTTTCTAAAAATCATTTTGGCCTGCCTAAAAGACTTGGATAAAATTCCAATTTCCACTCCCTGATTAAGAATAGCATCCAAGAAAGCAAAGATCGCTGTAGAAAAAGATTTAGACATACCCCGTGACCATATGCCTAAAAAATAATCAGATTCCATCATAGACTTTACGGCCATATGCTGAAAGGGGAATAACTTCACTCCTGACATTAAATCAACAGCGAATGTAGTATTCTGTCTTAAAAATTGATAAAGTAACATTTTAGCCTCCTTCTCTTCAAGAAAGCCTTTTGTATCAAGAATAGTGTTATTAATGTCTTTCCACTCGTTCTTACGTTTTTTCTGTTTGCCTTCGCTCCAACTCATGGCCATTTCCTTAATTGTTCGGGATCTAAAAAACCTTCACAGTAGGCATACCAAAGATCCAGCCATATGTCTACAGGTTTGATATAAACATCATAAAATTCCATCTCTCTCATCTTTTCTACAGCTCCCTCTCTCACCATAAATCTACCATCGTCCATTATATTCACAAAACCAGGAATACATTTATAATGTTGCTTTGTCTGCTTAGTTCTTACCACTAATTCCATTTTGCTCTATAAAGTACTGAACGTCCGCCTGCCACAATTCTTTTCCAAAAAATAATAATCTTGGAATGATCCTCTCTGATGCCTCCCTGCTTCCTGTAAAGATAAATTGACACTTTCTGGGATAATCTCTAATTAACTTCCTCATATTATAATAAATATAATCTAAGTTAGCTGCAAATTGTCTCATTTTAGGATTACGGTCTTTAGCTGCTTTATTTTTATTTATTGCAATAGCAGCCTTAAGTCTATCGTTGTTGTTTTTGATTTGCTCTAAATCGCTTTCAATAACAATATACAAAAAGCTGTCGAACTGAACCACCCTGTCCATTTCTTTTTGAAACCTTTTAAATCCACTACTAAACGTTATTAAAAAATCTCCCTCACTCTTGCGGTCCACGAAAGTATAATTATAGTTATCTCCGCCCAACGTATAGTCTCCAAAATCCAACTTTACCGATTCAGAGTTTTTAAAAGTTAAAGGTTGCTGCTCTCTGGTATCAATGAAGATATTCAAATCGTTAAATTTTTCGTCTTCTACAAAAAATTGTTCTTTGACTTTTTTATTATATAAAGGCTCTACGCCTGCAGCTTCACAAGCCCAAGTATAGCTTCCAAAGATCTTTTTGTAAAGCTCTATGGGTGGCATCTCCTTTTGAGCCATTTCTAAATGACACGGCCCAAATTTAAGTTCCTTCTCTTTTATTCGTCGAGAGAGTTGTTCTAAAATATAAGGCTTTACTTCCTCGATGGAAGCGGTAGAACACCATTTAAGTAATTGATCATAATTGGCGAAGTCTTTATTAAAATAGTCAGACCTATTTTTAAAGGGGAGAGGTTCTCCAGTAAGCTTGTTTAAACGAGGAAAATGCCTACAGTAATACTCGGCCTGCGTTATTTTGTGGCCCTTAAGGTGAATATGTAATCCGCGAATTGTATCAAAAGTTTTTCCGCAGACTTGACAGGTAGTATCTTCATTTGCCATGATATTCTTTTGCGTGACCTTCTCTGACGAGCATTCGATTTAAAATAATCCCGTCTTTTATTAACTCTCCCAGCACGCGCCCATATTTGCCCAGACCTCGGCTTTTCAGGAATAAACCTTTATCTTTTTCTTCACACACCCCTTCGCTTACAATTAATTCTTTTAATCTTTCTTTAGCGGCTAACCCACGCTTCTTTTCTTCTTTGTCGCGAGTCCGCGTCTCAGGAGTGTTGATGCCGTGCAGCCTTATTCTTTTTTTTACAGTTGTATGAAAACCTAAGTCAATAATTACGTCCACGGTGTCACCGTCCACTACTTTTACTATTTTTTCTATGCGGTAATGGTACATAATAGTTCGTCACTGCCTTTCATGTAGAAATCGTATACTTCTCTGTCAGATTTGCGCCCTACAAAATTATCTGAATTAAATTTAGGGTTTGCAAGGGCTGCGACAATACTGAACCCACCGTTAGTACATAAAAGCGTGTCAGCATTAATTAAGTAATAAAAGTCTTCATCAGGATTCAAACAAGATCGCCAATTCACCCTGATGCCTAATTCCTTACAAGCGCCTTCTAGTTGATGAATTGTTTGGTCGTTTTCTTCTAATGTACGAGCCTTTTCTTCTTCCGATACTCGTGCGGGATGATGATAGAAACTTACAAAAGTAACCGCAGCAGGACTGATGTGTTTTAACCTATTAATTATAGTGCTTACTTCACTACTAGTAATACGTTTCGTATCTCCAATCCTTAAATGAACAACGCAGTCGTTTTTTCTTGGTTTTTCCCACCCTTTTTCTTCTCCTAGTTCTAAGGCAATTCGACGCAACTTGTCTATGTCTATATTCTTACCTTCTTTTCGGCATTCCCAAAGGTATTTATTTAAAATCGTATCTTTAAAGAACAGAGTCTGCATAGGTTCACAAATAACCACCGCCTCTGCATCATTGCGATGCAATACCGCATCACCAATGCGATACTCATTTTTAAAATTGTGTCCTTTTAGAAAATCAATCGGCTTCATTTATTTCGGCGTCAATGGCGTTAATCATTACTATATCAGTTAAATTTTTAACTGGAAGGTTCTTTCGCGCAGCTAAGCCATTTATTAACTGAGCTAAGTTTAAATAATTATGTGCGCTCCATATTTTACGTACTTTCTCTAGTACATAATCTATTTCCTTATCACTTCTGTATTCAGTACTTCCCATTCTAAATTTTATAGTGTGTTTCATCTATTATAATTCTTCAGGATAAATTTTTAAATCTTCATCACTAAAGCGTCTACGCTTGCCGATCCAACCCTTTCTTTGGAGAAAGAAAAATAGGTTTGTAAATAAACGGGGCACTTTAAGTACCATCCCTTTTGTATCAAATACTTTGGGCGCATTCGCATGTAATACCCTAGCTAATATAGGGCGACCTTCTACTATTCTACAATTGTCGAATAAAACACCTCTTACTCGAGGTCGCGGCACATCATCATAGTCTGTCCAGTTGCCTAAGTCCACACAAGCTCCGTCATACCATGTTTTGTATTTTCCTATAAAATCACAGTCTTTAAAATACACTGTATGCGCGCCTCCTTTTATTGTGGCGTGATATTTAGCATCCCCAATAGAAAAAACACAATTATCGAACATAATATTCGATCCCCTTACTATATCGACGCAATCTTCGTAACCACCGTATATGACGGTGTTATATACATAAACGTTAGAACAAAACGATAACTTTAAACCTTCGGAAGCTCCGCGACCGTCTATATAACAGTCTTCGATTAATATCGAATTCTTTTCTTGGCCAGGACGCCAGGCGAAGTTTAATGCAGACGAATCAGAAAGCTTATCGGGGGCTTTCTCTTTTTTTGCTATAAATTTTTGTTGCTTGACGCAAATGTCATAATAGTCTGTGCTTTGTCTTGTCATAGTATATCACCTTTAGAAATACCGAGTACTCTAGCTTTCCATTGTGGCATTTTTTCAAATCTTTCAGCTTCTTCCTCGACCGCCTGTTTCTGAAGGTCCGCAATCTTAACCATTATCTTGCGCTCTTCTTCGTCTTGGAATAATTGTACTAAATTTAATATACTCGCGTTTTCTTCACGGCGATTAGCTATACGCTTGGCTCTATCACCACTTAAACGCATAATCAAGGACTCCATGCGCTTTTCGCATTGATTGTATTCTTCACTCTTTGTTTTGAGTAGTTCTGCAAGTCGAATGCTCATGTCTTGCTGTTCTTCGGCTTCATTGAACATTCTATTTAGTTTTTCAATGTGGGCGGATATATTTTTTAAATTTATATAGTCTACGCATACATTGATGTAAAGATTTACCTCGTCAGCAGATAAATCAGGCTTGTCCCATGTGGCCCTGATGAATTCCGCCTCGAAGAGTTCTCGGTCTAAACTCGCATTGTAATTATTAATGACGCTGTTAAAACGAGGAGCATGTAAAAAAGAAATTAAAGCCTCTATGCAGTTTTTATCCTGTAGGCTTAACCTTTCTACTTTTAAGTCTTCTGAGGTATATTTGTTTATTTTTCTAGCAGCTGATAGAAGCGTAGTAGGAGCCGTATAACGGTCACCTACTGAATCTTCCATAGGATCGACTTCGTCTGGAGCATGTTCCTTGAGGTAAGCGTTAACTTCGAGCATTTCTTTACTCAGGGGAGTCATGTTAACTTCAGGGAACAAAACACTAGCGATCTGAAAGGCAGACATGCCGTCTTTGGCGTATTCTATAATGAACGATTTTTGTTCATCAGTAAGCACTAATTCTTGCTTCTTTCTTTCTCTAGTGTTGAATCCAAAACCCTCGTCGATGAGAAATTTTCTTACAGCACGACCTTCCTTGCTTCTGCCGTCTATATCGGGGTTATCAAATAACTTTCGCGTTAATTCAATTAAGTCAGGAGTTGTTGCATGGTTTTCGCGCAACCATTCTTTTTGTTCTGCTGTTAATTTCATTAGTCGTGCGTATAATTTTCTTCGTTTCTCCAGTTTAAACACCATTTGTAACTTCGGGTGCTTACTTCTTTTAATTCTTCTTCGTTTAGATAAGTCGACACCGAACGCAGGTTAGTCTGCAACGTGTCAATAAGAACCAGCAAATCGCGGCGTTCTTTTTCTAATTCATGTATTTTTCTTTTCGGGTCCATTAAAATATAATTATGTCACTGTTCTTAAGTATTTTGGCGGCTTTTTCTTTAAATTGCTTCTTTAAGTTTTTGATCTGCTTGTAACCTGCTTTTCTTCCTTTTTCGGTTGTTTTATATCCTAATTTCTTTGCAACTTCCTCTTCTTCAAGATGTTCAATAAAAAGCATCGCATATATTTCGTATTGCCGCGAATTTAATACCTTCTTCATTGCTGTGTGCAACTTCTTCTCCGCATCGCTGAAATTAAATGTAGTGGCAGGAGTCGAATAAATCTCATGAGCATGGTTCTCCATCGATAAAGGCATCTTTACTTCGTAGGCCGATTTCTTGCGCTTCTCCCATTTAGCGTATAACGGACACTCCGCGCATTGAGTGCCGCTTTTGGTGAAACTACAAAACCCTTCTGCGAATCTCTCGTTGTCTGTGGAACTAGATCCTTGATTAAAAGGACAATTTACACACGGCTTTGCGAAACTTGTATAGTTGTTCCGCAAAATGTTTTTCATCTGATTACTGATGATTTTATTTAACCATGGGCGCAAAGGGCGACGTTGATCCCATTGATCCCATTTTTTAGCAACGTGAGCACGAATAATTTGCTCTACGTCTTGAAAGTCAAACCATCCTAGTGAATGGAGGTACCATTTGTTGCGCCTCTTGCACAACTCTTCATCAATTATTTCCCGCTTGTCTTGGTAAGTGTATTTTTCTTCACTCACCTATTTCGTCGGGCTGACGGCGGGGTTTGCACATTTCAATACTCTGTTGAATCTCTTCTTCGGGAGTACGGTTTCTTTCTGCTTCTGATACAGCAGGACGAGTAAATTTATCTTGTGAAGAAGACGCTTCGGGACTTTCGGCTAATTGTTGCTTAATTAATGAACCAATAGTGGTTTTAGTATTATCTACCGAAATGTCGTATTGCAACTCACTAATAGAAGGCACATAACCTTCTTCTTCTACTTCTGGCTCTACTACTGCACGGGGAGTAAGGGACGCCCTTGCGATAGGAGAGGTTGGTGTTCCGCAATTAGAACAAAATTTAGGCTTTTGCACGGTATAGTCGTGCTTGCATCCACAGTTTGAACAATATAACGTCTTCATATATTATATATAATAAAAAAAATAAAAAAAAATTCTATTAGGCCAAGTAGCCCCCGATAATTCTAGCTTGCTGCTTAAGGTTGCTTAAATCAGGGTTACAGCGGCTTTTAGAGCTCTTTACAAAGTCTACGCCTAGTAATCCAATTATTTTTCCATTTAATGTTTTAATAGGTGTCGCATAAAATGCTTCTACGCCTCGATCTTGTAACATGTTTTTAAAACTTGCATCTTCAATCGTTTTTATATCTGTACAGCAAAATCCACCTTCTTTTATAAGCTCGTCAATAAAATAGTGGAAATTAGATACGCGCATACTTTGCACATTCATCGCTTCTGCACTAATGCCATCGCTGACTACTTCATAGGTACAACTAAATTTTTGCTGAGAGCCCCCTGAATAATATACCTCTCCATTATGAAACTCATAAACATACGCACGATCACTATTTAAATCGCTTAAAACATAATCTAGCGCAGTATAAACGTTTTGGTTACGTTTGGCGTGCTCGTGAAGAATATTTTTTGCCTTCTGCTTGGTTTCATACTTATGGCGAAGCCATAAACTTAAAAATGTTGCGCCTAATGTGGCCACAGCTGTTATAACTGATGCAAAAAGTGTTTCCATTATTTTTGATCTATTTTATTAAGTAAATTTTCTTTTAAGTTGTCTATTTTATCATGTAATAAATAAACGTCTTGTCTACGGGATTCTAATATTTTTTCTATTTTTTCCCAATAGTAATGCATTTCGTGTTTTAATTCCGCTTTTACTCTGTCCACACGATCCCTTTCGTCTCGCGTTTCTTCTCTTAATTCACTTTTGGTAGAATCTATTCCTGCTTTTAATTCATCGTCTTTATGACGCTCTTCCGTTTTGAAGGCGTCTAGAGATTTTCGCAAACCTAAAAGCTCACTTCTTAAATATTCCACAGCCTTAGCTGAGACCTCTTCTGCTTGCTTAATGTCATTCATTATAGAACGAATAATAAACGCTACAGAACCTGTTACAAAAGCTCCACAGACGCAGATTGCAACTGCAGTGATAACACTAATGTCGTTCATCACCTTCTCACCCTGCCAAAAAACGCTCCCGCAATCGCGCTAAGCAAATGACTGTCTGATGGTAAGAAAGTAATTCCTGGTAATTCCAGATATTGTATACGCTCCGCTGGTTCTAATAAAAATAAAAAGCCTCGACTGGTTTCACTAAAAGCAAAGTAAACTGGCACATCAAAAAATAACGGGCCCACAATTCTTACCCCAATAATACATGTAAACGCCATGATCGCCAAAATAGCTGTCGTCCAGCCAAATAATAGCTTCGGTATTTGAGCACGAACATTATTTTGATTCTGGCTCTCTAACTCAGCCCAATCTCGGTCCATCGCTTTTTCCATCCTGCGATCTTCTCCAGCTTGCATCCATTTATCTACAATCGCTCGTAACACGAACGTTACAATAAAAGTTATGACTTGTGGAGGAAACATTTTAACAACATATACACTTAATTAGTTTCTTCCAGGCGCTTGATGATGAATTTTAGTAATTCACTACGCTTGATATCATTAACGCCGAATCGATAAGTATGAATACCTTTCGCCTTGCTTTCGTCGTCTGCAAATCTATCGCTCATTGCCCGATAGCCACTTTTTCCGTTAATATCACTTTGCATGAAATCGCCGCATATAAATAATTTGGAGTTTTCACCTAATCTTGTGATTAATGTTGTTAATTCTTTAAATGTGAAATTTTGTGCCTCGTCTGCAACTACAATCTTGTTTCGCCAGTTGGCTCCCCTCAAGAAATTAATTGGCATGGCGTCTATTCTTTTTTCTTGTAATAATCTTTGATAATCAGA
>TARA_R100000808_G_scaffold3393_1_pt1 | contig 21535 bp, 22 predicted proteins | sample TARA_R100000808 | Tara Oceans TARA_R100000808 (sample SAMEA2622852) | marine metagenome | biome: marine biome (ENVO:00000447); feature: marine epipelagic mixed layer (ENVO:xxxxxxxxx); material: "saline water (ENVO:00002010), including plankton (ENVO:xxxxxxxx)" | depth 140 m | reverse complement strand
ATGTAGGCAGCTGCGTCACGATAAGTTGAATTTTGCGGCAACCCTGGAACAAATGGTCGCAAATTGGGCTTTATGGTCTCATCCATCCACGATCGAGGCTGTCGACCGTAACCAAACGGTCGTGGTTTCCAGCCCGGTTGCCAGGGTGGAGGCAACCGCGTCTCCATGAAAGTCTCCAGTTCTGCCTCGTACTTGATCTGGGCGGCTGACTTTCTACCGGCGGGTCGTTTTTGCTGATGCGCTTCTATCTCCGCATCCAACGTGGCCATGTTTTGGCGGGCTTGCTGCTTTGCTGACTCATCGGCGGTCGCGTCAAGGAGCACGCTTCTTTGTGTGTCTTTCATTCCGTTGAGCTTGTCGAGTTGATCTCTCCATTCAAGAATTGCTCCCTCGTCTGGCTTGTCTCGCTCCTCGATGTGGTCCCTGTTGTCCCTAAACCTACTTCTCCATTTTTCAGCCTGCTGAGGAGATGGACCCTCCTCGGGCCACTGAGTTCCAGCAGGACCACCCCTCCTGGGGAGGGGCAAGTGGGGTGATGGCTTTTCGGATTCCTTCTTGGGCTTTGGAGCGACAGAAAACTTTCCCTTTCCGTCGTCCATAAGGTAATGGTCGCCCTTATCTAACACGTTCGCTTGCTCTCTTTGCTCAATTGTCGGCTTGGTTCCGTACTTGATACCGCGTATTTGTGACTCTAGCGATTTCCAAGCCTTCATCACTTGTGGGTCAGGGTTTTCCAGCTGCCCGTTTTTTCCAATTCTGAAATTGAAACTTGGGTCGCCAAGCAGCTGCCCCTTTTTAATTTCGAGTTGTTGGATCTTCTGTTTGTCCATTTCTTGTTGTGCAGCAATTTGTGCCCCAACTCTTTGCCTTATTCGATCCGGGTGCAACGCTTGCTCGGCAACAATCTGTGACTGCAATGCCCCAACCCCAGAGCCTAGCATCCGACTGGCAAGGTCCGGGTTCTGCACTATCTGCGCTATAGTCTCCTTTGGAATTGCCGCTGTACCGTCTGAGTTTGCAAGTGGGCCATCCGGACCAAACAGAAAATTCAAGCCCGCGCCCGTTGATTTTGCTAGTTTGGCCTGCTTTGCAAGCTGGTCGCCCTTCTTCAACTCGTACATCGCCATCTGGTGATCGCGACCAGCCTGCTGCTGTGCTGACTGGATGAACGGCTGGGCAAGCCCCATGCCCCCGCTGAGTCCAGACATCAGGTTTTGGAATCCGTACTGCTGCTGCCGAGCCTCAAACTCGGTCTTCCACTTGTTGAATGCACCTTCCCCGGCGATACGGGACATGCCCAACACTGCGGCAGCGGACGGCTCATGCTTAACAACAATAGGCATTAGATTAGCTCACCATTCCAACGGATGTACGGATGATCCTGTCCCAGGTAGTAACACAGGCGTTCCCAGAACCGCTTTACCGGCCCGAACACCCAGCCAATACGAGAACCCCACCCAGGTTTCTCACCACGCTTCTTGATCTCGTCCCTGTAATGCCATCTCGCCCACAGGAAGCAGGGCTGGATAAAGAACAAGAAGAACAGCAACTTGAGCAGCTTGTTCTTACGCATGAGCGGGACGATCACCTCGCTCATCTTGTAGTAGCCACGAGCATTTCTCTCGTTGATGTTCTCGTCACGGTACTTGCGGACCACCCAGTCCATGGTGCCGTTGCCGTGGCGACCCTCCATGAAGATCTGGCACAGGCACCCAAGGCCAGCCATGCCTGCGCCGCCACCAGCCGCCCCAGCTGCAGCCATGCCCATTCCGGCACCAAGTGCGAGGCCAGCCATACCCATGCCTTGTGCGCCGCCTGTGGACGGCTGGCTCTGACCTGCGCCACCCTCGAACGCCCCGTACATGATCTGGGCCAGTTCGTAAGTGCTCGGGTACTCGTCCACCCGACCCTCGATGATATTCATGTACTGACCGGCCAGCTGGTTCTGCATCTGGTATCGCTGCATCTGCTGCTGGGAATAGAAGCGACCCAGCTGCTGTGCGGTTTCTGCTGAGGCACCTCGCTTCATCGCTGAAAGTGCTGTCGTGCCCGACATGCCACGCTGCATGGCCTGAGACAACGCGCTCTCTTGGAGTGCCCCACCTTGACGCAGGAGATCCGCTCGCTCAGCTTCACCCATGCCCTGCATCATCGACATCTGGTTTTGCCAATGATCGGCCATCAGGTTTTGAAGCTGTTTGTACCGCTCCTCGTTCCACCACTTTGCGTAGTCCTGCTGCTGCTGCGTCTGAAGCTCAAGAGCCTTCTGCTTGTACTTATCTTCTGTTCGCTTTATGTGTTTTCTACTGTGCTTGCTCCACCACCGCTTCATCTCCTCTTCACTTACAACCTTCCAGTCGTCTCTTTTTACATAGCTGATCTCACCAGTTTCTGGGTCGGTAACCGCGTCGTACTCGCGAAACTCGCCCTCGGTTGCTCCAGGTTGCGCCCACTTGAACCTTCGACGGTAGTCGCCCAGCAGCATCGCATCCTGCTGTGCCTGGAACTCGGAAGGTCCCAGTTCGCCGGGGCCTGAAAATATGGGCAGGTTGTAGCTAAACATCTGCTGCTGGGCCTGCCCGCCCGCGCCCAACCGAACCCCGGGCATTTGGATTGTGCGGTATGTGTGTTGTGGAGTGGTTAGATCTCCACCGATTTGTCCGTATGCCGGATTCCCGGAATACCCCGCGACAGGCACGGTTCCGCCCGTGATGTAATCTAACCTCACGCTTTTCGGGTTCGGAAGTACGTTTTCAAACGTCAGGGGAGCGTTTGGGTCCTGCCACGCAGCTATAGCCATGACTTACTCCTGGTCCGCAATTTCTACTGTGATTAGATCCATAGCGGCATCAGCAGCCGCCTCGGCATCCTCTATCGCTGTCGCCACGGCATCCTTGGTCGAATACGTCCGCATAACTTGCCCAACGTATTCAAATATCTTTTCGATGGTGAACTCTTCCAGGGACTGGGGGTTGGGAATGTTATCCCCGTCCTCCAGAATCAGTTCTTCATATCCATAAGCGTCACCGAACGCCAGAGGAGCAAGTGCATCCATGCCGTCTGGATAGGTGATCGTCGCGGTTTTTCCCCACGCCTCAAGTGTGACCTGTCCCATTTGACCTACGGACCTCCCATGCCACCGCCAGCCTCAACGTAAAGCGGCAGATAGTAATCAGTGCCGTTGACTTTTATCTTTAGCACCTTGCTGTCGTATTGATAGTCTGATCCGCTATCCGTCTCTTCAGCGATCTTGAACTCCACGACCTTGTTTGAGTCTAGCTCAAGGACCGCGTTTCCACTGGCTACCACCTGCAGGGAATCACCATTGTTCTTGTACTTCAGCCCGCCCCTAGTCGCACTGTCGGTGTCACCAAGATACAAGTTGGCGTTAGCTGCAGTCTGGGCAATGATCTGCATGGACGCTTGGTTGTTGGTCCCTGAGCCACTCCCCGTGGTGAACTTGAACGTGGAGTTACCGTCCCTGGTGCTGGAGTCAACTTGGAATGGAGTCGCCACAGCCGCACTGACTGTCATCCCCTGACCGTTGGTCGTCAGCGTGGCCCCAGGCTCATCAATCGTCTTGTCGTCTCCATTGCAGGCCATGATGACCCCGGCAGTAGTGAAGGTGCTGCCCGCCTCGACATCACCGCTACCACTGCCACCACTCACCGTCTGCCAACTGCATGTGCCGTCGCCATCCTCTCGCAAAAACTTTGATCCGCCAGTCTCACCAGTCGACTTGAGTTCCGTGCCTTCCAGGTCGCACGAGATCGTGAGGTCATACGGGTCGCCATCCGTTCCGTTATCTGTATCGGTCCAGTCGACATCGATCCCAGTCCCCTCAACGATCTTCACCTCCTTGTTCTCGGTTATGGTGACTTCCGTACCGTCACCGTCTTCAAGGACGAACCCAGACCCCATCGTGTTTGCGGTCATGTCATCGACCACGAGATCAATCGTTCCATCGCCATCCTGATAGGTGGCAGAAATCCTAGTCTCGGTATTGGACGAGAACATTGCCCCGACAATGTCCTGGACTTGCTCCGTCGACAACTGGGTGTTGGTGTCGGTTGAGGTGATCGTTAGGGTGTCGCCAGACATTGCGGTAGTGACGTTGGTGCCGCCAGCAATAGTCAAGGTGTCGCCGGGAGTGATTCCGGTAGACCCACTGTCGCCAGCCACCGTGGTGTCAGACACGGTGAAGGTGAGATCGTAGGGATCGGCGTCTGTGCCGTTATCCGTGTCTGTCCAGTCGATATCGATCCCGCCACCCTCGATGAACTTAACCTCTTTGTTCTCGGTTATGGTGACCTCGGTGCCGTCACCGTCCTCAAGAACGAAACCTGAACCCATCGTATTTGTGTCGGTTGATGTGATCGTCAGAGTGTCACCGGACATGGCCGTTGTGACGTTGGTCCCACCAGCGATAGTGAGTGTGTCTCCAGGCGTAATGGCCGTTGACCCGCTGTCACCAGCTACGGTCGTATCCGAAACCGTAAAGGTAAGATCGTATGGGTCCGCATCAGAACCTGTCGAGGTGTCCGTCCAGTTGATGTCGATGCCACCCCCCTCGATGAACTTCACCTCCTTTGCGTCTCCAATTTCCACCTCGGTGCCATCACCATCCTCCAGGAAGAAGCTGGACATGCCGCCGCTTCCGCTGACGGTCTGCCAACTGCACGTTCCGTCACCGTTTTCTCGGAGAAACTTGCTGCCACCAGTCTCTCCAGTTGACTTCAGTTCTGTCCCCTCCAAGTCCACGGTAAACGTGAGGTCATACGGATCACCATCTGTGCCGTTGTCCGTGTCTGTCCAGTTGATGTCGATGCCCGTGCCCTCGACGAACTTCACTTCCTTGGCGTTGGAGATCGTAACCTCAGTGCCGTCCCCGTCCTCCAGCTGAAAGCTAGTCATCCCGCCAGCAGCCAGCGATGTGCCGCTCGTTATCTGGATGTCGTTGCCAGCATCGGTGGTGAAATACAATTCGTTCGGCGTGGCTGTCTTGACCCACACCTGCCCATAGGCTGCTGCATCTGTATCGGCTGCAGCCTGTTCCTTCATTGTGATCGCCCCTTCCACGGTCAGCTTGGTGGACGGATCGTCCAGTCCAATCCCCACATTCCCGTCCTTGGTGATCCGCATCCGCTTGGTCAGACCACTACCGCTGGAGGTCCTGAACACGATCCGGCCCGGGGCACCCTTGCTGGCATCTGAAACGGAGCCATCAACCTCGTACTCAATCCGGCACGTTTCCTGGTACGAGTTGTTATCCCCAACGTATGCAAACCCGCTGATGGTGAGCAGGTCGTCGTCATCGGCAACAGCAGCCCTGTTGTCCAGTGTCCCCCTGGACTTTTTAGATTGAACCGACGCCGAGTTTACTGAAGCCTGGATCCTTTCAAGAGTCAGACCGGCACCAGCAGTCTCCTTGACGATGTGCAGGGCAGAATCTGGATCATTGGTCCCGATCCCCAGTTCCTTGAGGACAGAGTGGTTTCCGCCCAGTAGTGCTTGCCCACGCCTTTCTCTTGGAGACGCACCTGACGGAACTCTAGGCTGCTCAAACCCTGTGTTGATGGTCATTAGTAGTAAATCCTGCCAAACCTACCAGATGTCTCGGTAAACACTGCCTGCAGCAGTTCCATGGCCCATGTCTGGCTAGCAGTCGTGTTGCTCAGTTTCAGGTATATCGCATGCCCCTGCGCCCTTCGCCTTTCCGAGACGTTCCGGCCTGCTGAGAAGGTGGACGTGTACAGGGGTGTTGTTTGGTTGTAGGCGTCTTCCGCGTTGTTTCCCCGGAACACTGACATCGTGACGTCCGAGGAACCTTTTGCCAGCATCGTCCTGATCTCATTTACATTCACCGTGCCAAGTGCTCTTGGAAGAATCGGGCCAAAATACACATGGCTGCTGATCGCGGTCCCGTCATCATCTGACGCCGTGACGTCCCACTTTCGTATATATCCATCTGCACCGCCCAGCAAAATCGCCCTGTCAGCCGCGTCATCCCCGTCAAACACATGCACTGCCCTGGCATCGTGGTTTGCATTGCCGAACTTATCAATCCACCAGCTGTTGGTTCTTGTGTCGTAAAAGTAGTGCTCGTTGGATGAGTCTCCAACCGTCAGTGGAGTCACAAACACATGCACCCCCCGCTCTCGCTCGTTCCATACCAGACGCACAAGGTTGGTGTTTAGGTTGATGTTGTTCATCCGCTCTTCAAAGCGGCCTTCTGTGATCTTGGTCACGCTTTGCCCGGGGTAACCTCGGTAGACCCCACCCCGTGTCCCGAACACATAGAACTCTCCACTGGTCCCCCGGCACCACGGTCTTCCCCAGGGAGTTCCAACCCCGTCGATGATCTCGTCGAGTCGACCTCCGAGCATCGGGTCACCAGTCATCTGCCAGATGCTGTGGTCGCACCCAAAAATCAGTATGTCGTCACTCACCGGGATAATGCACCGGATCACATCTGGTGACTTACCTGCTGGTGAGTTCACCCCAGCGACAGCCTGAGTTTCCGTGATCGTGTCTGGGGCGTAGTTCCAGTCAAACGGGTCCGCGACCTTACTCATGTACCACTCAGACGGATCTGCCTCAGTCCCAGACATCACGATCCGTCCACGCCAGTTCTCGATCAGAGTGGGACGCTTGCCAGCTGAATCGATCGGAAGTGTCCCGCTGGTCGGGGTCCAGGCTGTGATCGCCCGCGTCTCAGACTTGTAGTATTGGGCTGACCGGCCATCCGCGTAAAACAGGTTGCTCCCCAGCTGTGCTGAGAAGATGACTGGAGCGTTTCTCTCAAGGGCTGGTACAGTAAGTGTTCCCCCATCGGTGACACCCGTAAACGCAAGGTCGTCAAACTCGCGGACGATTCCGCCATGGACTACCAGACGTACTGTTTGCCGTTTTGATGTCGCGTTTTCCGGGTTCAGCGAATACGCAGCTGCACACGAAGCTCCTCTATGGTTTGTCGTGCCGTCACCGTGGCTTTTGATCCACGACCCAGCTGCTGTATCAGAGGGAGTTGCCGCCTCGGTAACCCTGGCGACATTATTGGAGGAAGCATTCTTGAATAGCCGGAAACCGCCCTTGTCGTCGACACGAACGACGTTCCACGCGGTGACACCATGGGAGTCTGCAGACGAGGACAGTGCTCCATCAGAGACCGCAGCAACACCGAACGATCTTCCGCTGCCATAAACACTGCCCCCCGCTAAACCGAGACGATCCCTGACCGGATCGTATGTAATCGACCGCGTGGTTCCCGAGTTGGTCTGTTGCCACTGCTGAACCCCGTACTTGTTCACCTTTGTCACGGCATGCGAGAACGTGGATCCTGAGCGGGTCAAACAATAGAAGTTTCCGACCCCATCTGCCGCAATGTCCAACTCCTGGTTGGCGTCAGTCGGGGTGGAGTCTGCAGCATAGGTTTGTAATTCTTTGACAACTGCTTGCTCGCCAGTCTGGACATCAAGCAGCTGCAATGACAGCCTCGCGTTGTGGGAGATTGTAAAGGTGCCCGCACTCCCCGACTGAGTCAGCGTGATCTTTTTGTTTGTTCTCGCGGACCCGCCCTGCGTCACAGCAACCGCAATGTTACTGCCCCCTGAATCCGTAACCGTAGGCAGCACCACGTCCTGCAGGCCCAGCGTACCCTGGAACTCGATCGTGATCGGGTTGGTTCCGAGCGGACCTCCACTGCAGGCAATCTTTGTTGAGTCCAAGTGGGACAACGCTTCCAGGCGAACTTGGACAGAGTCGGTTCCGGTCGCTGTGGCATTCCAAGCTATGCTGGCCGTTGCTGTGTCAGACGATGCTGCTGGCGCGCTATTGTTGAAGCACAGCATCCCCAGCACCCCATCAGCGTGAGTCATCAGGTTCACGCAGTTGGATGTTTCACCTGAGCTTGGATAGAAATGCTGAAACGCACCGGTGCTTTGGTTCTCGGAAACAGCCCAGTAATCGTCTTGATCGCCATCGCCAGTGGCAGTGTCCAGCAGCTTCCCGGTTGAGGTGCTGACCCTGTAGATTGCCTCGCCGTTTACCCCGTTGATGTTCTTCACCCAGACATACAGCACGTTCCCGACCACAACCATGCCGCGAACTTGACGGGTGGCTGAGGACAGCTGGACACTCGGCATCCCTGAGTTCGTCCAGTCGATGTCGACCGTCATCTTCTTGTTGACCTGACGAATGATCAACTTGTGGGAACTGTCGACTGTCGCGATGTAGCCAAACCCGTCATCGCCCCAGCAACTGAGGTTGAAGACCTCGGTGCTGACGCCCCCGTCAGATCCCTCCTGCGCCCCATCCGGGTCCACCATCAGGAAAGAGCCACTGGTTGACTCGTTCATGATGGCATGACCTTTACCTGAGAGAGGGGTCAGGTCAGACCATGAAATATGATTGATGTCTTGTACCAGTGGCGTAGCAATCGGCGCATCCGCCAGATACTTTGACATCCCAGGCCGCTGACCTCCACGAGACCGTCCACTGGACTCGGAGTTCAGCGTGCTGGCAGTATCAGGCGACGACGCTGGGAAGGGTCGCACGTTCTGAGCGTCGACCGTTGTGTGGTCTGGCTGCAGTTCGTAAGGCCCCGCCTCGTGGATCCCGTTGAACGGGAAGGCCATCGTGTAGACACTCGGCTTGCGAGGCATCCATGCTCCCTCTTGGCACCATCAGATGCTCGCTACGAACAATTCAAGATCGCACGAGGCTGTGTCAGCATCTGCCGTGATATCGACCAAGTCTCCAAACGTATTCGTCGTCAGACCGGCATTGTCCACCGCATCCATCGTGTCCACAACACCCCCGGCCAGATCACCGTTGTAGATGAAGGACTGACCCTTATCCAACTTCACGCTGAACTCGTCACTATTCTCGTTGCGGAAGATCAGACCAACAAAATTCGTATCATCAAGATTCGTGATGCGTATGTACACGACCTTGGTTTTGTCGAATTGGCCAGCTGCTACAGCAGACCCAAATGCCAAGATGATCTGCTCGGTGGTCGTGGCAGTCACGATTCGCTTGCTCACCTCGTTTACCGAGGCAATGCTGAGAGTGTTCTCAGCACCCTGGTCACGACCATTGAGCTTGATCGTCTCAGTGATCTTCACCGTCATGGTTGCAGCTGTAACCGTGCTAGTCATTAGCCTGCGACCTCGTCATATACAACGACCCCGTTCAACGCATCGGTGGCACTGGTGAGATTCAAAGCCTCACCCGCACTCGTCTCACACCACCCCGCAGGGTTGAACGGAAGAACGAACGGGTTGTTGGAGTTGGGCATCGCACCGGTCAGAGCCGTCGAGCCGCTCTTGAACTGCGCCGTCCCGGGTGACCCACCGCTCTGCACGTTAGCAAGGACTGCAGCGAGGACGCGAAACTTCACGCCCGTTGATGCTGCTGCGATGGCCACAGTTCCAGCCGAACCTTGTGCGACCGACGTGTACTTTTGGCCACCGCCACTGAACGCGACGTTCCCAAATTGGTCGATGGCACTTGTAACCGAAGAAACCATTCGTAACCCCTGCTATGTTTGAACCTTAAGCCCGTCGATGTTGCTGTCAGTCGCGGAACCCAGGTTGATGAAAACGTGTGCATCGTCATCATCATCGGCAGCACCGGAATTGATGATAATGCAACCCTTGGCGTAACCGATGCTTCCGTCAGCGGGCGCAGAACCGCCAGCACTGCCAAAATCTTCTACGCAAAACAATTTGTTCCCAGCCTCATCGGCAAGAAGAACACCAGTCGCATCGTGCAGCTTATGCCTGCCACTCATCGAAATCTCCTTATGTTCCCTGGCCCTTGTAGGTTACGCCACTACTAAACAGGGTGAGCCTTCGCGGGCCGTACATCTCACGCCTGTCAGACCAGTCTGCATTGTACCCGTACACTTCCGCCTTGTTGTCCTGACGGTCGCGTGTAACTGATGTTACCAGATATTCCTGGAAAGTCTGATACATGATTCCTCGCTCGCCATCCATTCGGCGTTCAGCTTCTGCGAGGCAACTGTACAGAATTGTTTCGCTATGCTGCGTAATCCCGTGAACTCGCTCACCAGCGGACGGTGAACCGGTTTCTGGCTTGTCAGGGAGCACCCTGTACCGATACGACAGCGTTGCAGCTGCCGTGACATCCGGCCAAAACATGATCTCGTAGCGAGTTCCCTCTAGCGTGTGCGATCTCGCTTTCGGACGAATTGCCCCGTAAAACGGGTCTTCCGAGGAGTAGGTGACGTTATAGTCACGCTGCCTCAGTTCACGCATCCGGCCCTCGCCCACCATCTCCACGGGCTGGATGGCATTGTCGGCCTGAGCGTAAGTCATAACACCCATTATGTTCCCAAAGTCATCAGGCAGATCGTAGTCGTCCTGGTGCAATGAGTACGAGGTGCTTGAAGCCGCGTCCGAGGCACTGGATGTGTCGACAAGGGTCAGTTGCGTTGTGGTATCCCGGGTATCGACCGCGTAGTTAGTGCCACTAATGTTGATCTCGCCAGCTGCCGCCCATGCAGGCCATGTTCCACCCGAAAGCGTGACCACCCCGTTGGTGGCCGCGATCGTCCCGGTAGAATAGGCCGCGTTGAGCGAGAGTGTCGCCACCGGCATCAAGAAGGACCAGTCATGGGTCCTGCCCTCGACAGGTGGCGGATTGTAAAACTGACGCAAGCCAGATTCACAGGTCCTCTCAACCAGTCGTTTTCGGTCGGTATCCGACTCGTTGGTGTACCCCTCGTCGTTTCCGCCAAAGAGATACTCGTACACCTCGTTCCGAATACCATCCCACGTCAGGGATAGAGTAGGCTCAGCCATCCATGTTCACCTTATCGGGAGCAACAACCCGCACTTTATCCTCGCCATCCAGGCGAACGCGGTAATAACCTTTTGGAGTCATCCCCAGGAACTCGGCTGGATAGGTCGCACCCTTGATAAACACCTGCAGGTTTGCAGCATGCTCAGGCATATCGGCCTTCTCGTCCTCGTTTTCAAGTTCTGCAATGCGTCCGCTCAGGAACGAGATCTCATTGCACAACGCGAGGATCCATCCGCTCGGATGACTCTCGGCACTCGCAGCATACGCCTGACGTTCCAGGCGATTGAAAGCCTTGACCACATGGTCCGATAACGGGCCACCGGTCATGTGCTCCATTCGCTGCTGGTTGACATTATCCATCGTGCATCACCCCGCCATACGAAAGTTCACAAACCTCTTCCACGACGGGTGGAGCCTTCTTGGCTGCGGGCTTCTTGGCGACCTTTTTGGCAACCTTCTTCTCAACAGCCTTCTTGGCAGCTTTTTTCTTGGCCATTTCCATTCCCCTTCATAAGGCACCCGGGGGAGTCCAACGCCCCCCCGGGTGCTGCGGCACCGGTTTACTAGTCTTCAACGCCGACAGCCCACCAGTCAAGCTGCGCAAGCCTTGCAGTGGTCGTGCCACTGACCATTTTTGTTGCAAGGAACAAGCACAGTTCCTCGTCATCCGGGAAGGTGGCCGCAGCCATCTGCGTCTTGGTGACGTAGACCGACTCTTCAACCCCGTTATCGATGAAGATCTTGATCTTCTTGTCATCCGGGTGAGCCGGATCGTACAGGAAGCCCATCTTCATGTAGGTGTCAGCGGCCATCGTAGCGATGTTTGCGTGAGTTTGGACAGCTTGCCCCGATTTCCTCCAAGAGAAATCGAGAGAGTCTCCATCGTCAGCAAGGACGTTGAAACCAATGAAGTCCTTGTCAGCAACCACGCCAGAGTCATCGGTGAGGGCGTTAGCAGCCTGGGATCCTTCCTCGGACAGACCAACGAAAAACGAAAGTCCGTTGTCGTCGACATCGGCCTTCTTGAACCGGCATTCAAAAGCAATCCGGCCTGCACCAGTCGCATCAATCGCAACCATGCCACCAGCACCGCCACCGCTGATGATACTGCCCTCGTCATTGTCGGCATCGTTGCCAGCAACCTCGATGGCACCAGTCGCCTCAGAAGCGGATTGCTTCAGCGTGACCCCAGTATCGATGTAACTGGCGTAGTTACCGATGGTCTGGGTACTGATGTGTGCCGGATGGTTCATGAAGTCGTCAAAAAAGAATCGACCACCGCCGAGACCGACGCTCCAGTTCTTGATGGGAAGACGACCCCAGATGCGGCTCGAAAGCCCGCGAGTCTGGGCAGAACTTGGCCCTGTGGGACCTTTGTGTTGTACGTAAGCTGTCATCCGAATGCTCCAGTGCTGCCAAGCGAGAAAAACCGACCGGGGGGGGCGTGGCAGCGATTGCCCCCCCCCGGTCAGAACCTGAGGTCAGATTACTTACTCAGAACGAACCCGCCACGACGACGATCGACGCAGCAGAAATTCATCGTGCAGTCTGTGTACTGCACCATAGTACGGTGCTGGTACGGATGCGGCTGCACTTTCGTCTCCTTCATGTACTCGCCCTGCAAGAAGCACGGCTTGAACACGGCCCAGTTGATCCCGTAAATCGGGTTGGTCGTGTCACCAGTACCGGAGTTGTTGTCGAAGTACGGAACCCACTCCACGGGAATCCTGCGGAAGATCGTCGCGCCATCTTTGCTCGCGACATCATTACCCAGGTTATCGTTTTGCGATTCCAAAACTTCCTCCAGGGTTCCCAGCACCGTGTAATCGGTGTAGTAGCCCCAGTTGGACTTCATGTTGGAGAACGGGCCGTCGACAGGCGGTTTGAACTCCGTTTTGGTCGCAGCTTCACGCCACTTGCGAATGAGGTCGGACTTGGAAATGTTCACATACTGAGCATTCCAGTTCTTCCACCGCGAGTAGGTGTTGGGGTCCAGGCCACCAACATCGGTGAAGCCAGTAGGACGACCACCATTGAAGCCACCCGTGGTCGAGTAGCTGGTGGTGTTGATCCAGTACGGAACCCCGTAAGGAGCCAAGCTGTCGCTTGAACTCGTGGGTTTCGACCAGAAGTTGCTTTCCATCAACTCAGCCAGATCGGTCATCGCGTCAACGCGACTGGTCTGGAGCAGGTTGACAAGACGGGCGGGAGAACGGTTCATCGCAATGACCCGCTCCTCAAGCGACCAGTGAGTCTCAGTGTGTCGCCAAGGGATGTTGCCCGTCTTCTGCGTGTCGGCAGTTGTCGGGTTGTCCGTCTCTGCCAGTTTCACATTGCGCGCCGCATTATTTGAAAATAGGCGAACATTGAACTGATAGCCGTACCCAGACCCGAACTGGACGGCTTTTTTCTTCAGAATCCTGGGCAACGCGATGTGGCTCTGGTTGTCCACAACGATGTCGGCCCACGTGGTCTTTTCCAGAGCGCGTAACGTGGTTGCTACGAGATCTGCATAATCATCAGCCTGATAAGGCATTGAAACACTCCGTTATGAGTGCCTCCCTAGTACGAGGACATCCCGTGCTCAGCTTGCCAATTGGCAGCAGCCTGGACTGCGGCCTCATACCCGGTTTCCGGACCTCCGTCACGGTGCTGGGGTAACGCTGTGGCCTGCCGAGCGACTTGACTGGCCTTGTCGGAGACACGTTGTAGAGCCGCTTGGCTCATTTCTTTCCCATGAACAGACTGTGCAGCCCGCTCAACCAAAGCATCCATTGGGGGAATACCTTCACCCCTAGCCAAATACCCCTTCCCCATACGGGCGACTTCGTCAGCCACAGAAATGCGGTTCAGGGCATTTTCTTCACTCAGATCGTTCAGTCGACCGCGACCGTAAAGACCTTCATCCATGTTGTTCAGGATGAGATCCATTTCACGGCCAGCAGCCTCCATTTGCATCCGCTGAGTGTGCATCAGCACAGCACTCAGCGTGTTTTCCATGTGATCGATCTTGTCGTTGTAGAACTTGTTCATTTCAACAAGTTCAGGGTCGTAGTCGCTTGGGTCGGTAAACTCAAACGCTGTCCGGTTCTGCTGCTGACTGGCAGCAGCCTGGGCCGCTTCCTGCTCCTGCTGCACTTCAGGGGACTCAGACATGGACTTTTGGACGGTTTCAGCCCACTGGTTTGCAACCGCATCAAAAGCTGAGGGGTCAGCAAACGCACGGACCTGCTCAGGTTCCAGGCCCATCGCTTTCCCAATTGCGTATTGATCGTTACGCCACTGCTGTTCAATCGGTGCCTCTTCCTGGACGGTCTCTTCAGCTTCAGCTTGAGGTTCAGGAACAGCCATCAACTCAGGAGGCTCTTCCTCAACCAGCTGCTCCCCCTCGGGGATCACGTTCTCTTCAACCTGCTCAAATTGCTCGTCTGGCATCATCAGTTCCTTTTCCTAGTACACACGACGACTGGGCCGCTTTGCCTTCTTCTTGTTCGACTTGGTCTTTTTCGCACTCACGTTTTTGTTCATCCTGAGCTTTTTTCCGCCTCTTCCCCTTGGCATGCCTGCCCCCTACGAGTTGGAATCCTTGTTGTACAAGCCCAGCACTTTCAAATACTTTTTCTGCTGAGTGTGTGATGTGAAGTGTGGCCGACCCTCGCGATCAAAGTCAATAGCGAACCCGTGCTTGCGAGCATGACTCATGGCCTCGTGCCTGTCATCGGGATGCACTGCAGCCCCTTCAGACACGATCACACTGGACGACTCATAACTGCGGCGTATCTGGCCCATTCCCTTGGAGTCCTTTACGAACTCCTTCCGGGTGACCTGCTCGCCATTTATCTTGTAAACGACTGCCATCAAAGATACCCCTCAAGACCGTGCAGCTGCTGAGCGTATGGAACACCCTGGAAAAATCCCGGGGCCTGTTGGAACATCCCGGGAGACTGAACGTATGGCCCAGAATTTATGAAATCGTCTTCTGGAGTCCCCGGCTGCGCCGGATAGTACCCCGGCCATGATTCATACGGACCCACGTTCCAGGGGGCCTGATAGTCGATTGGATTGAATGGGTATTGCTGCTGACCCCAGTCCCCCAGCGGGGCTTCATAAAACCCGCCATGCGGGTAGCCTTCATGGTAAGGGTTCAGTGGGCCTGACGGCTGGATGGTGATCGGACTTTCACCTGGACGAAAAGGCGCGTCCTCAAGGGGGGCCAGATACATGCCCTCCGACCACGGCTCTGTTTCAGGATACGACAGCGGGAAATCAAACGGGTCCACTGGAGAGAAGTGACGAAGATCCTCTGGTGGCTCGTAAAAGTTTTGCCAGTAATCATCCATCCTCATCTTGAAATGAGGATCTGCGGATTGACCTGGATATGTAGGCGGGTTTGCCATGGCTATGCCTCAAACCTTGCTGGGTCAACTCTCATCTCTCGTCTCTCTCTTCTGCGTCTCAACCAGTCCTTGATCTGCTCTTTCATCTCGCGAGACTTATTGATAATCCTGTCCTGCTGGGCCTGAGCGGGCGGGTAACTCGGGTTCCCGGGGCCAGGAACAAACGGCCCCCCAAGACCACCTGCAGTAGGATCGGTCGTTGGGTAGCCTGGAACCTTTGGTCGCAGCAGGTTGTCAGGAGTCACAGTCCCAGGTGGAAGCCTTTTGGGTGCATCAGGAAACAACTGATCAAACTCGATTCGTCTCGGCTCAATCTGGCCTGGAGGCACCGAATACTGTGCCCCTCCACCACCGAATATATTTGGAATCAACTGGCCAGCGTAATCACTGATTCCTGTCCCCACGTTTCTAAGCACGCGATCAACCTCGGCAGCAGTGATCGCACGTCGCGTCTCGTCTTGATTGAACGCGGCCCTGAGGAGCGGAACCCCGTACATTTTCCTCATCTGGTTTTCGCTCCAGTGAGGCATGGTCGTTCCATGCTCCCATAGATTGCCAAGGTCGTACCCTGTCTGCTCGAACGGAGTGACCCCGGGTGCCACATCCGGACCCTGACCTCTCATTCCTGTACCAATGGGACCATAAAAATCATCGCCACGCGGGGCCAAGGGGAGGACCCCCTGCCCTGGACCTAAGACCCGTGGTGTTGCTGACGGTGCGTTTCTTCTTGGCATGGGTCTACTGCATCCCTGTTTGAGTTCTTATTCCCATATACCCGGGCGACCGACCATACGCTTGGTTCATCATCGGACCCAGCTGGGCGTTGTAACCCTGATTGGATTGTCCAGCAACCCCTCCCCAGAGGTTGACGTTTTGCGACTTCATGTTGGGCTGGCTACGAGAGACACCACCGATCCCGAAATACGCGGGGCCTGATGGGATGGATTGCATCGGATTCACACCCTGCTGCTGCTGCTGCCCAAACTGCTGGTACGCTGGCAGGAACGAAAACGGGTCAAATGGACCTGATTCAGAAGCGGTAGCGTCCGGGACTGGCCTGGAACGAATCTCGATTAGCTTTTGCAACGCCTTGATATCGTGCTGTGACCTCGATGCCATCGGGGTTCCAGCGAATCCAGACAGCCTGTCGAACTCAGACTGCAGGCGAGGAAGCCCCCAGTTCTTGTAGCGGCGCAGACCATGCTTCACAGCCTTGTAGGACCCGCCGTAAAGCTCTTGGAACTCCTGTTCAAAGTCCATCAATAGGAACTCCCAAGACCGCTGATTTCTGCTGGGTATTCACGAGTTGCCACCGGCCTCTTGGTCTCTCGGACATCCATCCCGGAGAAGTTAGAAATACCGATTCCAAGAGGCGATGCAATTTCTAGGGAACTGGGCGACATCCAAGGAGGCAGCAATGGGTTGGACAACGCTTCACTGGGGGACCTCATGTATTGCCCACGAGCCTTGGCTCGTCGCATCGCCCTCAGGCGTTGCAACTCTTCCATTCGTTTCTCATTGTCCATTTCTTGCTGGTATGTCACATCATCTCCCTTGCCATTGCACCCTGTTCAGCCTGCTGCGGGTTTCCGCCCATCAGCGTGTTTACCAGAGTCTGCTCCGCGCCCTGAGGGGTGGCACCCGGACGCGAAATGCGCTCATTCACGCTATGTCTGGTCTGCGGCCCTGCTGCCTCGGGTGAACCCATCTGGTCGCTCCCGGGCGGGACATCCTCAAGACCGACAATAATGTCCTTCAACTCAGGAAGATCAGCGTACCTGGAGAAGGTGTTGAGCAGTTCCTTGTAATCTATACCCAATCCCTGCTGCCCCATCATCGGGAGGCTTGGTATGACCACGCCCTGTATGATCTGGTTGAGCTTGGCCATCCTTTGCTGGGGTGACACGAACTGCATTGAATGCGGCTCGATATCCACTTCATGCATAAGGAAGTCGTGGGTGCCTCGCTCTTCTGGGGTGAGGAACGTATCGATCGGGCCAAGTGGCTGAGAGTTCAGCCGGATCGGGTAACTTTCCACGGGATCTGACCACAGGTGGAATCCCCAATCCCTGATCACCTTCTTGGTGAAGAGACGCACATCGTCCTGCATCCCAGACATTCGCTGGCTGGCACTGGCATGCAGCAGTTGGTCCTGGGTGGCCGTTTCGCTCTGGGCACCCAGCCCGCCCATCAAATCCAAGTTCCCGGCCTGCCAGCTAAACAGCTGCTTGATCTGCAGCATGAACGCAAAGTTTCGCTGATCCAGGCCACCGAACATCTTCTCTTGGATTGCCTCTGGGTTGTCGACCCCAACAATCTCCCCATCAGAAGCCATCCGGATCCGCTCGGCATCCTCCGAGTCCACACCCCTTGTCAGCCCCACAACCTTATACCGCTGCGCTTCACGAACCAGCTTACGCATCAGCCCGTTGCTCACATCGTGAAGCCCACGCCACAACATGGCCGGGGCAAGAGGCATCGAGTTCCCGTCCACCTCATTGAAATACAACAGGTGGTAGGGACCCAGCGGATTGGGTGGACCGTTCCACTCCACGATCTTGAGAGGCTTGTCATCCTCGTTCGGACCCAGCGTGACGATCAATCTCTCCTTGGGGAGCCAGATCTCCCACAACTCGATCTTGTCTTCCAGCTGACCCTCGTGCTGGCTGGCACCCTGCGTAATAGTGCTGAGCCTCTCGTCACCACTCTCGTTGTAATTGTAGTCATCCATCGCGGTCAGGTTCTCACGAACCGACTTGTTGAACGACTTCTCACTTCGGGCCTGCTCCAGCGACATGCGGTATCGGTGCCCGCAGTAGTCAGTCTCCTCGTGGACATGGGCAGTCATATCATGCACCCAGTCGTCCAAGGAGACATTGGCCACAAACGGCCTAGTCTTCTTGAAATCGAAACCCTCCTCCTGATAGCTACCGATCACCTGGGTCCCGATTTTGCAGATTCCCATGGAGAACAGGGCCGATCTCACGCACCGACGAAGTGCGTTATGCACATCGAAAGTGCGCAGCATCGAGTTCATCGCATGTTCTAGCTTCAGCCCATAAGGCTTCAACTCATCGCTATGGGTGAAGACCAAGACCTTGGGTGGACGAGCCGCCAGCTGACGCTCGTAAATATTGGCCGCGACCTCCATCAGGTTGAGGTACACCGGCTTGTCGCTGCCACCCTCGGAATAATCGATCCCAACGTACTGCTCAATCGCCTCCTTGTGGCGACGGCGGAATGGCTCCAGCTTCCTGCGTGAAAACCGCATCGCGTCACGGAGTCGGCTGAGATGCTCTTTTTTATTGGGATTCATTGATCGATCACCCTGCTGATAAACACTGGTGTCATCTCACCCATGTAAGCCCCGGCCACATTGAAATCGAAGTATTCGTTTGCCCCGTTCCAATCCATGCCGTCACGCTCCATCAGAACGTCAATACACATGTCCCGGTCATAAGCCATCACCCTCGCCTGACCATTTTTCGTCCAGACCTCGGCGTAACCAATAATGGCCTCGTCAAACCCGTCGGCCTGGAGGATGTCCTCGTCTGGAAGGCTCTCAGCTACAGCGTCCCCGTTTGGTGTCTCAATCCCACTCATCGCTTATTGTCTCCCTTTTTTGCCTTCTCCATGCAAAGCTACCAGCTGGAGGACCTTGGACCTCCAGCTTCGGCTCGGCCTTTTTCCTTTCCCTGATAATCTTGGCAGCAAGAGCATCGGCAATAACTACGTCTCCATGGTTGTCACCCCTATCGGTGGGGTCAATCGTGTTGACTGAACCCCCGTGCTCTATTCTGCCATTGGGAAGGTACACAAACTCGCTTGCCTGACGCAACGCCTTCTTGCTTGGGTTTATGAAACCCTTGGAAAACAGGACATCCCTGTAGTTGGCAAGGAGGTCCTTTTTGCCCTCGGATGTACTAAACCACCCCGGTTTATCGCTCTCACGTTTGCTTATCTTCTGGTCATTGGTCGCGTAATAGATGTTTCCATATCGGCACTCCTCGATAACAGTCTTGCCGAAAGTTCGACCCGGGCCAGTTGCCTCCCAGATCAGGAATGCTGGCCTGCCACCTGGACCCTTGAACCAGTGGCACAGTGCCACGCACAGTTCAGCGAAATGGTTTGGGGTGATCGAGTTGTCTGCCAACTCAGCAACCTTCTCTCCCGTGTGGCGGTCAACGACACTGGCAGCAGACTCACTGGCACCCGTTCCCTGGCTGATATCCACCCCGATTACATAATCGTGGTCGTCACGAGGCTTCAGGAACACGTCAAGAGGCGTCCAAACCTTCAGGTTGCCCCTAGCCTCAAAACTCTCCATGAACTCGGGACTCCTGATGTCATCACGCATCAAATGTCCCTGATGGTTGGGCACCCGGGCAAACTCCGAGGAGAGTTGGTTTAGAGTCTTGGGATCGAAAAACGGATAGGCACTCCCCTGATAATCGATATCCAGCTGGGTGGCAATCTCCACAGGATGCGCCCTGCGTACACATTCGTTGTCATACCACGGGCTGCGAGCCTTCCCGTCTTCCCCCTCATACAGGCCATCAGCCTTCTCAGGGTGCCGGGACCAATGAAACCTCAGTCTTGGAGTCCCCTTCTGCAGCTGAGCGTAAAACGCATTAGCCGTGCCATTGGGGGTGCTGTTGAAGATCCGGCAGTTTGTGTTGTCTGCCGTGGCACTCAACACGTCATACCCGCCACCCTCGAAAGCAGCAAACTCGTCCACCAGCATCGCGGTACGACGGCCACCACGGCCAATGTTATCCGTGGTACTCTCACCCTCGATCTTGGACCCGTTCTCCAGGTTGATCATCTTCAGCTTGTTTCGACGCATCTCGGGGAGCATCCAGCTGGGAAGCCCCTTGTTGATGAAATCGATATGAGAGAACAAGGAGTCCCCAGACCCATCCACCAACCCCTCCTTCCGGGAGACCATCAAGAACGATTGCAAATTCCGAAAGTGCCACCGCCAAGCGAAAAGAGTTAGGCAAATCCATGAAGCCCCCATGTCTCTCGATTTTTCAATAATGACATCGTGACCCTTGAATTCCCCTCCAGCCCCGGGGAGAGCCTCATCCATCGCCAAAAACGCCTCGTCCTGGTACTCATACGTTATAAACGGGATTTTCGGGTTCGGCTTGCGAGGATCAAAAGTCCAGACAAACGTGTTAATCCAATACAGGATGTCCCTGCTGCATGCTTCCCACAGGCTCTTCTGCATCTCCCGACTCTGCCCCGCGAGTGCCAGAACCTCCTTCCTGTACTCCAGATTCTCCCTGAATCCCTTGGGGACCTTCCCGTACAACGGTAGTTTCCAAGGATCCGAGCATTTCCTCGATTTCATCAACGGACTTGGTGGCATCAGCCTTGAACCCTTCCAGCTTGGAATCCGTGTCAACAGTACGGGAAACCATGCTCATCCAACTCTTGTAAAACTCCTTGGGGTCAGTTCTGGCGAACTCAAGCAACCCCCACGCCCCGCTACTGGGGGCATTCTCAGGGGTGATGTCCACAACCCCTATATTAGAGTACACCCACTCAAAGTCGCCACGGACGTTGCTCTTCTTCCCCTCAAAAACCTCTCCCGGGGCACTCTGCACAAGAGCCACAGGATTAGCCTGAGCCTTAGCCTTCTTGCGGGCATCCATTGTGTAGTGGCCATCAAAGCCAAACGCCCTAGCAGCCTCTATCCATGCGTCACGAGGCTCGCGACCATGCTTCTCCAAGGCCCGTCTGTAAGCGACGAACTCGTCCCACTTACCACTCGCCTGTATGCGAGTCCTAAACTGATCCTGTGTCTCTGGCATTGCAATGCTCCACTCACGCCCCTCCCCCGAGGGGGAGAGACGCCCCGTAGGGGGAAGGACGCAAGCAGGAAAAGGCAAGCGAAGTGTAACTGACAAAACTGACACAAGTCAAACAGCAACCTGCTTAGCACAAAATGTACTAAGCAGAATAAGCGGTATATCCCCCATATTTGGAGAGAGGTCCCATAGGGGTCCCAAAGGGGGTAGGGGGGCTTCAGATCTGTGCAGCCGCGAGAAGGGGATAAGTTAAGTAATAAGCAGGCTTGCGGGCGGGGGGTCGGCTCGCGTGGGCCGCGTGTTGCGGGTCCCATGCGGCGGTTGCGGTGGCTTCCTTTATACGCGTGATGGGCTGCTGCTGCCCTGGCTGCTGGTCGCACACGTGAGATGGCTGCCCAGGTCGCAGGCTGGTCATAACCTGGCCTGCCCTCCTGCCTCCTGCCCTGGCTACCTGCCAGGACCCGCGATGCGTACCAGGGCGCAGGCTTTAGACTA
>TARA_R100000808_G_scaffold512_3_pt1 | contig 21620 bp, 41 predicted proteins | sample TARA_R100000808 | Tara Oceans TARA_R100000808 (sample SAMEA2622852) | marine metagenome | biome: marine biome (ENVO:00000447); feature: marine epipelagic mixed layer (ENVO:xxxxxxxxx); material: "saline water (ENVO:00002010), including plankton (ENVO:xxxxxxxx)" | depth 140 m | reverse complement strand
AGGCATTCAGTTGGTACATCATCAAGCATGGCATCAAGCATTCTATTAAGATCGACCCCTTGAGGTTCGCCGTTATTGATATTATTTTCTGTAAACATGATAATATTTTAACCCATCCTTTAACCTTTGCAATAAAAAAGATACATTATTTCAATATATTTATCAGACATTATTATAATTACTATAATACAGCACCTCCTCCTATATTGTTGTTCATTTGAACACCCCTATATCTTTTTTACGGAATCTGTGTAAAAACACCACCAGTGTAAAGATGAACACCATGTAAACGTGAACACCTCGTAGATATTGATACCACATATAGCACTAACTACCTATTCGGTGAGCTTGCGATGGAACTGGAGGCGTGGTCATTCGGCGGGGCCACGATAACCCTGCACCGCATAATCGCATATAGAGGTAGTAGCCAGCAAGGTAGTAGCGCAAGGTGATGTACCTTGGCGCATCACTTACTCAGTAAGGAATTGAACGGCGTTCAAATATATGCCAGCCCCCCTGTAGCCCCTGTACATACAGATAGCTTAATCGCTAATATACTATATCGCCTAGGGGTAGCCTTGAACGTAGGCTAAGAATGTTAAGATAGGCTTAGATTAAAAAAAATAGATAAGGAGTAGCTTCCTCGGTAGGATTAGCCGTTGCTTATATGTAGGCTAAGATATTAATGATAAGGGTAGCTACCGCACTAAGGTTAAACCTTAGGTAGAAGCGTAAGCTTCCTTATGTGCCTTAACTGCCTTCTTGACGGTATATGGATCTTCACATAGGGATACCCTAAACTGTAGATCTAACATCTTGTTTACTTCAGTTAGGATAGCGTCGGCGTTGTCCTGCACCTCTACATATAGGTGTCGGGCCGAACCTTCGCCGCTACATGGGTGAGTCTCGTCGTAAACTCTCTTGCAGTCTTGCATGATGTTGATGCATACCTGTGCAATCTGTGCCATGCCCTCTAGTGATAAATTTTCAATTTTTTCAATCATGCTATTACTATAGCTTAGGTTAAGACCTTTGTCAAGTTATTTTATTTAAATAAAAGGTGTGAGGAGGGATTTACTTTTTACCCTCAACTTTCGGTTTCAACATATTGCAGTTTAACCTAATCGCACTCCGCTCTCTTCGCTCAGCCGGTTGGCCCCTGCTCAAGACACAGATACTTTATTGCTGTTGTAACAATTATTCAGTCACTCACGTTGAGGAGCTACCTCAAAATTCATATCATCACTTAGTTGCTGTAAGCATTCCATAACATCGGTAAGTGATGCATCTACTGCGTCTACCGTCTTATGTACATTACTCACCCTAGCTAACAGTAACGCTATAGTTATCTTGCTTAATTGGTCACTTGGGATTAACTCATCACCGCACACACACCGTAATGCATTAACTGAAACTTCCACGGTTCCATGTGGGGAAGGTAGTTTAAGTTCCCTCGGTACTAGGTCGTAATAACCATCGCCGCATTCTGTACAACAAATTCCTTCTTTCATCGTGCTATTTCTTAGCCCTAAGACCTATGTCATATCGCTGAGTGGTATGCTTATACCATACAGCCATACGCCGATCCTCTTCTTTCTGCTTTATCCTTTCCAACTCGTGAGCAGTAGGTTTGGTAGCTTTCAATACTCTATTCCTCTCAAGGATACTTTTTTTAAATGGACTCATCGTACTATTACTATAGCATAGTATAAAACCTTTGTCAAATAAAAAAGGCTACTATTTTCTTGGTTTAGATACCGCAAAGAACCTAAGCACTGCTACCATAATTAGTAGCCAAAATATTAAACCAACTATAACTAATGGACTCATTACTTACCTTCCAATTCATCGATTATTTCAATGAGTTCATCTACCTTATCTTCAAGCTTTCTAAACCTTGACTCGATAGCGTCCAACACCTCTTGCCATGACCTCAATTCTGTACGGGGTATATCGTTATCACTCATTGCTTTTACTAATCTATTGGCTGACGGCGTAAGCGTTTCTCTAAGATGCGCTTATACTTCTTAGCTTTAGCGGCTGAATTACCTCCACGGTGAAACTGCCCGTCCTCTTGCTTTGAACCTTTCATTATTCTCTTCATCATGCTTAACTATAGCACAAGTTAAAACCTTTGTCAACTAATTATATCAACTAATATTCGATAGTATTGAAACCGTTACAAGTGCCATTGGCATAATTATAAAGCCCACGACATTGAATATAAACTGGGGTCTGCGGTTAGGTTTACCTTCTTCGTAGTATACTCCTCCCATCTCTTCCCACCATAGGTACAGGCGGGTACTCCACTTAGTTTTTTTATTTTTCATTATTTATCGTGTCAGCAATAAGCTCATTAATTCTCGTAAGGTTACGCTCTACTAGCCTTGCTTGAATACTGGCTTCAAGCTCATCAAAGGGCTTACCGATCTTAGTTATCTGACCTATTGCGTTTAGGGCCAGTGCTGTATTAGCTTCTATGCGAGCTAGGAGTGCGTGTGTATCGGTTGATATTCTCATAGTCCTTAGATTCGTGATTCGTTTGAGCAGAGCTTGTCGGCTGATCTTCTGGCCTCGTCCTCTGCTCTATGCCATTCGGCTTCCTGATCCAGTTCTTCCTGCTCTATCATTTCGATAATGTCAGTCTCGTGAATAAGGTGGCCTCCTGCATCCTCGTAATACTCACTCGCTGGGTGAGAGGTAATGTGGTTGGCTTCGATATAATCTTTAATTTTTTCTTCCATCATGATCTTACTATAGCACAGTCTAAAACCTTTGTCAAATAAAAAAGGTATTTATTTTAACTAGGGTGGGTAAGGGTGGTAACGGTAATATCATTAACGTGCTGGCGATCCCAATCATCGAACCCATCCATTAGATTATCGACCTTAACATCAGCATCATCACGGGTGTCGAATGGGCCGTATACGGTGGCCCCGCAATTATCCCAACTCACTACTACAACTAGTTTATCTCCTTGTTTCATCATGCCCTATTATATCACAGTCTAAAACCTTTGTCAACTAAAAAGAACTACTATATTCAATATCTGGGAACTCAATACGATGCCTCAACTCATCTTGGCCTCTCATCGCATGAAGCGAGCTTTCGCCTCCTATATGAAACTCGATACGCTCATCATCCGAGAACTCCCTGTACTCTTTCCAATCGTAAATCGTAAAGAATGAGCCATCGCTGGTCAGCATATCCCATTCAACTGTTGTCTTATCACCACCTCCACGCCAGCACGGTTCACCGCACACTGCTTTAATCTGATTTACAGACGCTAATATCGTCTGCCCGTGAAAACTTGTACTAATGAACGGAGTATTTTTTGCTTGTTTCATCATGCTTTAATATAGCACACCCTAAAACCTTTGTCAAATAAAAAGAGCATTTATTTTATGCGTTATTTAACTTGACAAAGGATATAACCTGTGTTATATTAAGAGGGCGGTTAGTGAGATGGGTTGCCATTGGGTACGCTGGCCTAGAGTTCCGCTTAAAGGTTAAAAAAAGCGGCTACCACGATTAGGAAAACACCTACTCCTTCTCAGCCTAGAACCCCCTCTTGATTGAGAAGTCGAATGCAGGTGAAACTACTCCCTACCTATGAAATCGTGGTAGCCAAAGTGATCCTACTCGTACCAAGTAACCTTGGCAAGTGGGAATTTTTCAAGCACCTTAGCTACGAAAGCTTCTGCTGATCTGCGCTTGTAGCCAAATGGTCTAATTCTAGTCTCAAGGCCCGGTAATGTGTACTCTATTTCAATCATGCCTTACTATAACACAGGTTAAAACATTTGTCAACTAAAAAGATATACTATTTAAATCATAACTGCGTAACCCTCGATGGCATCCTCTTCTCGGTCGCGTACGCCTTCGGTATAAGCGTTGGCCCAAGTCTCCCAATTATCCCCATCGTCTACGATGCCGATATTGGTTGGCATATTCACCCCGTTCTCCGCATCGAGTGCGTAGTATCCGATGTCGTAAGCGACTTGGGCGATGGTGTTTTCGGTGACGTTGCCATCCTTATCGACAACTTCCTCATACTTCTTTCTTAGGGTTTCGTTCATCATACCTAACTATATCACAGTATAAAACCTTTGTCAACTAAAAAAGGTATTTAAATTGATGCTATCCCCATTAGTCTCCTCCTTTCGGATTGTAGGCGTGGTCTGACGCCTCGTTGTTCGGTCTTTCGACCTACACTAATGGCTGTCCGTAGCAGGACTCGAACCTGCGACCTCCCCTTATACCATTAACAATGACTAGTTGCTTAAAGCGATACCAGCGAGTAGTCACTCTCTACTGGCTCTACTTCTAGGCGGGTTGCTCTGCCAACTGAGCTATACGGACATCAATTTAATTCTCACTGATGACTCACTCCCATATAGGGTTAACGAGGAGTAATTACTTCCTCCATCGAACCGCTTGCAATCGGTTTCAACTTCACCCTATAGGGGAGTGAATCATCAGTAATTTACGGGATAAGCTACTTACTTTTACTTCACCTCCCGTGATTAAATATAGCACACCCTAAAACCTTTGTCAACTAAAAAGATATATTTTTATTTTTTATTTTTTTCCTTGACATAATAAATAGTTATGCTATATTAGCACTGTTCGACAAATAGCCACGGTTGATGTAACCGATTGAACGATGTGCAAAATGCTCAATTCCTCAAAGGAGGTGGGATTAAAACTTTCCCTATTCGGTAACCCCTAAAAAAACCTGCGCTACCGAAGAGCGGATAAAGGGGTCGGCTTAAACCATAAATCCCTCTCTATGCGAGCGGATGCCGCCTCAAAGGTAGACAAAGAGAAATAGCCTAGCTCACTCACATAGCCGTCCACAAGGCCAAAAAAGGTATCCTCACCATCAAACTCAGTTGCATACCAAGTGTAATTCCCAAAAGGGGTAAAGTACTTTACTATCGCCACTGGATCTTCCTCATGCTCAGTTGATCCAAGCTTAGGTAATTTACGTCGTAACTCTTTAGTTAATAATTTCATAATTAGTCTTAGTATAGCGGTACAACTAAAAGCTTACCTTGCCCCTGCACTTAGCCTTACTCCTAGCCTTACGCTTATCTGTAATCCTACGGGTTCCGCTTACCATAAGCCAAGCGATAAACTTATCCCCACGCTTAACTCTGGCATGGGACACTGACTTTCTTTTTTTCGTTTTCATCATACCTAACTATAGCACATCCTAAAACCTTTGTCAAATAAAAAGACATACTTTATTGGTGATGTCTTTTAAGGCATATCCTGCGCCACTTCCTACGGGTAGTAGCAACATCCATGTCACAACTCTGTAGCAGACGCTTCCAACTCTCCCAGTTAGGTCTAGGCACGGGAGTCTCCTCCCATGCCCTTTTGCGTTCTTCGGGTGTAGTCACTTTCATATTAATCTATTTCGTTACTGTAAGGACGCTTAGCGTCAACTACGTTCTTCCAACCATGACAATCCGCAACAAAGCCTTCGGACTCCAGAAACCCAACGTGCGAGCGAGCTTGCTCAACTGAGGTATCCATCGCATCAGCCAACTCATCAAAGTTCTCCCTACCGTTCAACACGATAGGACACTCGGACGAGAAGATATACCTATTAAACGCCGCTCCTGCCCAATCAAGTCTACATCCCGTAAAGTCCCTAGGCACTCTCTGCTTACCCATAGCCGTCTGTACGCACTCTTTAAGCCTAATGAACGAAGGACGAACCCCAAAATCTTCGGCGACTCTCCTACGGATCTCTGCTCCCTCCTTCAACTCGGCTGGGGTTGCCAGCCTTCCTTTATTTTTCTCTTTTTGCATCATGTAGGTACATTAGCACAATAAAAAGATCTTTGCAAGTTTTATTTTCAATTATTTACAAATAAAAAAAGGGAGGCTTTCGCCCCCCTTTATTGTTATTTTTTGTTAATCTCGTCGTAGACAAGAATAGCCAGCAGTATTAATGCAAGTATTGTCATAAATAATTTAAACTACTACCACCTCTACACGATCTTCCATTTCAGGAAAATCGCCCTTAATCTTTCCTGCAAGATAAGCTCTAGCTCTCTCCTTACCTACGTTGATCCACTCCCGTGAGTCAACAGGGCGGCCATTCACCTTAGGCAAGAAGTGTTCTTGGTGGAATCCAATCCCGGTTATCCCGTTAACTCGCTCCCTTGTGGTAGGGGTATTCCATCCTGCCAGCGTAGCAAACACTTCGCCATTTTCACGTTTGATAATCTTGTTACCAAACAGCCATACGCTTTCACCGTCCGTGTAAGTGTTATCCACTCTTAACTCTCTGCCCGACTCAAATGCGGATTTAATTCGTTGTGTTATTTTTCTCATGCTTTACTATATCACAGGTTAAAACCTTTGTCAACTAAAAAGATGTAACTTCATCAATATAATTAACATTAAAATCATTATCTTCGAGTAGCTTTCTATCAGAGTAGTTCCTGACTATCTCTTCTGCTTCTTCTTTGTCCTTTGCTTCTACTTCGTAGCAATTCATTATGCTAACGCCAACGTAGTATTTTTTCTTCTTACTCATCTCCTTATCTTCCATCTCTTTTATCCAGATCCTCTGGTTTCAGATACTCTGCTAGGTGTTGGCAATCCTCATCGGGGTAGTCATATACTTCTACGTTACCTTTTGAATCATGCTTATAGTTCCCGTCTTCATCCTTTAGTGCGTAGGATAAATCCCAAACTACTACTTCGTATTTTTTCTTCTTACTCATCTCCTTATCTTCCCAATCTATTGAATGAGCATAAACAAGTAACCCTTCCAAAGCCTGTGAAGGATCTGTAAGCTTTAATACAATATTGCACCCTTCATCTATAAGCTCCTCATTCTCAGAATTATCATAATCAAGTACCGCCTCTAAGGTTGGCGTATCTCTAACTATAACTGCTCTGTGATGCTGAAAAGAACGCTTACGAATTGCTCCAACGTCTCTAACCTTTAATGGATATACGAGAGTAGCTTCGTCGTAAGCTCTTGTGCAGGACTTCCTTATCTGTCTATACTTATTAGTGTTTTTCATCGTGCTTTACTATAACACAGGTTAAAACCTTTGTCAACTAAAAAGGCTACTAATATTGATCTCCTTCCCTAGCGTATACTTCAACTCGCCTCTGAATTTCATCAAAGATTAAGTTAATAGTCTTCCGGCTAGTCTCCGTTCCGTAGTACCCACTCCCATGCGTTCCTTCTTTGATTCTATTAACCCTCAGAGCCACTAACTTAAGTAACTCTTCACTGGTACAGGTTTCAAAAAAATCAGTATAAACATCCCAATTCCATTCAACTCCATAAAGATCATTATCGGGTTTAGTAACAGGCTCTTCCTTATTCTTAGGAGCAGAGCAGAGCCGAGTAGACGCATACTCGCTTATATAAGGATTCATCCACTCCTTAACAAAATAATTAAGGGATCTTGTTCCTATAACTCCTTCATTAATAGGATGCCTACCTTTTCTATCATACCTATATTGGATAGAAATGGAATTAGGTTTACCTGTCGCTTCCTCCACTGCCTTAATCGCATCCTCACCTACCCAATTCTGCTGAAGATAATGTTGGCGAAATCTTCCAACTTTACTGCAAACGCCATCAATTACTTCAGATGGGACGTTGCTCTCAATAAACTCTTTAATTGTTTCTATATTCATCATGCTTTTAATATAACACAGGTTAAAACCTTTGTCAAGTTATTTTATATAAGTTTTTTTAAGCTATCGCCTTCCTTCCTAACCCTTCCATATTTAGCTCTGGCCGCATCTCCTTAATCATTGCAAGCTCACAGGCATGGGCTTCTTTCTTGCCTCGTATGATAGTCACTACTTCCCGTGTAAAGGCATCTGGCCCCGACTCTCTGATAGCATCAGCTATACGAGTAACCTTACCGTACTGAAGTGCATTCCGTGTATGGGCCTTGAACCTATTCTTCACTGAACGAGTGAATGCCCTGCCTTCCGCTACTACCACACCTATATACTGATCTCCTGTAGTATTGCAGGTAAGTTTATAAATCACATAGTTCCTATCGGAGCGTTTCTTGCGTGGTTTGTTTTTCATCATGCCTACAGTATACACAATAAAAGAACTTTGTCAAATAAAAAGATTGAACGACGTTCAAAAAAAATAGGGTCGGGAGAAACTCTTATATGCTGACTGTACGCCAACTAGTAACTCCCGACCCCGGTATGATGAAAAAAGCTTGTAACAGTAACCAACCAAAGTTTTCGAGAATTTAAGATCCTGTTGTGGATCGCTCTATCACTTTGTAACTCCCTTGGTAGAGAGTGGTTACTGTTAAAATTATCTCCAATCGCCTATATGAACCACGTACTTATTCATATCAGGTGCTTCAATCTCAAAGGAAAGCTTCTCCATCTTCAGCCAGTAGATTAACTTAACCAACTGCTCTGTCTCGTATAATGTAATTGTGTCTCCCATCATGCTTTTACTATATCACAGGTTAAAACCTTTGTCAAATAAAAAGTGTTGGATTTTTGATAACGTGGATTTACCATTTATGGTGGGCTTACCATCGTTACTCTCAGACTCGCTGGTTTTCAACAGCAAGAGGTTATTTCTGCGTTTAGAAATTACCCAACTACCTTTGTACAAAATGTTAACAATAATCATTATGAGTAAATATATCTTTCCATAGTTTTACAACTTCCTTATCACTCATCTTATTATAAACGAAATCTAACAGGAGATCGACTATCTCACCTTCATGCATAGTGCGAGCTTCCCTTTGAGCTAATTCAAAACGCTTATTCTTTAACTCAATCATCTCTTCTTCTTTCATAACTTCTAACGATACTTACTGTTAAACTGTAACTCCCAACCCTTCGGGCTAACTCCCGTGACCGCAAACTCCCTGTCATCCGCACTAAGCGACCTTAGCGCATCTTGAGCTAAAGCCCCTTGGTTGTACCGAAACAACTCCTGCGCTGGAATAGCGACGCTATACTCCTCTCCCGTAACGACACACGGCCCCGTAAAAGTGTAAACGTGTGGGTCGTAGGACTCTTCGTATTTGCAGTTTTGTAGGTATGCCATAATTATTCGTAGCTGTAAGGGATGCTGTCATCTGAATAAACTTCAGATAGTTGTTTTGCGATTAGTGCGACCCTCTCGGTTTCATTCGCATCATCATTCAATATCTCCCATAGCTCTCGTGGATCTGACTCCCCGAAAACTTCCCGTGGGTCTTGTTGTATCAATTCTTTATTTTTCATCATGCCTTACTATAACACAGGAATTATTCTTTGTCAATTAAAATATATAACTTTTTTAATAACCTTCTGTACCGAGCATCCAGTACTATAACTACCCCTAAGATAAGAATGTTCAGCACCTTGATAGGCAGGAGTTCCATGCCTTTTTCGGAATCAACTAAATACAGCATAACCCACGCAAATGTGCCTACCAGCACTGCCCATAGCAATAACTCCTTTATTCTATACAGTCTGCAAAGCCTACTATGTAGGCGAGTAGACTCGCTAAATTGGTATTCGGTTTTCTTCATCTCTTCGATCTGCTGGTGTAATATTCGTTAAGCTCCTTCTGGGTTTCGGTAAATGAATCCCATGACTTACTCAGGTGGGCTGAGGTAACTCGCTCGTTATGCTCATCTTCACCTGCGTAGAGCGGGATGGCGCAAGTCTTCCCGTCTTCGTCACATGGCCTGTAGTTATCCACATGATCCCATAAGTCTACGTTTGGTATCCACCAAAGGTTAGTCTTTCGGGTCTGCTCTAGGTAGGCATCTGAGCCAGTCTTGGTGTCCTTAGAGTCGAAGCCTAAGCCGTAAATTCTTGCCAGCCTTCCCATAGCCTCAAATGGGTTTCGGCCAGTGCAGTAGCCCATACAACTCGTAGCGAAGTACGTGCCTTTCTGGGATGTTAAATATAAGTCTAAGTTTTTCATCATGCTATTACTATATCACAGGTTAAATCCTTTGTCAAGTTATTTATGTAAGTTTATATTACGTGGCCCTCATAGAGATAAAGATCGTCTGGGAAATCACCTCCGCACGTTACCCATGTAATCCCGGTAACCCTGTAATCGTACTGTTCGCACTCACCGAATACGTCATAGTCCTCATACCAAGGTGCAGGGTATTCGCCTCCTACCTCTGGCTTCAGTTCGGCTACAATCCCTGAGAACTCTTCGCCCTTCCATATGAAGCGTATTCGCTGGCCTACGCTTACTGCTGTACTGCACTGTTGTTTCATCATATTATACTATAACACAGGTCAAAACCTTTGTCAAGTTATTTATTTATTTTTTATTGAGTTCGTCATAAATCAAAATCGCCAGTAAAAGAAGGGCTAATATTGTCATGCCCTAATATAGCACATAAAAAACCTTTGTCAAGTAAATTATATATTTAATTTTTTTAATTTTTATACGATATTTTGCTTGACAAAGGACATAACCTGTGTTATACTATACACGGAACCTTGATGCACTAACGGTAATATGCGATTGGTGAAACTTCGTCCTTAAATGGCCTTATACTATTCGACGGAGCCTGAAAAACCGTGGGTGCGGTGAATCTTACCCATTCGGCGTACCCAAAAAACCCTGAGGCGCACTATTCGGCGTAGAAAAAACCACCGATAGGCCGCATAAACCTCCATATCCCTTTTTTATAATCCAACAACTCTATCAAGCTAAGCCCCATCAAGCTCAAAAAAGTGCCTCAAAAAAATGTGTGCCGTCCCTAGCTTTGCCAAATTTTCGAGATTATTTTAAAAATTAAAAATTAAATATTATATAAAAGTTAATGTAAATGTGAACATGAATGTGTGTATACAGATAGGGATAAGGATAGGAATAGATCTATAGATAAGTATAGGTCTTAATTGTTCTATTCTATTATAGAGATAACGTGGCGCAACGGGTTGAGTCTTAAGATTGCTCTGCCGCTTCCTCCATCTCTTGAGCTAAGTCTTCGTCCACCGCACTCCAGTCAAAGTTATCTGCAACTTCAGAACTCTTACTATCCCAATCAGCCTGTGACACTGGCGCACCTATATCATCCCTCGTCCACACCTTACCTATTATATGCTCGTCAGGCTCAAGATCAGATAAGCTATCTATAAATTCATCAACAGTCATCTTTATCTAAATTCAAATATACAGAAAGGCTGTACCTCAGTGCAAAAACTGCTAAGGACAACCATAACCCAGTACATATAAATGTAATAAGCATGAGCAGACCCTAGCCCACTATTGAACGTCGTGCAAATACGCTTTAAGCGATAAGTAAAACGTCCCGCTTAACCAGCATCTCCCACGCTATAGACACTGCATCAACTTGGTCATCATGCCTAGCCTCAGGAAACAACTCAAGCTCATTAAGAAAATCCTTATTCCAATCCCCTCTCACCACACAAACCTTACCAGCCTCTATTAAGTTCAACCAAGGTTGCGCTCTCAGAAGCTTACCTCCCCTTGGAGGGTTCTTCTTCACCACACTAACCTGTCCAAGCAACTCCTGTTTAACATCAGAGTACACAGCATCAAATCCTGACACACCCTCAACGCCTATACGGAAAACACGGTCATTGTCTCTATCGATTAAACTCTGGGTAATAATCATATTACGCATCTGCGCCCACGCTTTTTGACCCCTCCTAGAATTAATAATATAAAACCTACCATTCTTATCCCTAGCGCAAAGGACACCAGCGGTAAAGTCTGCTTGCTGTCCCTCAGTAATAGCCAAGTCCCATCCTCTAACCCACTCCACATCTCTAGGAACTTCATCCTTTGTTATAAAAACTAAATTAGATATATCGCATTGCTCGCCGCTAGCGGTCTGAGGTCTACCCATATACTGAGACTCCCACTCATAAGAAGGCATCATAGCCTTCACACCTTCAAGAAATTTTAAAGGCCGTTGCTCAGGGAATAAAGCCTCTCCCGGTTCCCGTCCAAGTACATCCCCCTCTTCTGCAATAGCCGCCAAGTTTGTCTGCTGAAATAACAACTCCTCATGCCCAGCATCAATAAGCTTCCTCTGTCCTTCCTCAGAAATTAACCCCCCAATAAGATCGTCAGGATGCCACCTCGTAGCTATAATGAATATCTTTCCATCGGCACTCATACGAGTAAGGCAGTCAGCATGAAACCACTGATTAATTTTTCTTCTCTGCGAAGGAGACTCTGCCTCCGCTCTTCCAGAATGCGGATCATCAATTATCAGCCAATCGACCCTCCTACCAGTAAGCTTTGAACCAGCCGACCTAGCTTGAATATTAGAATTATTAGTAAACAATACATCCCCTGCCCTATCTCGACCCTTAACAGGTCTTATGTCTGGAAAAATCAACTGATATCTAGGACTCTCCATAACCCTCCTAGCCTCGTCAATAAACTCTGTAAGCAAAGAATGAGAAAACCCTGTAAGCGCAATATTAATTCCCGGCTCTGCCCCAATAAGCCATGCGGCTACCCTAACAGAAAGCATCCTACTCTTTCCATGCTGAGGAGGAACCGAAACGACCTGATACTTACCTATCTTACCCTCCCAGCACTTCTGAGCTACGTCAGCCAGATAAGTATGCAAAGCCCCTAAAGAATAAACCTGACCCTCTACCTGAGGCCACATAAAATGAAGGAACGAAAGTAAGTCTTTCCTAGATGCCCCCACAAGTACTTCAAGAACAGCCTCATGCTCGTCTTTAGAAAAGTTAGAAGTTGATTCCTTAGTGTTTGTCTTCGCCATTATAAAATTTAGACATCAACTTATCCATATCAGCTTCTAACATTCCTATCTTCAAGTCCTGCCTAACGTCGGAAGGGAGGCTTCCGCTTCCCCACTTCCCTGCGGGCCAATCAGAGACAAAGATTGCGTGTTTATCTACATCCTTCGCCATCATTTGAATTTGAAAGTCATTGTGTTGCACTTGCGACTGTAATTTTGAAGCCCACCATACTATTCCACCTGCTTGAACAGCTAAACCAACGCATAGAGAAATTAAATATTTACTGTCCACTCTCCTCCTCCTCTGGAACATCTATCACCGTAGTCCTATCATTGACATTCTTATCTGGCAACAAAGAAGGGTTACGGGTTATAATAGCCTTCAATGCCTCCATCTTTTCTGTATCAGTCAATGTAGCCTCACTAACACCAGCTACTATAAGAGGTGTACCATCACTCCCTACTTGAACAGTGTCCCTACGAGCATAATCATTAGGTCTACGCCTCTCCAACCACCAAGCCGCCGCTTGCCAATTACCCTTTCCTGCGGCCTTTTGGATGCACATCACATTCCTATGCTCTGCCTGAGTGGTAGCATCCTCAACCATCTCATAAAATTCTCTAGCTACAGTTCCCTCAGGTGCGGAGTTCCCCTGTTTCATCCATCTATAAAAAGATGAAGGGCTAATCCTAGCCACCCTACAAGCCGCCGAATAAGTATTACCAGCGATTAGCGCACCCTTTATTTTCTCGCATACATTAGGGTCAGTCCTAAGATCTGTCCTACCAGTATCAAGAACTTCCTCCCCAGACGCACTAATTCTTTTACCTTTACCTTTACTCATTGCTCATTAAGTTCCTCTATATCCTCTCCCAAGTCAAGTAACGACTCCTTAGCAAATATATTAACCTCAAGACAATGAGGGCAAATAGTCTCTATATGCTTAGACTCAGCCTCTCCTCTATACGGCTCAGAATAAGGATCTGCCAACTCACCCTCACCATCATCTAAAGAAACCTCTATACCAGCACTATCTAAAATATCTTGCCACTCCCCCTGAGAGAAGAACGCAGACATACTTAAAGGATCTTCAGTTACTATATCCTTAAGCTCTTCTTGTAATATTTCATCATCCCAATAACTAAACTCGCCAACCTTATTATCAGCAATGCGGAATCTCCTAGCCTTTTCCTCAGGTAAATCAAGACGCACCACGCCTACCTCCTTAACTTCTAACCGCATCAACGCCTTATACCTCGTATGCCCAGCAATAATTACTCCCTCTTTATCAACAATTATTGGTACATTATAGCCATACTTAGAAATAGACTCAGTTACATCCGTAACCGCTTCCTCATTTTTTCTAGGATTCCTCCAATAAGGAACTATTGAGTCAATACTAACCTTTTCAATATTTACAGAATGTTTATTCTCAGTCTTCATAATATTCCAAATTCTACTCACTTCACCAATCTCTTATCTATATGATAAGGCTCCTTACAATGCTCACACTTAACCTCAAAGGTCATATCCTGCGCCCTTTCATCCAAATCCTCATATTTTTTATCAAGAGCTTCCTGAGTCGCTTCAATCTTTTCTTTAGTAGGGGAATTAACTGAAGTACCTGCCTCATCCAATGACCCTAACAGTAATTCCAACTCGCCACTCTTAAAGAAAACATCCATAGCGCCATCTCCTTCTACCGCCCTTATCTCAGGCACAAGTAACTCTTTATCCCAAGATGCCACCTCAGATACCTTATTGTCGGCAATCCTAAATTCCTTAGCCTGTGCCTCCGATAAATGGCTTGCGACCATAACACTAACTTTAGGCACTTTCATATCCTGTAATGCTTTATACCTCGTATGCCCAGTAACTATTACCATGTCAGAGTCAACGACTATAGGGACAGCATAACCGAACTCCTTAATTGACTCTTTAACCGCATCAACAGCGTCAGCAGGGATCTTACGAGGGTTCTTACCGTAAGGTTTTATATCACCTATATCAACTTCCTTAATATCTCCACTATTAATTATCTTATCTAACTCAGACTGTAATTGGTTCTTCTGGATGCTCATCTTTATATTCCTTTTTAAATTTAAGTTGCTGTTTCATTTCCCAAGACTTTCGATAATTGACATTCTCAAACAGCTTAGAGAATCCAGTAACGTGCTTAAGCCTCACTAGTTCATCGGCACTCATACCCAACTCAGAGCATATAGCCTCGTCCGTCCACCCATTATCAAGCATCTCGAAAACCATATTACCCATACCACTAACCGAGTGCTTACCTCTAGCCCTATTATGCCTAACAGTAGAAGCCATCCTATCATTAATATCCTTATCAATAACAACGACGGGAAGCATCCCGTCAGTAGTTTCCATTATATCCTTATTCCTTCTCATGGTAGAATACCTATGAAACCCATCGACTATCACATACTTACCCCTATCAGCATCATATATAGTAACAACTGGCTGAGTATATCCATCATGGCTAATAGATGTATACAATAACTGCATCTCAGTATCAGCTACAGCATTAGGATTATAATCATTAGCCTCAACATCAGTAATCGGAACCCAAGTTACATTACCAACCGGGTGAATCGCATCTACCATCTTATGTATAAGAAGTGAATACTTATTAGCGAGAGCTAATTTATCTTTAATACCCTCGCACTCAGTAAATTCTTTAATTAATTCAGATTCTATACTCATAAACACTAAACTTCTTTTGGATGCATCATTATAAATCCTTTACCATTACACTTAACTCCCAGCACATTATAATCTATCCACTCAACTGCTTCTTCATGGCCCATACCTTGACTCATAAACACACTTACCATCTTTTTATAATCATATACTAATAAGCCACAATCAGATGAGCCTACGATTGCATCGTCTAACCCATCTAATATTAATGCTCCGTCTTCAAGATTATCTATTTCTACACTCATGGCTCGATTGTCTCCTTCTTTTCAGATTCAGCTAACTCCATTCTTAATTTTCTATTAGATTTTACAACCGCATAATTCTCAGGGGCGGCTAAGAAGTTAGAAACTTTAACACCTTCATGGTCGTTACATAAAATAGACATAACTTGAGCCTTGTATACTCCCCTATTGTCAAGAAATCCAGCCATATCTCTCTCCATCCTAGAAAACATTCCCTTAAACTTAGAATTTAACTTGGGTTCAGTAATAAGCTTCTCAAGCAAATGATCCCTATAATCTTTCCAATCCCCAAACATAGGAGGAACATCCTTAGGAAAATAATCTTGGACTCCCATCTTCCCAGCCATGTCTATCCCCTCTATTCTCTTAACCAACCTCTCATAAGTCTGAGGCTCGATCTCCTGTAAGACAAACAATGCCCATACAGCAGTCTCATGGTGAACATTACTCACCCTCATCTTAGTGCTTGCTACGCCATACCTATAAAAATGATCGTATAATTTACAGTAAGGCCAATCATGGTCGTTTATAGCTTTCCATATATCAGTAGTAGCCCAATCATAAATAGGATAAAACGTCACGTTAGTAGTAGGCTCAAGAGTCTTTCCCCAAGTCACCCATTTATAACAAAGTGAGTGCGTGAGAGCTACAGTCCTAGAGGGAGACTCCTCGCACCTAACCCCGGCTAAAAAGGCCGTCTTCTTATTGGGCCACAAGACATTAGGTATCTTCTTAAACAACTGAGAAAATCTATCAGTCCCGAAATTATTTTCAGTAATAGCATAAGACTCCTTAGGTCTTATCCAAAGATCCTCCTTACCCTCATCCCAGCATTCAAGCCAATGCTCATCTACACTAGTAGCATTAAATAGTTTAAACGGTATCTGCAACCAATATGGTTCAACGTCAGGATGCTCCATCATCTGACGAACAGAATCGATAGTCGCTTGCCACTCAGCCTCTTGATCCAAGAACAACACCTTAAGAGGTAATCTATTCGCCTCCTTCGCCGCTTCCAAGGCTAACTGAAACGTAACAGTAGAATCCTTACCTCCACTAGTAGACACTACTACATTGTCAAACTCAGAAAAGATCCACCTCATACGCCTCCTAGCCGCATCTAAAACATTCTCATTCTTAAAGGTTTTCATATTTTACAAATCTTATCTTTAGAAAAATGCCTTCTTTTAATATTCTTACTCCAATTCCTAGTAACCCTATAGCCTATATTACCTATCTTTCTAGGATTTCCAGCAACAGAGGACACATTGACATTATGCTGAACAATACTAGGGAGCGTCACATAAATAGGTAGTCCTTCTGACTTTAGATAATCACGCAACAGTACATCATCGTGCTTAGCCTCATTTGAACGCTGTGCAAATTCCAAAATCTTTCTAGCTATATCACAAGTAATTACAATGCACTGTTGCCAACAATGATTATAATTCTCTCCCCAATTATACCCTTCAGCCTCTGCCTCAACCATCCCCTTCCTAGGAGGAGCAAATAAAGATATTACTCTTTTCTCCTCAAGACCTTTCAATATATCTGAAAGGGCATTATCGGCATCCTTATGCCATAAACAATCATCCTGCATAATTAACCCCGATTCTGATGAATCCTTTATCTTCTCACATATACATAAAAAATTATATAAAGGGCTAATGCATTTAGTATCCTCAACTACCTCAACATCCTTAATAAAGGACATCTTTTTAGATTCACCCTTCAGCTTACTTGCCATATCAGCCCTAGACGGGACAGTCTGTATATACATTTTTATCATTTAATCACTTTCTTACAGCCATTCTTATACTCTTTTACTACCTTAAATCCATATTTAATCATACAGGGGAAGGAGCTAGGGGTGCATACTGCCTCTATCGGTTTATCATTAAAGGCAGACAAATGATACTCCAATAGCTTTCGGTACACTCCTCTAAGGCGATACTCTGGTCGAACATATATAGTCTTCAAAATATATTTAGTCGAATAGACCTTTACTCCTGCCCATCCGAGCAACTTATCAGTTCCTTCAAGGAACGCCCCAAACAGATAATCTACATTAGTAAGAGTCAGCGAAGCCTTTTTCATCTCCCTCGTATAAGGCTTTATCGCTTCTTGATCTATCTGTACTATTCTTACTTTCACCTATTGTCAACCATAGCCATAAAAGTTTTACTGCTTACGCCAGACTTCCAAACCTTAAACCTTGTTCCAAACTTAGATTTCATCATTCCTACAATCATAGCCTTAGGTAACTCAAAACAATGAAACTCAAAAACAGATAGTACACTACGATTAATAAAATCCTCCCCTGCTTTAGACCTAATAAAATTAATCTCACCTCCCTCTATATCCATCTTAACTATATACCTCCCAGCGTTCCGACACTCTTTACGAGCTACAAAATCCTCAGTAGATAAAAGTAAAGCCATAGAGCTATGCAATTTATTACTAACCTTATTGGGCGCACCTATACTAAAATCACCAGAAAAACCTTCTCTTCGATAATAAATATTATTAGACGCAGTAATGCGTCCTACTCCAACCTTATGGGGTACAGCACTTGGGCATAACTTAGCCAAATTATAAGAAAGATCCTCAAACGTCTCTGGAACTGGCTCATAACAATGTATCTTTGCTTTTGGAAATAAGTCATTAGCTTTTATAGCGAACATACCAATGTTAGCTCCCACATCAAAAACAGTATCTATTCTTAAGTTCCTATACCCAGCCGTCTTATAGCAATCATTTTGTATCACCTCTTTAAAAGGATACTGAGCATAGCTCCTTGAAGGCTTAGCATAAGATAATATATAGTCTCTACTTATCATTTTTCACCTGCTTTCAAGGCAACCTTATCTGAAGGCTTAGCATAAAACGGAAAGGGGTTCTTTATATCGTTAGGGACAGTATTTCCCTCTATCACTGCCCGATTAATAATTGAAGTAGTTTTTATCTCATAACCCATAGTCCAGTATGTATACCTACCAAAATCAAAATATCTTAAAAGAGTCTTAAAGAAGAACGCATCACGCCCATATAACCTTATATGCTCAACAAAGCTAACAAACTCTTCGTCATCCCTACATTTATTCCTAACCACATAGAAGTGAGGATACTTAGGCATTGTCTTAGCGTAAGTCCAATTATGTGATTCTATAAATCTAGTAATTTCTTTATGAGTCACAATTATACACCGCTACAAAAATCATACCATCTTTCCAGCACCACTCTATCAACAAACACCGTATCTATAATAGTAGAAGTATTAACTGGATGCCTAGCCCTATACCATCTCCCTTTCATAGAATGACAATACTTTGTACTCTCCCACTCATCTCCTTGGCGCAAATAAAGTATTACATAATCCCCACTACCTAGATCCTTTCGGTGAATCAATTCTTTATCCACTACCCACTTAACAGCATCCCAAAAATTATTATAAGCAAATAAAGAAGGGTCATCTACACTATTAAATATCCTACCGTTCTCCAAGATAGCTGGAAACTTTTCCTTAGTGGTAACATAAAATAAGACATCTTTAAGATACCCATACTTATCTACCGATAAATTATATTCCTTAGTTATCATCTAATACTAACTCACTCTGAGGATTAGAGCATACCGACTCCATTATTAATTGATCCCTAGCACTATCTTCATCAATATAATCCTTAAGAACCTCGCCAAGCCTAATAAAACGCAAAGCAATATGAGTAGGACACTTAGTCCCTAAACATCTAAACTGCTCTGGAAACTCAGGATAGGAATCCACATCTATACTCACCGCTTCATTAATAAAGCTATTAATCTCTTTAATATCCATAACTTATAAAAATTATACTAACTAAGAATCGGGGCTTGGTCAACAATTTTTATTTGCATAAATAATCAAAAGCGACTTTTACTTGACCACTCATCCTGAGTGCAACTCACTAAAGAAACTACCCCTGCTCTTGTTAGAGGTAGATAAATCTTCTCCATCCCTACCCATCTCATAGGAGCATCCTTCTCATTATATTCTTGTGCAAATCGATTAATTAAATCTTCCTGCTCTTTTAAATAAACCTCAGCAAGATATCCGTGCATCTCTCTTTTGTGAGGAGGATACTTATCAGATAGCTTATCCAACTCCTTCATAAACTTTTTACCTATACGTTTATGCCTTTTAACTATCCTGTCTGCTGACATTTTACTGTCATGCCAAGTAGTGCGTGTCCCATTGCGATACTCTCTTGTTACCCTGTATATATTCATTTAATTACTCAGTTATATGGTTTTATATTAATTATATTAGTTACCTCCTAAAATATTCTCAGTTTCCTCTCCTTCAAAAGCTGGATTATATCGCTGAACAGCACCCGGAGCTTCCTTCTCAGGATGATTAGTTACCGACCTACCATCGCTAAATCCTATAGGAAAACTAATTTTAGGGTCTGCGATAGCCCAGAGATGGTATTGATTTGAAGTGTCCACCAACCTAGACTCCGCTGGGTATAACTCCACCGCCTCGCACTCAGCACCAACCAAGTCATTCTTAATCTGCTGAAAGTCACGCCAATCCCTAGAAGGGCTACGGTCATGCGTCTTAATAGATAAGTGAAGCATCCTCTCTTCTTCCTTTCCGACGCTAAGGGGGGTAATAAATACTTGATAATAGCCATTAACAAACCACCGCTCTTCGGGATTTTGTGAGTACGCAAGGCTCCCTCTATCGACTGGAACTTCTTCCCACGCCCACTTAGGATTTGCAATAATACAATACTTATTCCATCTCTTATTTTTCTTTCTCTTAGCCATGCCTTATTATAACACAGGTCAAAACCTTTGTCAAGAGAAAATATCAACTAATTTGTCTTCTTTAAAGGCAAAAAGCCAAAACCGTTAGCGCATAAAATATCGCAAAGATAGAAACTATTGCGAAAAACTCTAATGCTAACCCTTTAATAAACCTAACTCTATATCTCTTACGTCGGGAAGACACCCACCTCGTAAACTCACTTCTTCTACTCATACTAATATAACTGAATTGCTCTTCTTCTCTTACTTCTTACAGGATTAAAGAGTTTAGACCTATCGAATTTACCGCCGTTGATATCCCATATGGTATCGCTATCCACGTTCCATATCTTATTAACATCAATATATACGTTATATCCATTATACATCCTATGTTGCTCTGTAATCTCTTGCTTACTAAATTTACCATAGTTTAGATCACTGAGACAGCGATAATACACATCAATTATATCGCACTCTGTAATCTCCTTACCATCAACACTTAAGAATGAATCCCTCCATTCCATAATCCTGCTACGAACTTGATTTTCTACAGCAGGAACCTCTGAATAACCCCCTCTAAGTTTATCCTTAAACCTTCTAAAAATATTACAGTTATAACCCTCATCTATCCTAAAACTATTATGATAAGAGAACGCACCCTTATTTTTTAAGAAGAGGATGTTCTTGCCTAACCTTTCTAACTCCCTCCATTTTTCCGACATATCGGTAAGCTCCTCTCGCTTATGCGTTAGGTTTAGATTAGTCTCAACTGTTGACCTTGCCCCATAAAAAGTAAACGACCCTAGTATCACAGGCACAACATTAGTAGCACCAAACAAATCAAATACAGGAGCCTCATCCTTAATCCCATGATTAAAGAACGCCATTAAAGCAATTCCGTATATTTTGTCGCTATTTCCTTGCCTACACCACCCCATACGAACAGTTAAGGGCATCACTGAAGGCAACCTTCCTTTATTTATAACATCTGTATTCATAAGCATTCATTCATTCGCCTCTCGCCCTTAGCCCCAAGAATAAAACTAAAGGCAAGAGGACTTACATACGAACACTATACAGTACAGTATAATATACCTTCTATTATTTCTGTCAAGTAAATGTCCG
>TARA_R100000808_G_scaffold22267_1_pt1 | contig 21622 bp, 10 predicted proteins | sample TARA_R100000808 | Tara Oceans TARA_R100000808 (sample SAMEA2622852) | marine metagenome | biome: marine biome (ENVO:00000447); feature: marine epipelagic mixed layer (ENVO:xxxxxxxxx); material: "saline water (ENVO:00002010), including plankton (ENVO:xxxxxxxx)" | depth 140 m | reverse complement strand
CGTCGCGCATCTGGTCCAACATATTTAATTTCGCTGGGCATTTTTCTGCCTTTCTTTTTCTAGGCGCTGCTGAAAGGTAGCAGCTCGCCTTCGTGATTCTTTAGTAATGTCAAGCCGTCTTTGTTTCAAGTCTTCCTGGCTCTTGCGAATAGATGCAGGACTTCTTTTTTGCACGGGTTTACCATCAATAATCAGATTCGGAATGTATCCTTTGTCCCCGCTAATCAGCTTACCCATTTGATTCATGAGCTTACGACGCTTTGCTTTATGAGCGTCAATAGCACGGGTGAAGTGATCGAAGTCCTTCTTTGCTAATTCCATTTCATGCTCAGAAGAAGCCGTTGCCATTTTGTTTTCCGAGTATCTCTTAACTGAATCCTCAAACCCCTTATAGAAATCCTTAAACCAATGAGGGTCTTTATACTTGTGAGAGCCGTCAGGACCAATAACACGCGGCGCTTCAATGGGCATCTCTCGGAAATAAACCTGAGTAATAGCGTCAAGAGTATGATCAGCCATGAACTTGATCTGCTGCTCTCGCGGCCAGGCACTAAAGTTTCTTCCTATCTTTTTCTCTTGCTGCATAATCAAGTTGCGGAAAGCGGACAGCCCACTCTTAGGGGCAATCATTCCTGTGCGCGGTGCTACCGCTTTTAGGATCTGCATCGTGTCAACACCCATGGGAAGAACAATGGCAGCAAGATCTGCCATCAGTTCTTGTGTTGGGTTCTCTATATCTTGACCGTACTTTTTACCTGTTTGGAATTTCGTAAAGATCTCCATCATTGGAGAGCCGCTTAAGAATCCAAGAGCCAGAATATCCTTAGGGCGCAATGCTTGTTTCTGATCAATGTCCATAAGCATTCTTTGTTTGATCTTAAGTGAGTTGTTCAGGATCTTTTGATGACCACGACTCAGAGAGTTCAGGTATTTGTTTGAGTACTCAATTGGTTTAGACTCTTCTAATGATAAAGGGTTAGAGCCACCTAGCCCAATGAATGAGCGGATGCCTCTTCCTGCATACAAAGACATGTAAGCCATCTGGCTCCAGAAGAGTTCACTCTGAGACATCGCATTAAAATTGTTTGCACCATATGCTTTAATCCAACCAGCTTTATCGGACGGCTCAAACAAAGCTAGGGGATCAGGGCCTACCTGCAAGCCGTGACGCAAAGCCCTTCTTACAGCTTCACCCCAATATTCTTTGCCTTGATAGAACTGTTGCGCAGCCTGTTGTACCATCGCTGTTTTGCGGATGGCTCTTCCTGCTTCAGCCGCAGCCCAAAGAGCATTAACTTTCATGTTATTGGTCTTGAACATCGGGGTCCGAGTGTTGCCAAACAAAGTATTTGAAACGATCCCTGGCTTACCCGGAAGATCAAGCATCAAGTAAGCGAAGCTCATAAAAGGGCTAGCCAAGAATAGGAGGGGGTTCATCCCTTTACCAGACAAGCCTGCTCGAGCATTCCTAATAAACCGAGGAACCAGATTGTAATCAGGAATCAGATAGTCTGTCTTGATCTTAGCCGCTTGCGACATAAGCTCATCAACCTTGCCCTTGCTTACGACTTTCTTACCCCGTGTCCAATGAAGCTTCCCGTCAATATTCTTCCGAACAAGCCTGGTTACTCTGTTCTTCCCGGTCACTAGATCAATATAGTCACCATCCTTAAGCTGGTTCATATAGTTATCTAGGTCAATAAAGTGCCGGGTAAACTCAGCTGTCTTAGGATAGGAATCCTCCATTGCATAAAGAGCCTTACGAGCACGCTCGAGATTCCTAGGGCCCTTGTCCATGAACTTAGATATTGCTGATATAACCTTAGGTGGAACATTTAGCCTCTGGGCAAATTCAATGATTTGGGTCGGAGCATAACCTGCCTCGATCAATGTCCCTATCTCAACCTCGGAAAAGGTTGTCTTAATAAAGCGATTCCTTTTTGCTTGAGCGAAAGCGCGTCCTAGTTGTGGGTTACTCTCCGTGAACTTCTTAGGGTTGCTGTTGAATCTCCATGTACCCCAAACAGTGCCCGCTACCCTGGCAGCAATAGCTGCTGGTGTTTCGCCGGTATTCAAGCCGATGTTAATCGTATGGCTTCCTGTGTTGCCCAGATTCGTTTTCGCTCTCATGATTGTATAAGATGTCTTTGTTCGGCCAAACAGCCAGCCAAAGAAGGTCTCTCTGTATTGCTCTGCTGCCTGCTTAAACCAAATACGATCAGACATCTGAGCATGCCAATCAGGATGGACATACACATCATACATAAAGTCATTAGAGAACTCAGCCGGGTCTGCATCCTTTGTGCTCTTTGAGCTTTCCTCGAGAGCCTGCTTCATCTCTTCAGGTAAAGCATCCTCAAGGATGTTCATCATATTATTCTTCTGACCCTTTTCAGTGAGGCGCTTGTACTTCCTTAGGCTGTCAAGCCAGCGACCAACTACTGAATCAGCATTGACAGTCCAGGTTCCGTCTTCTGATTTTTCTCCGACGTACTGTTTGATCTCTTCATCGGTAAGCTTTCTTTTGTTCGGAAGATTCTGCTCAAGAGCATCAACAAATGCCTGGGGATCTGATGCCGCGCCTCGAACATTCTTTGAATCAGAGCCGTCAATAAGTTCTACTGGCGACACCTTAACCACGGTGCCATCTTCGTTGACTACTCGATTGGGCAACCCAAGAGGCTCGGCCTCTCTTGCAACCAAATGAGAAGAGGCTAAGCGTGATAGGTTTACTGTCGCTGTAGATGTCGAACCAGCACCACGCCTCTGAAGGTCCATAATGATAGCTCTGCCAATAGATCTTCCCTTTGCTACACCAGCGATGTTCCTGTTTATTTGAGATAACGCCTCGCCAGCGATAGTATCCATCAGCTTAGCGTTGTCGGCTATCTCAGCAATGGCACTGTCGATTGATTTGTCGACATTGAATTCGCCGAGAACTTTTTCTTTCTCACCCAGAATGCGTATCTTTCCAGGAACCTTTCTCAGGATAGCGGCCCCATCTAGCAATTTGTTCTTTGCTTCTTTCGATAGCCATGCAGCAGGATTATCTGAGCCGACAAACGGAACAGTAAACTTCTGAAGGTAATGATCAATTGCCTCGATTAAAGCTTCTCGGTTCTTTTTGTTTTTAGCTCCAGCAAAACTGCCTGGCAGTTCGTCGGTTATTCTGCTCACGAGCTTATTGCGAACAGCAAACCTTAGAGAGTTAGAAGCAAGCAGGGATCTCCCGTTGCCCAGGATCTCAAATACACCAGCCTTCCAGGCATTAACTTCTCTCTCGCTAAGACCTATCTTCGATGGGAGGCTGAACTTCTGAACAAGCCTTCTGATCGCTGACCATGCTCGAGCACTCATAACCGGTGCTTTGATTTCAACCGTTGGTAGCGGCTTCTTCTTCGGAGCATCATCACCCTTGGGTGGTTTGCCCGGAGGTTTGGGTGGCCCCTGTGGCGGCCCTTCAGGGGCCGCAGCAGGGGCAGATCTCCGAGCTTTAAGCTCTCGAACAAAAGCCTCTTCAGCTACTCTTGCTTCTGCTGCATCTACAAGCATGTCTATAATTTGCTGCTTGCCAGGCTCCGTCTTCATGTTTCTTAGCGCACCAGACGGATCATTCTTTAGCTTAAAGTTATAGTCTCTCGCCTGCCTGACAACATCGGGAAACTCTTGCCTTAATGCCTCTAACGATTTCGATTCTAAATCTTTTTTGAAGGCTTCGATCTTTGGGTCCAGAACCCTACTCGGCAACACATTCGTCGGAGTGCCTTCAGGTGTCGGAGTCGTAGAGGTTGCCTGTGCAGCAAACTGCTCCTCAAGAGTTGGCGCTCTCACTTCAGCGGGCTCAGGTACAGGAGCCCTTTGGGCAGCCTCTTGCCTCACCTCGGCAGCGGTCTCAGGCTTAGGCGCTGGAGGTTTAGTAAACTTATCGCCAGCAGCTTTTACTCTTTCCTTAGCTGCTTCAAGCGCTTTGCCCTCTTGGTAATGAGCCTCTTCTTTTCCTTTGGGGATCTCATCAAAAGGGGTAGTCTTCCATTTAGACTCAGCAATTAATTTTACATCTTTGTTATAATCTTTAGCTGTATATGATTTAGCTGATTCAGGCTTAGGTGCTGGAGGTTTGGGCGCTGATTGTCGTGCTTTGTGCTCCTTCAAGGAGCGCAGGGAAGTCAGGAGCGCAGGGAAAGTTTTTGCCCAAAACTTATCCCTGACAGGGTGAGTAATCTCCCCTGAGCTATCCAGAGCTTTTCTAAAATCTGGAACCTGATCGTACTTTGCTTCAAGTATTTCAGCCATAAGAGCCCGGTTTGTTTCTTTGTTTACCGGGGCTCCCCGCCCTTTTGATTTAGCCTGTGGGCCAGTAAGCTTCTCGTAACCAGGAACATACTCACCAGATTTGTACGCCTGATATGCACCCTCTGCTGTATTGAATGTCTTCCCTCGGAATTCGAACGGGTAAAAATAAAGGTTACTGAGTTCCTTATTGTATCCTTGGCCATAATGAACCCTTGTCTCTGTAGGCTCTGGCCACTGATAGGGCTTAGATTCCGGGAATAAGGTACCTCTAGCATTTAAAGAATCAACCGCATCGTTAATGCGGTCTTCCATTTTTTGGCGGTGCTCGAAACGCTGTGCTTTGTTTGCAAACTCTTTGATGCTCTCGTTCGGAGCATTCTTCCCTACCTCAATTGTTTCAATATCATTGTTAAGGGGCTTGGTTTGGCGAACTTCCTGAATCTGCTCAGGGGTTATATCAACAGTAACACCGGCATTCTGGAATTCTTGATTAGGAGCTGAAACCTCTTTCCTCGCTTCGATGTTCCGACGCAGGGCAAACACCTCATTAGCTGTTAAGCCTTTGTCATTGAGGCCCCTGCTTATCTCATCCAGTTTGCTAAAGGGGATCTCTCGGTCCATTGGACCAAGCTCTTCAAGAACCTTTCTCGCCTTTGGTGACACCTGGCGCTGAGGCTTCCCGCTGAAAGACTCTGCCGCTATCGCATTCATTGTCTTGTTAAGCTGGGTAAAGGGAGTAAGAGCAATGTTCATCTCAAGATTCGCAACACCCTCCTCAACACGGGCGATCACGCTCTTGAAGACATCCGCAACGGTAGGCTCCGTTTTAATTAGTGTGACATGAGGGTTATCTCGCTTAAAGTTCTCGACTCTATTGCGACGAAGAATCTCTACCTCACCGAAGTAGGAAGACTTAACCCACTTGTTTAAGCCTCGAGTAAAGCCCCCCTCAACAGCGCCCTTCTTGCCTTTTGCTGCTGCATCGAGATCTGCCTTAAGTTCCTTTAGCTCGTCTCTGGATCTCTCAAGAATCTCATTTGCTTTTTCCGCTAGGGCATCAGGATCTTTTATCCCTCTTAGCTCTCTATCGTAACGAGAAAAGACAGTCCCGATCTCATCGTTAATCTTAGCCATAAGAGGACGCGCTGCCTCACCAGCAACGGCTGTCTCTGTTACCTCTCCTCTCTTGCCCGCCTCAATCTCATCAATAAGGTTTGTATAACGATAGCCTTCAACTTGAGATCCTAAACTCTGATAGGGTTTGCCATCCCTTCTCTTCATCGCGCTGTTTTTAGGATTAGGCTGAATTACATTCAGGATTTTCCTTACAAGATTCAGGGGCAGACCAGAAGCGATAGCATCTCGAGCAATCCTCTGGAGAACTCGTCGCTGATTCCACTGTCCTTTTCTTAATCCGGCTACTGATTCTTTCGCCTGATTAAGCAAGGCCCAGAATTTCTGAGCCTTGTGCCCAGCCTTAATATCGTTCGTAACCAGATGAAGAACGCGACCATTTTTGCCCAGAGCTTTGATCAGTTTCGCTTTGCTGTTTCTTTCCTTGTAGGGGAGATTCATAACCTCAGGCATCTGAGTACTTGCAAAGTCTTTAAGCTCTTTGAAACTTAGGCTTTCTAGCGACGGAGCAACGGAGTTCTTCTCAATCTCTAGCAGGTCTGCCTTTGATAATGAGTCAAGCGAATTGGCCGCCTTAAGCTCAGCCTCTCTTTTCTCCTGGCGCTCTTTGCTAGCGTGCTTCTCTCTCGATTTTTCATCGGTAGATAATTGCTTTTTCCGCTCCTTTTCAAACTGATACGCCTCAGCTATTTGCCTGGTCTCCTCAGGAGAGCGCTGCATTGTATCCTGCATCTTTGCTGTTGCAGCTTTTGGCTTGCCTGCGCCTGTAAGTTCCCCTTCGCCAGTATAGACCATTGCCTTTCTGCCAGGCTCAAGGTCTGCATCTCTTTCTCTAATCTGATCGCCCTGAAGTGGTCTTCTTACTGCTCCACTTTTTCCTTGGAACCCTTCGTCCTGAGAGACGCGCCTGAAAAGCTTGGAGCCTTCAATCAATTCACCCTTAGGGGTGATTGATTGAAGGACCGAGTCAAGGCCCTCACCTTTAAGCAGGAGCTTCTTGTACCGCTTCTGAAGCCTCGAGAAAGTATCTGTTTGAGCCCGGCTGATCTTTACTTCTTTTACCTGAGCAACTGCATCGGCAATGTTATCTCTAACGAAGATGTCTTCTTCTGCCTTGTTGATCAGATCCCTAATTGTAGACTGCTCTAGGTCAGAGTTCTTGATGCTTTCAATAAGACCAGGAGGAGGCTCTTGATCAAATTGCTTATAGGCTTTTCTGATCCCCTCAATGTTATCGTTGAGGTTTTCAATCCGAGCAGCCCTCTGGGCATGATCGGGCGTGACAACAATAACTTCATCTACTTTGCTGCCTATACCAATATCAATTGCATAAGCACCTTCGGTCAAAGGCTCATCTGATGGCGGTCTTACTGGCTCTGGTTTGCCGGCAGCCTGCCAATTGCGCATTGCTTTATCGAGAGCCTTTTTGTTCTTCTTTGTTTTGTTTTTGTTGTAGCGATCTTTCGCTTCCTGGAGTTCTCTCCAGGTGGGAATCGTTGCCTGACCCCGACGAGTAGGCGCACCAGTAAAAGGAAGAGGGTTTCTTTCTTTTGGTGTCGGTACTTTTTCTCCGCGTCTTAGTAGCTCTTTCCGTGCTGCTACTAGCTCTTCTCTAAAAAGCTTACGAACACCGGGCGGATTACCATCGTAATCAGCCATCGCTTCATAGTTTTCAATTTTTTCTAAGATCTCATTAACAGGGGTATCTTTGTAGTCTCCCCTCATTTGACCTTTATAGCCCTCAGGTTTAGCAGCTTCTGTTCGTGCTTTGTCTTCTTCTTTCCATCGGGCCTCTGGTAGCTCGTCATCTCCTCTTAGCTCGCTTCGAGCTTGCTCAGTGTCAGGCTTAGGAGTAGGCCGAGGAGCAGCAGTAGTTTCAGTATCAGTGACGACATCCGGGACTTGAACGTCTCTAGCTTCGCGCTGGCCAACAATGATTTCAGCATCTTTTTCTTGTTCTTTTGCTTTGACTGGATCGATTTCAACTTCTCGATCTCTTTGTCTCTGCGCAAACTCATCATCAGGCTTTTTCCCGTACTCATCACGAAGAACATCTGTCATCTGAGCCAGGATCTCATCAACACGTTTAGGGTTCTCTGCTGCCTCTCTCGCTTTCTCGAGAAGCTCCCTGTTTGCAAAGCCCTCTTCCGTTGACCAAGCTTCTTCAATCTTCTTAAAGACAGATGCTTCTATTTGTGGATTGCCCCTAAGGAAATTCCTGAGTTGGCCAACAAGAGGAAGCGCCATGATCTCAGGTATCCCAAGGAGGCTTGCCTTGAGATACCACATGGCAATGTTGCCCAGTGCCTCTCGCTTGGTATAGCTAACAAGCTGACCCGGTAATGGTTTCTCGATTAACGAGGCAAGCCCATCAGCACCAGCTTTCGCATAGGCTTCTTCAATAGCATTAGCGCCCTTTTGGACACCGCCTGGCTCTCTTCTCTTAGGTCTGAATTTCTCATTGGCCTTGCGAACACTTTCGGGAATCGCCTGAACAGCAGACTGATAACCACTCTGGAGTGCTGCTAGTTTACCTGATGGGTTCTTAGAGACGTGTTCTCTGATTGCGCCCATCATTGCTGGGGACAGCCTGCCCCCAAGAAACTTTACAATTAATGGAGCCGTTAAAAGAACAGGGATCGAAGGCTTGTATTTCATTGTCTTTACGGGGGCTGTTCCCATTCCCGTAATCATACCGATCAAACCCTGAGTACCAAATAACTCCCCATAGTATTCAGCGGTACCCATGGCATCCTCACCCATCGACTCCATCGTTCTAGCATCTACAATGGGCTGGCCTTGTCCGATGGCTGCCTTTGCAGCAGCAATGATTCCTTCCCTCAAAATCTTTGCTTCGTGCCCAAAGATAATATCTTCCCATTCAAGCGGAGGTTTGCCCTCGCTTATGAGCTTGGCATTTAATGCCTCCATATCTTCAATGGCTTCTCTAAACTCAACATGACTCCGAACCATTGGAGATTCCATGCTGTAGTAGAAATCAGATTGGCGATCAGCGACACCAACATAAGCCTGACGATATGCATTGAACTTCGATTTAATTGACTGAGCTTCTTCTGGGGGCAGGTGTTTAGCATCTAATAATGCTTGCTCAATAAACCCAGGGCGACCATCTTCCCTCTTTGCCATAAGGGCAGCGTAATAAGGATTGTCACCGGGCCTCGAGTTCTCAGTTCCTCGAAGACCCTGATCAAGAGGTGTGTATGAAATTTCATCTGAGTCTTTAGCTCGCTCACTAAAGATTCCTGGATACTCTGACTTAGCTATGCGCTCCGGTCTCGGGACACGCATGTTATCCAGATGATCATCTCTTTGCCTCTTGAGTTCATCTATATCCTTTTGTGTCCAGCCATTATCGAGGAGATAACGATCACCCAAAGCTTCAACCTCGTTGGTCCTCATCTTCTCTTTGAGTAACTCTACTTCCTCATCCTTCGCCCACTGTCTTCTTTTTCGGCGAAGCCATGCAGGAATAAACCCAACAAGAGGGGCGGCTGCACCCAGAAAAGCGCCAGTCGAAGCAACACCAGTAACCAGTTCTTTTACTAGTGGCTTAGTATCTTCATCAAACTCAAGTAATCCTGGATCAGCCACTATTGAAACCGTCCCTGAGTTGCAGCCGTTTTAACTTTGTTGAAGGTGGAAGCATCATTATTTGCCATTAGTGTTTTCGTTGCCCACCTTTTGAACTTCCTGATTTTAGCTCTGCCCTCTTTGGTCCTTCTGTTAAAGGATGTCGCGGGAAGTCTCCCCATTAAGCTTCTGACCTGCTTTGCTACCTTACTTCTTCGTCGATCAAGCTTCTCCATCTTGTTTGCTTCAGCAGTCCGAGCTTTGCGCTCGGCTGCTGAACCAGTGGAGCGCTCTTGTTCAACGGGTGAAACAGGTCGAGCTCTTGTGGCAGCCAGCCTGCGATTCTGTTGAGCCAGTCTTTGCTCTTTTGTTTGGGTATCACCCTCAAGATCGAGATTGATCTTTCTTCTTCTTCTTCTCGCTCTGCGCTGCTTCTTTCGCTTCTTCTCTTCTTCAAGCTGCCTTTTGCTTTTTGTTCCTGGGTCGTAATCTTTTAGTGCGGCAGCTTCCTCGGCACTTCCTGGAGGATGCTTGCGTTTGCGGCGAGCAACAGGCTTGCGCGGAGGATCGACCTCCACCTCTTCTTTCTTTTCTTCGGCCTCTTTCGCCTTTGCTCTCGCCTTCCTCATCAGATCCCCAAGGCTTCCAACTACTTTCCCTAGAGTGCTTTGTTGTTCTATGTCGTTAGAGACAGCATCAGATTCATCTTCTTCGATCTCACCCGTGCCCCCTCCTCCAGAAGCTCCTCCACCGCCCGCTGCTTCTGTGGGCATGCCGAGTGAGAAGTTTTTCCACTGCATCCGCTTTACGAAGGCGGGATCGTTAAGAGCATTCAGCATGTCATCTATGCTGCGGCCGGAAGCCATGACGACAGAAAAGGGATCGCTGACCTGCATTTGAAACAGTTGGTCATTTACGTTTGCATAGTTAGAGCGCTGTAAAGCGGCTCCACTGTTAGCACGGGCTCGACGCACAAGCTCCAGAAGAAGTGGAAAGTTTTTGTGCTTAGAAGCATTCATTACTTGCTGGTAACCGAGAATGCGCTCCTGCAAAACAAAGGCTGCCTCTTCCGGCCCAAGCTTCATGCGTGCCTTTTGTTTATCAGTTGGCTGCAAGGCTAAAGTGCCTGGCTTGATCGTTGTCCCCACAACATCATTTGTAGATAACGGTGCCACGAAGTTCGTGTCATTAGGGTTAGCCCTTAGCGCGCTTGCTGCATTGATATAGTTAGCAGATTGGCTCTTATGCATAGCATCGAATAACGGCTTCGGCTTCTTCACCAGCTTAGGAGCCGGGCCCCCACGCACAGTAGCACGCTGTGGCTTACGGCCCGGGAATAAACGCTTAAGATTTTGAGTGATAGCAGCTTGCCCTTGACCAGCAGCCTGACCACTAAGAGTAGCAGCCCTCATTCTGTCATAGGCAGCTAGAGATTCATCAGTAGCCTCTTTGCGCTGGGCCATCGTCTCTGCACCAGCAGCAAGCTCGTAACCTCGAGCGGCTGACTGCTGAGCAAGAGCTTGCTCTTCAATAGCTTCTGCTCGAGCAAGAGCGGCCTGCCTTCGCCTATGCTCGATCTCAGAAGCATCATGGCCAAAGAGGCTGCCAGCACCAGCAACAAGACGATCGAGAGGCCCACCGGCTCGCTCTTGGAGGGTTGCATACTGAGCCATCTGCGCGGGCGTGAGGCCGAGCCTGCCCTTTTGTCGCGCCTTGTATTCTTCTATAGCTGTTCTGGTTTCTGGTCCCATCGTCGCATCAAGTTTACCAGTAGGCGACATTGATTTAGGCAACTCAAAGCCAGCTTCGATAAGCTTTCTTTGGAGCTTGCTGACAACCGGATCTCCTTTTGCTGCCGCTTCTGCTGCCCGAGCAAGCTGAACCATCTCACCTGTAGACTGAACCTCAGAGAGGATCTTGTTTGCAGCCTTCTTCTTTTGAACGGCAGCGTTGATTACCCCGCCAACACTATCGGTTAACTTCCAAGCTGTGGCTACTCCAGAAGGAGAGGTCCACTGATCCGCGGTTCTTTGACCGGGACTTCGTTTGTATTGTGTCTGACGATAGCCTCGACGAAATACTGAATCAGGTACAATCCTAGCCATGATATAATCCTACCAGTCGTTGATCTGCTGATAGCCTTCACCACCCTCTTGAAGATATTTGCGCTCAAGTTCTCTCGCAGCTTCAGGATGTTGAAGTCTCAGTTTAGCAATCTCAGATCGAACAGCGCTGTTCATTGCTTCCTCGTCATCGTAAAGCCAGCCACGATTTTCTGTGATTGCTGTTTCAATAGCAGACTCAGCATCAGCAAGAGCAGCAACGTAGTCCTCTTCTTTTGTTCCTGCTTTTGCGGCATACTCTGCGGCTGATAGCTCTGCTTGCGCTGCGCCTTGCCTCAATCCCAGGCGTCGCTCCTCATCAGCCTGAGCCTGCCTGATGCCAGCCATCTCAGCGTCCATACCAGCTTGCCCTGCTGCCCCGAGGAAGCCACCGCCTGCGGCCATCCGCCCTGTAGGGGCGGCTGCCGCAAGGCCCCGAGCGGCACCATAACGAATATTCCTTTGGCGTTCTGCTGCTGACTCATCAAATCGAGCAAGGCCCTCTTTTGCGCCAGCAACCAGATCTTCCTGGGCAGCTAATCCCCGCTCTCTTTGAGCAGCGCGCTTGCGATAAGCCTCTGACGCCATTCGATCACTTCTTGTGGCAACCATAATTCACCTCAAATTAAATGCTTCTTACCAATGATATAAACCCAATGACCAGGCCAACCAACAATTACCCCATTAATCGTTGACGGATCACCAACATCTGAAATCTTCCATCGAATATCTAATGCCTGCTCACACCCCTCTGTTACAGGAGGAGCAGCAGGAGTTCCAATGTTTGTCCTTGTCTCTGTGCCTGTCTGGCCTTTAGCGGCATAAACAGGGAACCCTTGAGCCTTATAGCCCTGACCGCCTGCACCAACGAGAGGGCAGGAAAGAATATCCCACATATAAGTAAAAGCAGGCTTGCCCACACCGCCGGATGAAAACTGATCCACAAGTTTGGGTGTTAAGTTTGGAGGCTCCCATTTTAAATGCGCCACCTGCTGAACAGAATAATCTTCTGCTCTTATCCCCTGAAGAAGACCAACACCAACTTCATTACTAAATGTAATCTGAGTGGGACGGACACCGGTAGCCGACCGAAGACCATGAGTGTAATTTACAGCAATCAAGACATGATGAATCGTCATTGGATAATGAAGAGGGATAATAGCCCGATCCATTGTCTTTATCCCGCCAACGCCCCAGGCTGACCACGGCAAATCAGACGGTCTAGACCATATGTCGTCAGAAGGATTGCCACCAACAGGGAATGTGTTGTCACAAAACCAACTGCCAAACATGGGCACAGCAATAACTTCATAGCCTGCATCTGATCTGAGGTTTTGCTTATACCGTCTGCTGCCATCTTTGTTATAGCCGCCAGCCAAACCCCGGTCGATGATGCCATCAACAAGAGCAAGGTTTGTATTTACGCCGGCTGCGTTATCCGCAGAGATGACAGCGTTTCCTGCCGGTGTCACAGGACTAACACTTACATTGTTAAAAGCCCCAAGGTGAGAGGGCATGTTTTGAATCGTTGCGCCTATATCGCGAAAGGTTAGCTTGTGCTTCAGCTTCAAGCTTAAGGTCACAGAAAAGAAAGGCTGATTGGCTTTCTCAGGAACAAATTCAATAAGGTAAGATCGGTCATGCCTAAGCTGTACTGAGACACCTGTTTGAACATAGGGGTTTGCCCTGGAAAAAGAATCAAGAAGAGCCACCTCTGGAATGTTGATCTTGTAGATTTCCTTTGAGGCCCTACCTCCGCCAGCGCTCGTTGCATCAATTTCTTTTTCCATGAGATGAAAGGTATAAGCATTTCCCTCAAGCGGAATAATGCTTCCCTCTTCATTAACTGTGTTATCCATTTTCACGCCAAGAAGACGGCCCGCCTCACTTCTCGTATCGTGACTTACCGAGACTTCGATTAACTCATAATCATTGATCTCAGAGTTATCCAAACCAAAGACTTCCTGAAAAGCAGGCAGGATAAAAGGAACAGTGATGGTGCTGTTACGATCATCATCAGTCATCTTTGACATGTGATTCACATAAGGAAAATTAATGTTAACCCTAAAGGTTCCGTATTCCTTATCGTAATCATCCGATTGAACCCCATTGGTCGTAAGAAGCTGGAGAACATTCGTAATAGGCGTAAAGACATGGGAAAAAAGTAGCTTTATCCCCCGTGTCAGGCGAGCGAACTTAGCCATTTACCGACCTCTCTAACAAAGTGAGAGTCATTGTTGGTATGGAATTCTGCCAGGGCTTAATACCCCATGGCTCAGCACCAGACTCAAGAGGCAGGATCAAAGAAAACCTAAGACGGGTAAAGGGAGGAATGGGAATATTTAAATCATCCAGATTCATCGAGATAGAATACTCATGAGTAGGATTCATACCCGTTACGCTTGTGAGTTTAGGCTCCATATCACTGACAAGAGCTAGACCAATAGCCTGAACAGAAAAGAAAGAAGCCTCAGCGACAGATTGGAACTTATGAAAAACAACAGTGTTTTTAAGCTGAAGGTTAGGAAGGAAAGGGTTGTCAGCAGTTACCAGTAAGTGAATATCATTAGAGTAGTTACGAGTTGCTGCATCATAGGCCGCAGAAGCAGAATCATATTTCCAGTCAGTAGTGTACTCATCATCGTAGGTGAGCATGACCAGATCAATTGAGTTTATAATTGCTGGGTCTTGACCGAGGGCAATTGCCGATGTCCAGACACACTGATCATTATAAATAACATCAGGAGTAGCAGGCGGGACAGCCCCCGCATCAACCCATGCCTGATAAAGATCTGTTGGCTTGGTGTATCCATCTTGCCACCACAGGCGATTACCTTTTACTCGAAAGGGATTCTGATTGCCTGCCGCATTGTAGACAGGAAGAAAGGGAGCGTGCCTGTAATTCCCAACAAGAGCTGTAAGACCGACAAGTGTTCCATTTGCACTAGCCGTAGGAGGTAGATACTTAAGAACATATTGAGACTGTAGCCAGCGATTCCTGAACTGACCGTCTTCAATATTGTTACTCCAGTCCTCGAGATCCTGAAGCGCTTTCTCTAAGCGGTCCCCATCAATCGTCGTGCCTTCAGCGAACTGCTCAGAGGTAAAATGACGCAAAGAAACCATTAGATCTCCGGCCCAACAATCGTAACATTGTTATGTGTATGGGTTGTCATGTTAACACCCGAAGTTACATAGACTTCTGTAGCTAGGGCATTAAGACTCTGAACAACAGTGCCAAACCCATCCATTACTCCATCATCTCTGTTTGAGCGAAACACGCAGCCAGTAAACACAGCGCGAGCCAGGGAGTTAACAACAACAAATGCTTTGGTGTTTGCTGCGCCCGTCCCCCTTGACGCATTAAATTTCCGCTCGAAAATACACTGACGAAAGAGAACGCGAATAGGTTTAAAGGCTGTCGCCCCTTCGTGGGGCACCAGCCTCACAAGAACATCTTCATTAGAAGGATCATCTAGTTGCTTGAAGTGGACATTGCTAATGACAGCATGATGACGAATCTCTGCGTATCTATCTACAATGGTACCTGCTTCGCCCTCTAAGATTGTATGGGGCTTTTCTAGCTTGAAGCCATGGTGAGATCCTCGACCTAGAATAAAATTATTTCCTGATGGAGAATTTTCTTTAACGAAAGAGCCAGGAGCAGTGCGAACCACTGAATCGGAAGAGAAAAGATCTCCAATAAAATTATCAACGGCTTCTGTTCCCAATCGGTTTAAAGTGTTCTTATCCTTTTCAAGCGGGCGGAATGAGGCATTGGTCATCGGCCTGTCCTCCGTCTTCCACCTGCGCGCCTAAAGACACCACGAAGGCTCTCAATAGAAAGAGACGAGGCTCTATTCCTAATGAAGCCAAAGACCATGTAGCTAATCGTTTCACCCTTGACGCTATCCGAAACAGCAATTGTATCTGTTTGACCGTCATCAATAAGGTAATCACCTTCGCCAGCAGCAGCGGAGTTACCCCACTTAGGGGTATCCGCTGCGCTTGTACCAAATAAACGACCAACCATATTTCCGGTAACATTCTGAAACCGGCTTCGGATAGTAAGCTTATTCTCTATCTTTGTGATGTCATCGTTGTAGTCAACGATCTGAGTCGTATAACCCTTATTATCTGAGCCCAGAAGGATATTGTAAATACCCCAGACCCAAGTTGGGACAATAAGGGTCGAGCCAATACCAGTACTCTGCATTCTCGCATAGATTCCACGGGCTCTCATTTGAATGCCGGGAGTCGAAATCTGTTTGCTTTTATAGGCCCAATCTACAGCTTGAACCTTAGCATTGGATGTATGTTTATTGTTGGTCCCAACAACCATGCCACACCAAGCTAGTGTTGCTACTGCCGAATCAGTGTTGCCCCCTGAGTCGGTCACGGAATTTGAGATCATAAAAATGCCCAAACCACTTTGCGTCTTTGTTGTCGTGAGAGGAGTAAAGGGCAAAGCGATAAGGGGATTAGGGTTTCTCGGAGTTAGATTAAGGCTTGGTTGATTCACATAGGTAAGAAGAGGAACAGCCGCGCCAGACCAGGTTACAGTAATGTGACCGCCACCAGGAGTAGCAACACCAACATTATTAGTTTCTGCAACAAGGGTGAATCCACTGGCACTCTTGATTCGTTCGTTTGGTATTCTCGGAGTAATTAAAGCCGTGGCCGGATTAGAGTTACAACTCCAAACAGAGCTGTCGAATTTAAATGTCATTGTATAAGCAACAACATTTCCAGTCCATGCTGCCTGCGGTGTCTGAGGAACCAATTCAATAGGCGCCCAATAAATATCACCTGATGCTGACTCTTCCAGCTCGAGAGGGCGGAAATAAAATCGAGAGGTAAGGGGTAGCCCCCCTTTTGTTACGGCGATGTACTTAGAGGAACCAAGTCTTTGATCCTCTGTCATGCAAGACCGATCTAAAGATCCGCCATAACCAAGTTTGGTTATAACAAAATTAGAACCAAGAGAATTAGAAGCCAGCCCTGTGAAATTCCCATCGAGATGCATCAAAGCATCGTTTTCCATAATGTCTCTGTTGATTCCGCAAACTGTAAAGAAGTCAGTATCAGAAGAAACAACCCATGGATTAATGAGATTCTGAACCGTATTTACCCTCGGCGCTCCCGCAGCAATGTCTTCATCGGCAATGCTTTCATAGGGCCACCAAGACCACATGTTTGATGTCAGGCACCACGACCCATTCAAATGAGGGCAACTCATAATGAGAGCTTTTTTACCCTCATTATAAGCAAGCGTGACCATCTCTGGTTCAAACTGCAAAAGGGTGCGCGGCGGAGTCACGGATGAAATATCCACATGACCATTAGATGCAGTTTCAAAATAGCTGGTCATCGGGTTGGTCATTAATCCACCAACCTTCCAGAAGCTTCTGATGTTACTGCTTACCTCTATGATCGAAGTGCCGTCCGAAGTAGAATAGATGCCAGTATGAGAAACCCACAAAAGCTTATTATCCGCATGGGTAATTGCTGAGGGCCCAACACAGCCAATATTGCTGCTGACATTAACGGGCGGCCGACCCCTTGAAACAATGGTCCCCTCCGACGGGATATAAAGATAGGTTTCCCTACTCGTGAAAATAAGAAGATTGCCTCTTAGCTCAGCAATGGCTTCAATCTTATTGGCAGATGGGCACTGGATAAAATTAACAGCAATAACATTGGACGGCCTACCCGGATCAGAAAAGAAAACCTCATGATCCGTAGCATAAGCCAGACGATCCCTGAAAATACAGGTTGCCCGTATCCGTGAAAGCCCACTGCTCTCAGCGTAAACAAAGCCATCACGATAAATGCCAGGAGTAAAATGCAGTCGTTTGATTATAGGGCTTTCGGAATACCCCGAAGACCAATCAAACTCCTCAGAGGTTTCGACTTGCTGATAACGAAGGTCTTTAAAGTCTACAGGCTGATACATGTAGACTCCTAGAGAAGGAGCCCCGAAATAAAGATTGTCCTGATAAACCTGAAAGAACCATTCGGGATCACTTTTCCCTGGTATAAAGCTGCTATTATCTAGGTCGTAAGCAGACTCATAACATCCCTGCCAGGTGCTCGGAAGCGACGGAGTGATGGTGAGAATCAAGGGACTCGCAAATTGACCCGATATGGCTCTCTCTGAAGTGTGCTCATGGAAAACCTCTTCCCAATGACGACGTGTCGTCAGGTCAAAGATCCTCGCAACAATGTAGAAGTCCCACCTATAAGGCTTGCTTTCACCAAAGGTGTTACCCGAATTGCACTTAGCAAGAAAGATCGAGATGATTTGCTCATGGCCAAAGCTTGTCTTGATGTACTGAGCACCAAGAAGTTTCGTGTAGCCATATTCAACAGCCTCGAAGTTTGCTGCCCCAGCAGAGTATTGCTTTATATCGAGACCTAGAGTTGTATCTAGCTCTGCTACCTGCCCCCAGCCAGGGCGGACAGAAACAGTACCCCTAATGTTCCAGAGGTTTTGCGCCCAGCCAACCCGGCGCTTATCATCCTGTTCGGTTCCGCCTGTGAGTAGCTCGATTTCTTTGCCGGGAGCAGCCATGATTTACCAAGCCCAATTGTCGTAATAGTCCACATACTGAGAACCTTCATGGTTCCTACCTTGCTCGAGGTAAGTTTCGAGGTTCTTCGTTTTCCTGGCAAGCTCCTGGTTGACTTGAGGCAAATCAGCAGCATCCCTGACAGCGTATCGAAGATACGCATAAAGAGGGATCATGTCATGGAAGCCGTCTAAATCGTCAAGATAAGCAGTAGGAGCACCGCCAGTGAAAGTGATATTGTGATAAGGAACGTATTCAATTCTAAAAGAGTCTGAATAGGTTCCCCCAAGAACGATTGTATTGTTTGTGAAAGTATAACCATCAAAAGAGATTGTCCTTTCTGATGGAGACCCAGAAAGATAGCGGAGAACCTCGTTCGATCCGGTATTGTTAATGCGAGCTAACCTCAAAAGACGCTCAAGCTTCTTCCCCGCTGTAGCATTCTGACCGCATAGGATGGCCCCAGAAGGGCCTGTAGCGACCGTTAGGTCTATCTTGGAACCCGTGGCATCAAGGACGTGCTCCGTCGCAAAAATAAAGGGATCTACGTTGCAGACAGCCTGACGAAAGTCATTGTAAGCCTGGCTCAGATAAAGCTCTACATTTGCATCAGTGATAAATGTTGAGTCCGCTTCGTCCATATAGGTCCGAAACATTGCAGCGACATCAGCAGGCGTCATCCCACACCTCCCATTCGAGGCGCTCGGCCAGCTAAGATGGGCTTAGCATCATCGGTAACAGCGCGCCTCTCATCGAGGCTGCTGTACTGATCCGCCATCTGAGCAGCAGCCCCCGGACTTGAAACGCTGGTCATCATACCGGCAGCATCATCAGGCTTCTTAGGCATTCTCGGGAAGACAGTTCGCTCCAACTCTTGGCGAACAAAGTCTTCATCCTCTTTGCCGAAGGTGGCAACAGCAACAAGGACATCCCTAATGTAGTTCTGTGTTTCTTCAGGCAGCCTGTAGTAAGGCTCTGTCCGCATGAAGCCCTCGAACACTTCCTGGAAAGCCTTGAGGTCATCCGTCGGCATGATCTCAATTTCGCGCCCAGCAATAACAGCCTCAAGCATGTCGTGAGCATGGCTAAACCCAGCCATCTTGCGGGTAACTCGAGCATTGCCCGTCCGGTAATCAAGAGCCCTGAGGGCTTCTTCCTTATCGAGAAGGCCAAGCTTGACCATCTCAAGAACACGTTGATCCCGATCCTTCTTCTCGTCCCGAAACATGGAACCTGACTCGAGGTAGATTTCAGCATCATGACAAAGGTCGGTGCTATTCAAAACCTTATGAACAACACGACCCGTATTATCCATCATGCGAATCATTCGATCTCGGGTGTAAAATTTGCGAGCCATCTCAAGGACGCAAAGAGCCACGTCCTTAACCGCTTCCTCGATGTTGTGCTGGGTAACTAAAAGCTGCTGAGAATCTCGATTGGTGAGCGACTCAATAGCAGCGCCGGATTCGATGCCAATAGCTCGCTTACCAAGACTAGTGCTATGGACCCCCGCAACATCATGCATCTCAGATGAAAGCTGTCGAATGTTGTCGAGTACATAACCAGGCAAAGGAGCAGCAGCAACCTGACTAGGAGCCGGTCCTGAAGCAGCGTTGTAGACAACCTTTTCGCCCGGTCGAGAATCCGAGAGCGCATCTTTAGCCACTCCTGACGACTTAGGAACAAGCCACTTAGGGTTGCCCATAAGCTCAGCGTTCTGAATAATCTGGGTTCTTCCCCGGTTATACATTGTCTGAAGCTCAATCAGGGGCTCAATCATGCCCATGCCATAGAGACGGCCTGGCATCTTTGTGTACTGAACAATGGTGATGGGGCTTTTCCCGACAGGCCACTTTGACTTATAAAGCCAGTTTGTGCCCAGAAGCATCCCCATCTCACCAGTCTTCATGTAAACCTCAAAGACTTCGAGCCTATCCTTAAGCTCGTTGGAATCTGTTCCGCTTGAAGCCTGGAAGAAAGTACGAAAGGTTCTTTGGGGTTTGTCGCCTGACTTCTTAATGATCTCAGCCTTGTCAGGATACGCAGCAATAAGATCATCCTTGTGAACGATGTGGCGAATCGCACAATAGCGAGACTCTTCAACCTTTGTGGCACCAGGCTCAAAGTAAAGATCGTAAGGGCTAACAACCCGAGTATGAATCTTGTCATCTTCGGGGTCATAAAAAGTATGAAGTCCGGCATTGCCCGCAACAAGAAGCCATTCGAGAAGAGTTGTTAAAACACTCTTCATGTCCTCTGTATGCCAATAGTACCGAAGAAAAGTCTCAGAGGCTTCAGACTTCATGATGTCCTCAGTAGAAGGACTTGAAGGCATCACCGTCATTGCTGGGTAAGCAATGGTGAGTCGCGCCAAGAGGTTTCGGTAAATATTGATAATGAGATTAAAGGTAGCCCGACTGCGCTTTCGGTCCATCGGGATACCGATAAAGTTCTTAAGGTTCTTGTCCCATCGAATATGTTGGCGGCCCTGTAGGAATAGGCTGCACATATCCCAGACTCTGGTGAACCTCTGCCTCTGAGTTGTAAAATTAGAAAGCTGGCTCTGAAGCGTCCCCGGTTTAGGAAGTTTCACTTCCTTGTCCTGAGGGGTAACACTCTCTGCAATAAGGACAACGCCAGACTTCATTAGGTTGCTGCTTTCGTTATGAACTCGCCAGCCTCGAGGAATCCGTCAGCACCTTTTTTGGCGTCTTTTAGCTTCCTCGCTTTAGCCGCTGCTTCTCTTGCTGCCTTGGAATACTTGCCGTAGCTTTCGCCCACTGCCGCTGCATCACCCGGACCCTGAGAACCCGTATAGCCACCAAGAATCGCTCCTAGAGCACCGCCAACAAGAGCACCCTTAGGGCCGCCGACCTTCATGCCGAGAGCAGCGCCCTCTAGGCCGCCAGAGGCAGCACCGGCAAGTGCGCCCCCCGCATTAGTCTTGCTTTCCTTTTTCTTGGGAGAGTGCCTGGTAATCGTAGGCCGCGCACCAAAAACGTTATCTCTCATAACCTCTCCTTCGCTGGACCCCCCCCTTAAGGGGGGGGGCCAGCTTGAAAGGACTACATGCCCGAGAATTTAATCCCGCACAAAATAGCATTACGGTTAGGCTCTTTGCAAACCAAGTTGTAATACCAACGAACAAAGCCTTCCCACTCATCGCGATCGGATAAGCGGCTAAGGACATTGCCGTCCAGATCAGCCATACCGAAGCTCTGAAGCTCGGTAATGCACCAGGTGTTGGTCTTCAGGAAGACCACGAGACCCTTACCGCAGTGGCGGCTAACCTTCACCGGAATGCCGGCGAAAGCATACGCACTGTAACCAGCCTCAGCCGTGCCAGCAGGCCCTTGAGCATCTTTGCTAAAGGTCGTGACAGCAGCAGCAGTGAAGCTAAGCAACGATGCATACTCTTGGCGGAAGATCGGATGCACATACAGGCAGTCCGGGTTGTCCCCACCAAGAATTTGAATCTCGTCCAGAATGCCCTGCATACGACCGAAGTCGAGAGCATCGTTCGTTGCAGCAGCCTTGGCATCAATTGCCTGAACCGTCGAACGAAGCGGAGCATTTGCCGCAGTGTTGCGATCAACGCCGAAGTGGCTCTGCAAACCAAGGTTCGCATAGACACCAAGTGCCTGAGTAAGAACCGTTTCTTTGCAGGCTGCGTTTACAGTGCTACCTGCACCGGGAACCGCATCAGCCGTAAAGGTGATTACACCAGCAGGAGCCGTCCGTTGGCCTGATTCAAGGACTTGAATCATAGCAGCATACTCGCCAGTCATCGTGCTCAGCGTAACGCTCTGGCCATCAACACACTCAAGGTTGATATTGCCAGCACTCAGCGCATCAGCGTCAAGCATGCACACGCCGCTGTTTGCATTGCTGTAGTCGTCAAGACGAACCACGTTCACACTTAAGCGAGCC
>TARA_R100000808_G_scaffold131_1_pt1 | contig 21703 bp, 16 predicted proteins | sample TARA_R100000808 | Tara Oceans TARA_R100000808 (sample SAMEA2622852) | marine metagenome | biome: marine biome (ENVO:00000447); feature: marine epipelagic mixed layer (ENVO:xxxxxxxxx); material: "saline water (ENVO:00002010), including plankton (ENVO:xxxxxxxx)" | depth 140 m | reverse complement strand
AGAGCATCGGCCTTCTAAGCCGAGGGTTGCAGGTTCGAGTCCTGCTGGGCGCGCCAATTTTATGAGAGGATTATATAATGGGTCTTGACCAATACATGATGAAACGTAATGGAAACCTAACTTCAGGCGACACTGATGAGACAGATGTAGTTGAGATTGCTTACTGGCGCAAGAGGCGTCACATTCAAAATTGGATGGAAGAAAAGTGGCGTGAACTCGGCAATACTGGTGAGTTTAATTGCGTAGCGCTTGACATGACTCATGAACTCTTAGATAAACTCGAAAAGGATGTTGCACATAATAAACTTGACGAGTATGATGCAAGTGGTTTCTTTTATGGCTCTTTTGACTTCACAGAAGAGGATGAGCAATATCTATTGAGTACCATTCTGGAATGCCGTAAGGCCATTGATGATGGATGGCATGTTTTCTACGATAGCTGGTGGTAGTATATGACTGAGAAAGAATTCAAGGTCATAGAGATACCGTTATGGATACACATCCTAGTACAAACGATCGTTGGTCTTGTATTCTTACTCGCCCTATTCTATAATCTATTATAAAATAAATACTTGAAAATGAAACATCTAGAAGATTTCCTTTTTTATTTTCCGACAGGAATACGTTCCCTATTTGTAACAGGAGTATCTATGATTATAGAAATACTTTATGTTGCTGTTATTGCGATTTGTTGTTGGATGTTAGTACGTTGATTATACTAGATATAACAGGCGGCATAAAACGAGACAGAATACTTGCTGAAAAGGTGATTAAATTCTGTATCAAAAAACTATTGCCACGTCATCGCAATCTAGATATAACCTGTACACTCAGCGATACACTTAAGGATGGTTTGTATGGCTGGTGTATCGATTCTTATGAAAAGAAAACTTATGAAATTGGAATAGACAAAAGACTATCCAGAGATGGTATTATAGAAAATGTTGATGATGGCATCGATGCGTTCATTACGACTATCTGTCATGAGATGATACACGTTATGCAATACGCAACAAAAAAATATGTCCAGCCAAGTGCGTCGTATCAAATGTGGAAATGCAAAGATAGCAAATATAGAAACTATGCACGAACTGATTATAATAAACAGCCATGGGAGACACAGGCCTATGCGATGGAAGATGCATTAGCAGAAGAGTTCATAGAAACTTATAATGAGTAATTGAAATGGAAGGTTTATTATTATTGTTAGCGATTGGGTTTCTAACATATTATTTTATACGACATCCTTTAATAACAATATCTGTTATACTTAAAGTGTTAGGTTTATTGATTCTAGGAATACTTGTACTCGGTGCAATTATTTTTGGTGTTGCTTTACTTGGACATGGATTATAATGAAATATAAAGAATGGTACACGCCAGGATATGGCACAGAGAAGGTCGGCCCGTTTCTCATTGGTTTGATGGAAATGGCTCGACCACAAAAGGTATTAGAGATTGGGTTTGGTTACACCACGCCTTTTCTTATGGAAGGCTTGAAAAATAATTTTGAATTGCATTGGGATGGTAATTGCGATCCTGAATTCATGAAAACAAAATACGACCCACGATTGGTTGTGATTGATGATCAAAGTCTAGAAACAGATGAGACTAGAGCAGACAATAGACGAAAGTTGATTACTGATCATACATCAAACATGGTTGACTTCATTGAAGGCGACTTCATGAGTCCAGATATTATGTCTCAAGTGAAAGACACTCACTCTGAATTTGATATGTGCTGGTTTGATTGTGGAGGTCCAATCGAATTGCAATTCTTTCTTGACAATTATCTTGATATAGTCAAAGAGTATTTTGTCGTTCACTTTACTTTCTTCAAAGGTAAAGAAAACAAGAACGGCGAGACTATATCAAAGTTTCTAGAAACCAAATCACATATACAGCGATTAGATATAATCGAGCCACATAAGTACCGACAAGGTAGCATCACTATTTTAAGAAAGACTTGATTATGAATTTTTCGTTAGAGTATTGTCTTAGTCTCGAAGAAAAGGTAAAGATCTTAGAAAAGAGATGTGATATGCAACAAGAAATTATAGAAGAAATCAATTTCTTGTTGAGATATTATGCCAACAACGTTGAAAGGAAAATGAAAGAACATGAGCAGTTTGTCAAATCTTGCGAAGACCTTGCAGAGCAAGAACAAGCCGTCAACGCTGTTTGAGAGAACACCGCTTTCAAAAAATTTTATAGAAAAGTTTCCTGTCATTAATGTAGACTTGATGCCTTTGGCTTCAAAAGAAATTCCCGATCAGGACTTAACACTTAATGAGAATCTTGAAAGACAGATTCGCGAATACGGTGATACTCAGTACAAAAGAACCAATGTCAAAGCACATATGACTGATTGGTTCATGCATGATAACTCAAAAGGTTTTCAGTGGGTTTGCAATAGAGCAATTGATATTGCAACAGAAAATAATCCACATCAACTAGATATGATTGCTTATGATTGTTGGGGTGCCATATACAAAGATGGTGACTATACAATCATGCATAATCATTGGCCGCATCTTTGGAGTTTTGTTTACTATGTGAACTGTCCTGAAGGTTCGGCACCATTGAACTTTGACAAGGCCGAGAAACCTTTGCGAATTATGCCAAAGACAGGTATGATGGTTATGTTTCCTGGCTGGGTCAATCATTCGGTTCCCGCACATATTGGTGATGATAGAATTGTCATTGCTGGTAATCTCACAATAAATCCCTTCTCACATATTCAGACACTAGAGAATCGCGGATTAGGCCAATGGCGTTCTGTCTACGGCAACAGAGGCAACGTCAACAGGTTGTAGTTCACTTATAAATACTTCTATAACTTAGGAGTGTTTGTAATTGTGAAACTTCAAGATATTTCAAACTTTGCTGGACTTGATGGTTTTTGCTGGTTTGTTGGTCAAGTAGAAGCTCGTGTAGTATCATATGATGCAGGAACAAGAACTGTAACACAAACTACATATGATGATTTTGGTGAACCAGATGGAACTGAGCAAGTTCAAGTTTCCGGTTCAGTAACAACTCCTGATCCTTTACGATTGGGTAGAGTTAAGGTTCGCTGTATAGGTTATCATACTCAAGACAGAGATCAGTTGCCCACTGAGGATTTACCGTGGGCGACTGTGCTGCATCCAATAACATCTCCTGGCATTAGCGGTGTCGGAACAAATCCATTTCTAATAGAAGGAACCACAGTGTTTGGTTTCTTTCTTGATGCACATGATAAACAGCATCCTGTTATTCTAGGTTGTTTTGCAGGACGTGATGCACCAGGCGCATCATCTGATTATCGTGTATCATCAAGAACTGGTGCAACAGGGCCGACACTCGCAGATGCAGAACCATACGAACAGACAGGTGAAGTAGAGCATGATGCAGAAGATGTTGTTACTTGTGCAGAAAATGGTGTGTTTGGCCCATCATCTTCAGTCGGTTCAGGACCAAATGCTAGAACAGTATACTCAAACTATAATGAAGGCGCAGCAAATTCTAACATCAGAGGACTTCTTAAAGAGTACGGTGGCCCAGGCGTCGCTAGGTATGTTGGAAATAAATCCGATAGTCAACTTCTATGGTGTGCCGCTTGGGCATCAGCCGCACTCAATCGTTGTGGTTTTAAAAGTCCAAACACAACTGGATCTCAAGTATTCGGATCTAACGCATCTCAATATGGTGATGTGATAGCAACGGGTAAAGACTTTTCTGTAGATAAACTTAAAAAAGGAGATGTAATAGTTTATAAGTGGCCTCCTGGCAGTGGTTCTACAGGTCATGTTGGATTTTATACTGGTAAATCAACAGCTAACCAGATTGGTGTTTTGGGAGGAAATCAAAGTAATACATTATCTTCAAAACTCATGGGTACTAAAGATATTGCATATGTTGTTAGACCGAGAAGGGCAAGTGCTTCACTAACGGCCTCTGCGGCTAGAGAGATTTAAAATGATCGCAGACCCTAAATTACCAGGCAAAGTATCGGCAGCAATTGAGGGAATTCAATTTGATGATTTTGGCGAAACTTTAATAAAAACAGCAGAGTCCGTTAGAGATGTCATTCCTGACTTAATCGATAATGAGGTTTTGAGTAGTTTACAAAGTGCTGCAAAAGGTCTTGAAGGTTTATCTATACCAACAAGTCTTGCAGATATGCCGGACATTGCAAAAGAACTTTCTGGCGAAATCAATTTAACAAAACAAAAGCTTGATGCTGTGATCAGTCAGTCACTTGGTAGTCTAACAACAAGTGCGGCTACTCTTGCTCCATTAATGAAGGATAAATCTGTTGAAGTGCTCGGGCAACTTCGCAAAGCCATTCCACAGATACCCGAACTACCTAACATAAATTTGCAAGGCCAACTTGGTGATATGCTTTCCAATAAACTCGGTGGATTAAATGTGGCATCACAATTGTCGTCTATAAAGGATACCTTTGGTGAGGCATTAACAAACAAAGGTATAGACTTAGATAATCTAGTTGATACTTTGACATTTGCTGCGGACCCTAATGTGCTAACACAATTGGGTGATATGGATGATTTGATTGATAATATGAAATCAAAGATAGAGAATCTGGGCAACCCATTAGGAGAACTTACTAAGTCGTTTGAGATAGTTCAAAATGTTGGTGGGTCATTATCTGATGTTGATGTTGAACGAATAAAAGAAACAATGGACTCACTTGATAGAACAGAAATTGTTAATATCGTTCGAGAAGAAATTCAAATCCCATCAATAAACAAGCAGGCGTTGAAAAGTTTGAAGAATAACCTTACCTCTCAAGTTGGCCAACTAGAAGGACTTAAAAATAAACTGAAAGGTTTAGTTGGTAAAGGTAGTGGTGACATATCTGATATGATCTCTAAGGTTGTTCCTAATCTTGAAAAACTTCCCTCTGGTGAAATTGTAGAGAAGGCAAAAAAGTCTCTTTTGGCTGCTGTTGATTCCGTACAAGAACAAGCAACTGAATTGAATCTAAATGCTAACGTAACATTGATAACTAAGAAACTAGAGAACAATATTGCAGCATTTACTGCTGGAGAGGGTAAAGGAAAAATTGTTTTTGATGATCTTGCTAAGAAAGTTAAAATAGAACTTTCAGATGCAAAAGAACAACTTTCAAAACTTGATATACCCAAAGATTTGGATAAAGTGATGAGTCAAGTTACAGAGCAAATGAAATCTGTTGATGGAGAAATCCTGAAATTCTCTCAGGCATTAGCTGAGAACGCTCCTACTCTAAGGAAAAATGTTCAGAGACAAGTAAACAATCTTCCTATAGAACTCAAAGGTCTGTTTTCTGCTGGTCAGGAAACTCCTTTAGACTTGACTGCTCTTTCTAGTAAAATAGAGGATGCAGGTAAACTTTTAGAGGGGGCTGCTGATAAACTTAAACCACAACTAAAAAAGGGTGCCTCACGATTGAGGGAAGCGATTGAAGAGATCGCATAAAAGAGCAATACTATGATAGAAACAATATACGGACCAAACCCTATACAAGACTCAGGCAAAGGTGGACATTCGAACCAAGGCACACCTGAAGCTTCAAAGGGCACTTTACCTGATGGAACTCAAGGTCAGGAACTTGAACCTAGCACTAAAAGAGCCAGGTCACTAGAACATAGAAAAGAAAATGGAAACGGTATACCTGTAGCGACTAAACCAAACTTATCATCTGTATCAGATGATCCAAAGGTTTCCGGCACACCAGAAGATCCTGAACAATTGCGAATGAGTGAGCCACATTATGCTGGTGTTGATCCTAATGATGAAACTTATGTGAGTGCTCAGTATCCTTATGTTCACGTTGAAAAAAGTGAGGCCGGGCACCTTAGAGTTGTGGATGATACTCTTGGTGGCGAACGATTGCTCACTCAACACAAGACAGGAACACTTGATGAGTATTTACCAAACGGTGACAAAAGAGTAAGGATTATAGGCGATGGGTATGAAATCATTGCTGGACAAAAAAATATATTCATTGGGGCAGGAGGTAGAGCTAGTAGAGAGGATGCTCTGAACCTTACTGTTAACGGTAATGTTCGTCAACTAGTAAAAGGCGATTATGTATTAGAAGTTGAAGGTGACTATTATGAAAAAGTTCATGGTAGTAGATACACAAAGATTGGTGCCAAAGGTGGCGGTGGTAACTATGAGATAGAAATACGAGGCAACTATTCTGCACAGATTAACGAAGACTATAAATTACACGTTACAGAAGACTATGACTTAGTGGTTGATAAAAATAGAACAAGTATCATAAACGGTAAGGATATACTTGGCGTCACAGAAGATATTTCACTTATATCAACCACAGGAAATATCTTGTTGTCGGCTATGAAGAATGTTGCTATCAATACAAACGATAGTGCTGCAGGAACCATTTCATTGAAGGCAGCAAGTAATATTGATACTCGTTCTACTACAACGACAGATATAACCGCTGGAACCATACTTAATCTTCATTCTGGTGATCAAACGCCAACCTCGACCAATAGGATAAATTTAAACCCGTGATTCTTCTCTACAAAAAAAGTATAGTTACGGTTGATGTATTTTACTTCTTGCCAGACTATACAAATATTTTGCAGGAGTTTATTTGGCAAACAGAAGATGTTGTTCCACAATATCCAAGAGTGCATAAATTTCTAAACTATTGGAAAGACAACATCGATGCTGTCATATCAGAGGTCATAGTTGTAAATGCGGATAATCATGAATATAGGCCAGTAAAGGCGACATATACCATTGAATGATTCTTTATAAATAATAAAAAATAACGGAGTGTTCAGTGGCCACAGTAGAAAGAACAGGTTCATTTAAAGAACTCACAGCACTTAGAGATGCAGAGAGACAAAGTAACTCAACTCTAAATGTTAAGACATATAGAGACTTAGATCTGTTCTTTACACGCCGGTCAAGAGATAGCGATGTTAATGTTCTTACAAACATCACAGCAGTCAAGAGGTCAGTTCGAAATTTAGTTTTAACAAATTTCTATGAGAAGCCTTTTCATCCTGAGATTGGTTCTGGTGTCAGAGACTTGTTGTTTGAGATTGTCAGTCCATTGACTGCAATTGCGTTGGCACAATCTGTGGAAGATGTCATCAACAACTATGAGCCTAGAGCATTGTTGTTGGGTGTTGACGTTATCGATAACATAGATGCCAATGCATATGATATAACAATAACCTTTGAAGTGATAAACATTCCAGGCGAAATAGTTCAATTAGATGTGCTATTGGAGGCATTGCGATAATGGCAAACAATCAAAAACTAGACATTTCTAAACTTGATTTTGATTCAATCAAGGATAATCTTAAAACCTTTTTAAAGAATCAGGATCAGTTTCTTGATTATGATTTTGAAGGTTCCGGTATGAGTGCATTGTTAGATGTGCTCGCATATAATACTCATTATCTTAGTTTTCATGCCAATATGGTTGCTAACGAAATGTTTATCGATAGTGCAGCTCTACGTTCAAGCGTGGTGTCTCATGCCAAGACTTTAGGATATGAAGTCAGATCAGTTCGTTCTCCAAAGGCTAGAGTGAATGTATTTTTGAATGATCGTGCATTGTCTACTGCAACTATGAATGCTGGCCAGGTATTTACTACTAAGATTGATAATGTTAACTATCAATTTGTAACTGTATCTGATTTTACTGCTTCTCAATCTGGTGATGGTCTTTTGTTTGCAGATGTACCGATTTATGAGGGTACATATATCACAACTAGATATACTGTTGACAGCACTGACGTTAATCAAAAATTCTTTCTAACAAGTAATGTAGCAGACACTTCTACACTTACCGTTAAAGTACAAAATTCTTCAACCGATAGCACTACCGAAACATATACAAAAGCAACAGACATTACACAGTTGACAGGAACGAGTGCTGTTTATTATTGTCAAGAAACGGACGATGGTAGGTTTGAAGTGTACTTTGGTGATGGTGTTGTAAGTAAGGCTCTATCCGATGGCAACATAGTTATTCTTCAATACGTTGTTACTAACATTGGTGAAGCAAACGGTGCTTTTTCTTTTACTGCCTCTGGTGCAATCAATACGGTTACTAATATTGATACGATCACTATTGAGGCTGCAAATGGTGGTGCATCAGCAGAGAGCATTCAATCCATAAAATTATCTGCTCCAATGGACTATGCTACGCAGGGACGTTGTGTTACTGCAAATGATTATAAAGTTTATGTGAAAAAACTTTATGCTGGTGCTGAAAATGTTCAGGTGTTTGGTGGAGAAAATGGTTCTTTTGATCCTAGTCTTGGTGTTATAAGCACACCAGATTATGGTAAAGTGTTTATTTCCGTAAGTAATACTCAAGGAACAAATCTTAGTTTGCAAGAAAAGAATTCCTTGTTAAGTGCTTTGGAACCGTTTAAGGTTGCGTCGATTACACCTGTCATTGTGGATCCAGATTTTACATATGTTTTTCTTACAGTGAACTTTAAGTTTGATTCCAATCTGACAACTAAGACAAAAGATACTTTAGAGACTGAGGTTACATCTACGATTACATCATACAACACAACGGAGCTTTCAAAGTTTGATGCAGTGATAAGAAATTCTTTCCTATTAAGAACAATTGATAATACAGACAAATCTATAACAAGTAGTTCTGCTGTTCCAAGATTAGCAAAATATTTTTCACCTACTCTGGATGTTGCTTCAGATTATAATTTATATTTTAATAATGCATTGTTTAATCCTCATAGTGGTCATAACGAAGCACTTGGTGGTATTCTTGCCTCTTCAGGGTTTACTATCTTTGGTAGAAATGAAGAACACTTTTTCGATGATGATGGTAATGGTAATGTGAGAGCTTATTATATTGCTATAAATGGGGATAGAGTTTATACAAATCCAAATATTGGTACAGTAAATTATACTACTGGATATATTAAAATTGATCAAATCAATATAACATCTATTTCTGATGTTGATGGCGATACTTCTACTCTTATCCGAATTGTTGTTGTGCCTAATTCACGAGATATTGTTGCACTTAGAAATCAAATTCTTGAACTTGATATGATTAATACTACTGTAACTGGTGAGATTGATAGTATTGCTGTGGGTGATGATAGCGGCGGAGCATCTTATGTTGCTCCTTCTGCATCTGTAAGTCCAACAGGATCAGGTTATTAAAAATGGGTGATTCAGAACTAACAACTAAGGTATCAAATCTTATTGATGGTCAGGTTCCTGATTACATTCAGGCTGACCATCCTATATTTGTTGATTTTCTAAGACAGTATTATAAGTTTCTAGAATCTGCACAGATAACCATAACAGGAACAGTAGATCAGGTTCTGCTTGAAACCGCATCAACTAGTTTTCTTACATTAGATGGCACCGATAGATTTAGTTCAAATGATTCAAGTAAAATTGTTTTTGAGGACAGCACAGGTAAGTTTGAGGTTGGCGAAACAATCACTGGTGGGACAAGTAAAGCAACAGCTAAAATACTAGTAGACGATAACGAAACTCTTTACATTTCTGCTAATCAAAGATTTAAAGAAGGTGAAACAATCACAGGCGGCACTAGTGGTGCGACAAGCACTCTGGTTAAGTATCGTGCTAATCCTGTTCAGAACATTCAGCAACTTTTTGAGTATGCAGATCCAGACAACACAGTAGATCATTTTCTTAATGCGTTCAAAGATTCCTTTATGGAATCCATACCAACATCTCTTGCAAGTGGTGTATCCAAACGAAACCTGATTAAACAGATTAGAGATCTGTATGCAGCAAAGGGTACGTCAGAAGGTCATAAACTTTTCTTTAGAATTTTGTTAGGCCAAGAGGCTGAAATATATTACCCTGAAAAGGATATGGCAAGAGTGAGTGATGGTAATTGGGCAAAACCAATTATTATTCGTTGTACTTCTGATTCACCAAGCGCTGTTCCTGCTGATATGGTTGGTAAGAATATTACTGGTGCGTCTTCTGGAACAACGGCTCAGATTATTGACGAATATACTTTTCAACAAGGTTCTGATACTGTAGTTGAATTTACGCTTCGAGAAGATACTATCGAGGGCACTGGATTTACTGTATCAGAAACATTTACAGGTATATCTGAAACAGCAGATATAACAATGCAATTTACTGTGCAATCAATTGTTACTAGTATTGCGTTAACTGATGGTGGATTACTTTATGAAAAAGGTGATACATTTATATTAGATACGTCAGTTGGCAATGGCCAAGCAACTGCTCAAGTAAGTGAAATAAGTTCTGGTAATATTAGTGATGTTATTATTGATGACGCCGGCACTGGTTATAAAGTTGGTGATGCTGTTAAGTTTACAGATACAAGTGATGATGTTGATTCTGTTTCTGCTCGTGCGTTTGTATCTGTTGTTGGTGGTAGGTTGGCCACTGAAGATAGTACAGATAGTACGGCAGAAAATATTCTTTTAGAAGATAGTACAAAACAACAACTTGTTCATCCTAATATTTTATTGAATGGTACTGAACTAGCAACTGCTGCATCAGAACCATATGCTGTATTTGGTACTGATAAGAGGTTTAGTGATACTAAATCATATTACTATCCTTTATATGCCGATAAAAGAAAGGCACAAGTAAGTGCAACTACAACAGGCGGAGCTATTGGTAATGTTCTTGTCGCTAATGCTGGCTCTGGTTATTCTAATGGAACCTATTATGCAGCGGTGTCTGGTGATGGTGACAATCAAGGAACAGCCACTGGTGCAGTTTTAAGAATTGTTGTTAGAGAAAACAAAATTGCGGCCTTTGGCACTACACTCGCAACGGAAACTACGATTCATAGGTCAGGTAGTGGTTACACTTTTGGTAATGTAAGACTTACAAGTGGATTTACTTTTTCTGATCCAGAGTTAACCACTACTTCTGATATGGGTGGAAGTGATGGTTTGATATTGGTAATACCAAATGTAGCAGATGTAAAAGCTAATGCTTATGTTTTTGATGAATTTCCTAACGTAATTTTTTGGATGCCAAATGACAATCAGAATAATGCCAAGTCAACCTTTGATAGTGATATTTACGATTTGTTTGAGGCTCGTGGTTCAGTTCTTAATGAAGGGTTTCAATTACGACAAGAAGATGGAACAACTGGCACGGGATTAGGCGATAAATTATTATCTGAATCTTTAGATTTGATAACAGATACCTATGGCGATTCATCTGATTCAATTGTTTTAGAAACTGAAACCCTAAGTTCTTCTGATCAAGGCAAAATTATTAAAATTCATTTGGCCAATTCTGGTGGTGGATATACTTCACTTCCTACATTAAGTATTATTTCAGAAAATGGTGCAAATGCAAATCTTATTGCAAACACAAATACTATTGGTAAAGTTACTGAAATTAAAATTACTGATAATGGATTTAAGTATTCAACTGCTCCAGATGTAGTAGCAAATACAAACTTTATTGTTAAAGATGTCACTGGTACATTTGGAATAGGAAATACATTTACAACTCACAGTGGTGCGGTAGTTGCATATGATGCAGATACACAAAAACTTGAAATAGGCACTGCAACAGGTTTGGGTAATAAACCTGTTGCAACAGAAACAATTTCATTAGAACAATCTGGAACATACAATGATGGTATTCAATTAGAAGATTTTGATATTGTTGAACCAGGCAGGCCAGATCATGGTCCTGTTGCTACAATTTATAAAGTTGTTGATGAAGTCGGTTCTGGTTTCAATCTTAATAACTCTGCTGCATTAGGGACAAATATTCTTTTAGAAAATGAAATAGGAAAAATTTTAACAGATGCTCATGATGCCGATATTTTCCAAATCAGTTTAGAAAATGATGGTGATAGACTTGAATTTAATATTAGATTAGAGGACAATGTTGCTGACCTTGGTGATGAGGGCCGTGGTCGTGAGAATATTTTATTAGAGTCTGGTGAAAGAGATAGAATTATTCTAGATGGTTTTAATGTCGGCGGAGACGGTTATAGCATTTCTGATGCAGAAGTTTATCTGGTCACCGAGCACATCAGTAACAATCTAATTTTTGATGGAACAGATTCCAGTGGTTCAGATGCTGGAGATAATTTCATAATTCGTGATTTTGAATTAGTTCGTGAAACTGATAATATTCTTTTAGATGGTACAGATGGTGCTCAGGCTGATCAAAATTCTGCTGTTCTTTTGGATGGTACAGATAGTCTTTCGGCCGATGCTGGAGATCAGTTGTTATTGCAGACTGATTCAAATGATCTTATATTCATAAATCATGGACGGTCCATAAGACACGTCAATACTCCAAGCAGCAGACTACTTGGAGAAAATTTAGATACGTTTGTTACAGAAAAAACACCAGAGAAAACTAATGTAACGTCTGGTGATGTTTTATATAATCAAATTATTTTTGATGGTGATCAATCTGATGGTATGGGTGATCTTCTTCTAGAAGATGGTAATAGATTACTAAACGAAAATTCTGGTAATAATCTTCTCTTAGATGGCACAGATGATTCTTCTAGTGATGCTGGTTCCGAGTTATTGATGGAGGATGAAACTCTAGGTGATAAACTTGTTTTAGATGGAACAAATACTTCCTCTCTCAATGCCGGCGGTGAAATTCTTACGGAGACTGATCCAAATTTTGTTAACACTGTTATAACAGATTCCGGTGGTGCAACAGCAACAATTATTGCACAAGGCACACTAGATGCTGATACATCTATTGGAACTACTGTAACTAGAATTGGTTCATATCTTGATGATGATAGTCATCTTAGTGAAGAAGTTATTCGTATTCAAGACTCGCATTATTATCAACAGTTTTCTTATGAGGTAAGGGTTAACGCAGCCGTATCTGAATATATGAATGAATTGAAGGCTTCAGTTCATCCTGCTGGGTTTGCTCCATTTGGTAAGATTGCAATTGCAACAGAAATTTCAGCAGGCATTGATGTCACTGCATCTGGTGTTGTTGATGCTACAGTTGATGACACATTTACACCAGAGCTTGCCTCACTGTTCAGGTTGATATTTGGTCCAACCATAAAAGTTAATCACGGCATTCGTGAGAATGTTCTTTCAACAGACGGTGAGAGCAGTTTGTTTGATTCTCTTTTGACAGAGAATGGTGTCGCTATTGGCGATAAACTTTTAGAAGAAACAGATGGCGATAATCTACAGTTTGAAAGTGGACTTGATATTGCGATAGAAAACTCTCCCAAATCTGGTGACGGTAGTGTTCTTTTGGAAACAGGCACTGGTGGTGGTTTGTTACTTATGGAAACAGCACTTGGTGAGAATGGCATTCTTGATAAGTCAGTTTCAAAGGTAACAAAACTTAGTGTTACGCCGCAACTTGTTAAAACAAAAAGGTCTTATGGTGCGCCTTTATTTGCTAACACTCTGCCTGGGTCACTTTTCTTTGATAGACCTGGCGTTCAATTAGAAGCTGGTAATAGAGATAAAGCTCCTATTATTATGCAAGATAATTTGGTGTTGGATGGTTTTGATGAATACGGAACTGGTGTCGGAGATAGAATAGTCTACGAGGACTCTTTAGATAACTCAACTTCCTCTGCTGTCAAAATTGATGAAACAGGTTCATTATCAATATCAGATATTGTTAGTCTTAACACTGTGGGTTATATTGAATCTGCTGGTGGAGATAGAAACTTTACTGAGGAGCCTGAGGGTAGTATTGTATTTGAACAAAGTGCAGCATCTGATGAATTAGTTCTAGAAGATTTCATCGTGTTTGAGTTGAATGCAGATGAAGTAAGAAACGAGGTAATAATATCAGAGAACGGTCAAAACATATTACTAGAAACCACTGGTAGGTTTAGAGATACTGAAGTTGGCCGCATAGCAGTTGAGTCTGGTTCTGAGGATAATGCTTTCCTTAAAAACGGTTCTGATGTCAACATTCTTAAACTGGAAACAGAGACAGATGCAAATGGTTATCTGATAGGTGAGGATGATACCATCAGTGCTGTAGATCGTAGTATCAATGTTGTTATAGAAAGTGGTCTTCTTGAAAATGAAAAGATAATGACTGAGGGTAGTCTGATTGAATTTGAAGGTGACACTAATGTTGGAACCATTCCAGAAAGGAATTTTGGTAACAGAAACGTTGTGCCGTTCACAAGAGAAGCCAGAGTTCATATAGAGTTAGCTGCGTCCAGATTAGCATTACAGGATGAACGTAATACTGAAGTTTTCATAGCGTTGGATGGTACAGATAGTTCATCAACAGATGCTGGTGATAATATTATACTTAACGGTACATCTGCCGTTCTGGATATCGAGGAAAATATTCTTCTGGACGGCACTGACGCAGCACAAAGTGATGCAGGTTCAGCAGTAATTTTGGACGCAAGTGCTTCTGGCACTGATGTTGGAGAAAATCTGTTATTGGATAGCACTGGTGGCCGGGATGCTGGTGATCGTATTCAACTTATGAGCACAAATTATGTCTTGGTGCCAGGCAATGAAGGTGGGTTTGTTTTATTGAATGGCACAGATGGTTCATCAACAAATGCTGGTGATGAATTGTTGTTAGAATCTGGAACGCTTGAATTCTTAGAACAAAACAGTATAAATGTGTCAGTTGGTGCCACAGCAGAAGATGGCGGTCTTGCTTTACCAGAAAGTGAAATTTCAAAAGATTTATTGGCGAATTTTGATTCTACTCTTGGAACATTTGATTCAACGACTATAACTTTTGATGCTGCATAATAATCATTATAAATAATAAAAGATGAGGGGCAATAAATGGCATATCAATCAATAGGATTAGGTGCAACTGCTAATGATGGTAGTGGTGATACGCTGAGAGATGGCGCAACTAAAGTTAATGCTAACTTTGTAGAGTTGTATACTGCTCTTGGTGATGGTAGTTCTATAAGTAGTGGTATCAGTGCATCAGATACTGTTATATCACTGTCTGCTCCTAATATTAGTGGTGTTGTTGCGGGAACACAAACCTCTGCCACAATTACTACACTTACATCCACGACTGTAAACGCAGGAACATTATCACTTGCGGCTGGTTCTATAACAGATAGTTCTGGTTCTATTAGTTTTGGTAACGAAAATATTTCTACTACAGGCACGGCAACTCTTGCCACTGTAGATATTAATGCGGGTGCTATTGACGGAACAACCATTGGTGCTAACTCAGCGGCAGCAGGTACTTTTGCTGCAATCACAGGTTCGTCTTTGGCCATTACTGAGGATGGAACGATTGTTTTTGAGGGTGCCACTGATGATGGTAACGAAACCACATTAACAGTCACAGACCCAACAGCAGATAGAACAATTACACTTCCCAATGAAACAGGAACTGTCATAACCACAGGTTCTTCTGATGCAGTAACAGGAAATATGTTGAAGAGTTCTTCCACATTGCTCATAGTAAATTCATCTGGTACAACGTTAAAAACAGTTATTGGTGCTGGTAGTGCATCATAAATATAAACTAGGAAAATAGAAATGGCAGCTATTATCACAGAAAAATTTAGACTTCATAATGCCGACCAGTTTGAGGAATCATTTACTGAGTCAGCTAATAACACTTATTATCTTTTTATAGGTAAGAGTACACCATATACTTCGGGAACAAGCGGTGGTTCTGATTCATCGCCGCCGACTCCTGTTGATGGTCCTTCTGATGAGTTCTTTTCGTGGGATGACATGCTTGCTGCCAAAAAAATAACTTCTTCAGAAGTTCAACGTGTCATTCCACGTAGAAACTGGGCAAACAGTACCAAGTTTGATATGTACCGGCCGGACTATAGTGCTTCTGTGACAGCAACGTCTGGTGCTACTAACTTATACGATTCCACTTTTTATTTTATGACTTCTGATTTCCGTGTGTATAAAGTTCTAGACAATAATGGTGGAACTGCCTACAGTGGTACTGAACCGACAAGCACTGCAAATGCTCCGTTTTCGTTAGGTGGTTATGTGTTGCAATATATGTATTCTTTGACAAGTGCTCAGATTAACAATTTCCTTACCGCTGATTTTATACCCGTGACCACGGATTCTGCTGTTAGTTCAGCTGCAACAGATGGTGCGATTGATTCTTTGATTGTCACTGGTGGTTCTGGGTATACAAACGGAACCTATTATGCAGCAGTTTATGGTGATGGTACAAGTCAAGGCACTTCTTCGGGTGCGATTGTAAGAATCACCGTGTCGAGTGGTGTGATTCAACCCTTTGGTTTGACGGCAGGAACAGATACTACAGTTCATGCAGCGGGTAGTGGTTATACTTTTGGTACGGTAAATCTTGCAAGTGGTTACACATTTTCAGATGCAGACTTGAGCACTGCTTCTGCAATCGGTGGTTCTGGTGGTTCAATCTCAGTGGTAATTGGTCCGAAAGGTGGTCATGGTTCTAATGCTGTGCAAGAACTTGGTGGCCATTTTGTAATGTTGGCATCAACTCTAACGGGTGCCGAAGGTGATGATATTACAACAGGAAATGATTTTAGAAAGATCGGTCTTGTGGTTGACCCTAATACATACGGAACATCTTCTGTTGCATCAGTTACTACAGCAAGAATGACATACGCACTGAAACTTACCTCACAGTCTGGTACTTTTGATGCAGACGAAAAGATTAGTCAAGCTTCAACTGGTGCTATCGGTAAAGTTGTCGAATGGGATTCTACAAACTCAATTCTGTACTATTCACAAGAAAGATTTGGTGACTACGGAACAAATGGCACTACTGGTGCATACGTTGCTTTTAGTGGTGCGAATGCTGTTACTGGAGCAACATCCAGTGCAACAGGAACGCCAGATGCCAGTGCTGATAGTGCCGTAACTCTTGCTGGTGGTAATACAATTACCTTTACAGATGGATATGCAAATCCTGAATTAGCTGTTGATAGCGGAAATATTATTTACTTGGAAAATCGTAAGCCAATCAGTCGGTCTAGTGATCAGATTGAAGATATAAAAATCATAGTGGAGTTTTAAATGCCAGAATCTACAAATCTAAACGTAACACCGTACTATGATGATTTTGATGCAACTGAAAATCATGTAAGAACGTTATTTCGGCCTGGCTTTGCTATTCAGGCAAGAGAACTGACGCAAATTCAGTCTACACTTCAAAACCAAATTGAAAAAGGATTTAGTCATATCTTTAAAGAAGGGACTATGATTATTCCTGGCTCGACTACTTATTTGGGACGCGACACAGCACCAAGATATATTAAAGTTCAGAGCACTTTTGGTGGCGAAACTGTTGATGTATCGCAGTATGTAAATGAAGATGTGCCTGTTACATTAACTGGTGCTACTTCTGGTGTTAAGTTTAGAGTGATTGCTGCTACTGAAGCAACGGAAACAGATCCGGCGACACTTTTTGGTGTTTATACTTCAAGTAATCTTTCTGGAAGCAGAACCTTCACTGAAGATGATGAAGATGATGTATCTAATCGTAATCGTAGTGCATTAGATGCTGGTGGTAATGATACTTTTGTTGTTGGTGAAAATTTAAGTGCAGATATTGCTGTACAACATGGTAGCACGGCATATGTAGCAAATGTTGCTTCGTTGACAACAGATACCGCCAATCCAACAAGAACTGATGATAGCCAAAGTGATGCTTTCAATACACCTCTCACTGATAAATGTGTTATTGTAAAACAATCGCCTGGAATCTTTTTTGTTAGAGGCCATTTTGTTGAGGTTGCAGAACAGACTCTTGTCGTAGAAAAGTACAATAATTTTGCAAGCGTAAGAATTGGTTTTCAGATTGAAGAGTCTATTGTTACACCTGAATCAGATACTAGTCTACTTGATAATGCAACTGGTACATCTAATTTTGCTGCTAAAGGTGCACACAGATTAAAGATTACTCTTACTTTATCATCCAAACCTTTGGATAGTGTTGAAGATAAAGATTTCATTACTATAATTAAAGTGCGAGATGGTGTTGTTGAATCACATGCTCGCACTACTGAATATTCTATTCTTGAACAAACGTTGGCACGTAGAACGTTTGATGAGTCTGGTGACTATACTGTAAGGCCGTTTACTTTTGAAGTAAAAGAATCAGTTGATGTTAGTGTAGGTGAAATTGATTATAAAGGTGTGTACGCTGCTGGAAAAAGAACAAGAGATCGCAATACAGCTTCTGATGATCTTTTGGCACTTCAGGTGTCGCCTGGTAAGGCATATATTAAAGGACATGAGTTAGATAAAATTGCTCCAACAATTATTGATGTTAAGAAAGGTCGGGATTTTAACACAATAAATGCCGGCACTTCACCAGCTGACTTGGGTAATTATCTTAAGATTACAAATGTATATGGAACTCCAGATGTTACAGATATTTCTGGCGAAACAACTGTTTATAAAGAACTTAAATTGCATGATGAAATAAACACAACTAGAGGAACATCCAATGGCACACAAATAGGTGTTGCTCGTGTAAGAACATATCAATATGATTCAGGTACAGTTGGTGAGAATGATGCAACTTACAGACTATATCTTTTTGATATTAACGCACTTACAAGAATCAATTTGAGTGGTACACCCAGCCCAACAATTCTGTCTAGTTCATCTAATGGCGGTAATCAGTTGACAGGTGTCACTAGTGGTGCTACTGGATTTATATATGGAGACACTACAAGTGGTGGCACATTATTTCTTACTAATGTCGTGGGAACTTTTGAAGCAGGTGAAAAGGTAAAGTTGTCGGATTCTGCCGAGTCGGATAAAGTGGTAGAGAATTCAAGTAATGCAGATCTTACAATTGATGCTGTATTTACTTATGATCTTGCACGTACAAGGTCAGTTTCAATGGCGGACACTGGTGGAGATACTGGCCAAAACTTCACTGCTGATGTTCAAACAACAATTGAAACTTCAGGTACATCTTTTTTTGGTAATAATGGTACATCTTCAGATGGTACTGCTGACCAAGATGATCGTTTTGTATTAGAGGATGCCGCTGGTGGTAGTATAATGGCATTAGAGCCAGTAACAGGCAGTGGAACTCGTTCTCAAAAAAGAGTCGCAAAACTTATTGAACCAGAAAAGAATGTCAATATTTATAGACTACCAAAGGTTCCTGTTAAAACTCTATTAACAGAAACAAACTCTGGTGTGTCTGATACACAATATACTTTCCGTCAACAATTTGTTGCAACTGCAACTTCTGCTGGTGTGATAACTCTAACTGCTGGTGGGTCATCGGAGACGTTTCTAGCACATACTGAAGCAGATTATACCATTTCTATTTTAACTAATGGTAATGGAACTGCTCAACAAGGCGATATTGTTAGTGCGGGAACTGGATTTTCTGGTGCAGGCACAGCACAATTAACTATTACTAATCTTGCTGCCTTTGGTTCCGGTGGTGCAAAGGTTAAAGTTATGGCAACTTTGTTAAAGACTGCTGTAAGTCCAAAGGCCAAAACAACAAAATTGATGAAACAACTTAAAGTGGATACTGGAAATACAGATCCATACGGAACACGGCCAAGTGATAGAGAAATATCTTTAGGTCGTGCCGATGTATTTGCTTTGGTTGCTGTGTATGAAGCCACTGCTGCTTCTACTGATGCCGTTGCCCCCACGGTTACCTTTACAACACAAACTGGCACATTCACAAGAGGTGAAAAAATCACTGGTAGTGTCAGTAAAGCGACTGCAAGAATTGTTGATACGACAAGTCCAATGAGTGTTGTTTATACAAGTGCACCCGGCAAGGTGTTTACGACAGATGACACTATCACTGGTGCATCCTCTGGTGCAACTGCAACATTAACTGCTGTTACCGTTGGTGACGACTCAATTGTAGACGATTTCTTTCTTGATAATGGTCAAAGAGATAATTTTTATGATATTTCTAGAATCGTAAGACGTAGAGGTGCAGCATCACCTGTAAATAGATTGCTTGTAATTTATGATTATCTTGAACATGGCTCTGGTGATATGTTTACTGTTGATTCATATTCAGATGTAGCAGGTAGAATGGACTATGTTGATATACCAACATATAAAGATTTTAGATTACAGAATACATTTGATTTTAGGCCGACAGTAGAAAATATTGCTGGTGCTGGAACAGACCATACAACAGTAGATGAGATTACTGGTTATTCATTTGATTTCTTTGCTCGTCAATATGATGGTACAGGTGCATCTGCGAGTCATTCTCCAAAACCGGCTTCTCTGACACAAGCAGATTTTGAATATTATTTGCCTAAAAAGGCAATAATTGAAATGGACACTAGAGGTGTAATTAGAGTTGTTGAGGGTCCGTCAGATGAGCAACCTAGACTCCCACAACAATCTGAAGAGACAATGAAATTAGGTGAAATGGATATTCCTGCCTTTACGTTTAATATAGATGATGTTAATCTTCGTAGAGAAAAACATCAACGATTTACTATGAAAGATATTGGTAAACTTCAGGATCGTATTGGTAATCTTGAATACTACACACAACTTTCTCTTTTGGAACGTGATGCAGAAAGTTTTGAAATTACGGATGCAAACGGATTAAACAGATTTAAGTCTGGTTTTATTGTTGATAATTTTGCTGGTCATGGTGTTGGTGATGTTCAACATAAAGATTATCAGTGTTCTGTTGATCAAGAAAAAAATGAACTTCGACCTGAATCAGTAATGAAGAATGTTAGTTTGAAAGAAGTAGCCACAACTGATGCAGCGAGGGCTGGTAATAATTATCAAAAAACAGGAGATTTGTTTACTCTTCCTTATACAGAAGTTATACAGATTGAACAACCATATGCTACACGAACTGAAAGAGTTACACCTGTTCTTTTATCAAATTGGGCTGGTCAAATACAATTATCGCCAGCGGGAGATGATTGGTTTGAAACTGAAGTGGCACCAGCTTTGATTGTTAATGTAGAAGGTGATTTTGAAACAATAAGAGCTCGTGAATTTGGTCAGAGTAGAAGATCCCAACAAGTGATGGGAACTTTTTGGAATTCTTGGGAAACGCAGTGGAGCGGTTTGGTATCGGAAGAAATTGCTGCACAGGGCCCAGGCGGCGGTGGCACTATTACGAGGCGAATAACTCGTCGAGTTAGAACCGGCACTAGGGTGGAGGTTCGTGAAAGAATTGATAGAGAATCTAAAGGAACAAAAGTAATATCTAGAGCGATGGTTCCTTTTGTTAGATCGAGGAATGTTACTTTTGAAGGATTTGATTTTTTACCTAATACACAAGTATATCCTTTCTTTGATGTAACAGATGTAAGTGAATTTACTAGACCTTTGGCTGGATTCTCAACAAACGATTCAAGTTTGGTTGTTGGTGATGCTCTTGTAACTAGTCCTAGTGGTAGAATTAAAGGGGTTTTTGAAATACCTGATCCTAAAGTTAAAGGTAATCCTAAATTTAGAACGGGTTTGGTTAATTTTAGATTAACTTCAAGTCCAACAAATATAGTTTCTGTTGATCCTGTTACTGCTGGTGAAACGAATTATGATGCAAATGGTATTGTTGAAACTTTACAAGAAACTATTATTGCCACAAGAAATGCTGAAGTAAGAAGAAGAACTGTTTCGGAAACTACTACTAGTACAAGTGAAGTATTGTTCGCGCGTGAAGGCGGTGGCGGGGACCGTACCGGCGGCGCCGGCGCCGATGATCCTTTAGCTCAAACCTTTATGGTTGACATAGCTGGTGG
>TARA_R100000808_G_scaffold3763_1_pt1 | contig 21708 bp, 23 predicted proteins | sample TARA_R100000808 | Tara Oceans TARA_R100000808 (sample SAMEA2622852) | marine metagenome | biome: marine biome (ENVO:00000447); feature: marine epipelagic mixed layer (ENVO:xxxxxxxxx); material: "saline water (ENVO:00002010), including plankton (ENVO:xxxxxxxx)" | depth 140 m | reverse complement strand
GGTAGACTTAAAATGGAAGCGTGGGAGAATAGCAACGTAGTTTAGGCCTTCTTCAAGACATTTTTCGATATCTTCTGCCACAACTCCTACATGCCAAGCTTGAAAATATTCTGGGTAGTCAAACGATAGGCTCCAAACATCCCGCAAAAACTCCCAAAAGCTACCAACCTTAATCGCTTGACGTGCTTCTAGTCCTTGCGCTAATTTAGCGAAAGCATCATCAAATGTTGTGGATTGCGGTTTATTCGTCATTTTTTGTTTGCACCAAAGCTTTTAATTTAATAGCTACTCTATTCAACGTATCAGGATCTTGTATCTCATCAATTAAAACGCCTATGACATCCTGAATAAATTGAAGGTTAATCATCCCTTCCATTACTACTCGTTCACCCTTAATACCTAAGTCTAAAGCTTTCGCTGCATCAAAGGCTCGGTCAAATGTTTGAACATTCAATTCCGCAGAAGCTTTTCTCCGTAAGCCCTCATATGTAGCTAAGTGCTCTTCTTGCAGTCGTGCGTACCTTTGAGTCTCGGATTCAGCTACCTTTGCTACAGCATCCGTTCGAGATACAGCCCGTGTTTCTCCCCACTTAAACTGATTTGCCCAAGCATATATAGTTGAAGGTTTAACAACTGTATTAAACGTATCACTTACTTTTTCGGCTATGTCTTTAGCAGGTTTTCCTTCTAAAAATAACTCCATAGCTTTTGTTTTAACTTCTTGTGGTATTCTTTTGGGCATACTGTATCCTATTGATAAAAAGTATTGGAATCCATGGCTCCATAACCAGCATCTGAAACGTGTTGGGAATCTATGTTTCCACCTAATGGAGTCCCGTCTGAATTCAAGAATCTTGTAAAGTCTATATGACCTGCTGTTTTATTAGCCGCCGAAAAACAAAAAGGAACTTTTACAGTTGTGTTTTTGCTTGGCTCAACTTCTTGAAACTTAATTGAGATTTCATCTTTAGTACATACATTAACCCAAATATGTTCTTGTTCGCCAATTGGTTTATACATTTTGTTTTTCATTATCGAACTACTCGTACGTTGTAAATCATCTATTTCTTGATTATATTTACATTCCGTAAATTTACACCAGACAACCGTACCATATTTAGCTTTAACATCCTCTATAGTTGGTAACTCTTTTGGAAATGTGTCTTCATACTTTCGTATTTTTTTCTTTGCCGGTCCTATAAATGCTTGTCTAATCTCAGGGCCTACTTTTTGTAGCCCACCTTTACCCATCATAATATATGCTCCTTTTATAGCTCACTATTCTCAAGCTCGCCTAATTGTTTCCGTTTGATCCATAATGCAACACATGCTGCGTCACACCAATCTTGTTCAGTAAAAATATCGCCCCATTTATCGGTAGTATATGCTTTAATACCTTGTTTATTAGCGTTACCTTTACCTAAAATATATTTTTTCCAATGCCGATTATCAACAGGATGACAATAAATATCTCGTTGAGAACAAAGAATTCGTACTCCTTGAACAACTCCCGATATCTCCATAGTCGATTTAGGGTTTTGGATAAAAATAGCAGCTTCAACAGCTGCTTCTGTTTCTACTTTTATTTTACTCAAGTCTTGTTCAAATTTACGGGCAATTTCAAGAATTCTTAATGAAAAATCTTTAATTTTACTATCCCATTTGCCCTGTGCAATTACGGTTTCAGTTGAGTCTACTAATACCGCATGGACTGCTTTAGATGAACAGTCAATCCCCATATATACAGTTTCAGGGAGGTCTTGAAATATCTGCCAATTACTTTCATGCTTTACCAAACTCTTCCTCTACTATTTCATTCATGTCTAAAACGCAATTGCGTAAATCGGTTACACATTTTCGTAATGTATCTATATCTTGATACAGAACCGCATAACGTAAGCCTCGAATTACAATTTCGGCTTTATTAGCCGTATCTAATAATTCGTGACTATCCAGGGTTTTAAATTGTTTAGCCATTAGGAACTCCCTTTGCTAAACTCCCTACCTAAGCTTCGTAATGTTACAACTCTACTCACTGCATCATACGCAGCTTTGTAGGCATTTAATAATCCGGCTACCTTTGTATGAACAGCTTCTTGTTCAATAATCTCCCTTCGTAATTCTTTTAAACTAGGATAATTATCAAATGCAGCCCCCCGCACCTCATCACGAGTTAATTTCTTCTTACCAGCCGTTTCTCGTTCATCTGCTAATCTATAAATAGCTGTCGCGTATCCCTCATCAAAAGCGGCTTCTAAAGCCCCCTTTTTCGAGGTAATATCCGATAATTGATATTCTAGGTAGGCTCTATAACCTCCGAACATCGTTAAAAACTCTTCTAACTTTTTATTATCCGTATTCATTAGGTTAGTAAAATCTAACCCGTACTCTTTCGTAACTTCTTTACCTAACGGCGGTATACTTAATTCTTCTACAAAAGATTCAGCTTTTGCTAAAGCTTTAAACGGCGTCCATTTTGTATCCCTATTTTCGGATCTTAACATTCTTTTCTCTCTTGCAAGGACAATAACGATGTCCCGTACATTCACTAGGTTGCTCTGTTAAATTCATTATAGCTAAACATCTATTTGCCAAAGTCTCCCATTTTTCAGGATCTTTTTTTGCCCCAAAAGCTTTAATTTTTTGGTCATTTTTATTTTCATACAAAACAATTCCATATTCATATTGACTTAAATTCAAATAAATTTGTAGTTGCACGGTATGTTCAGGTTTAGGTTCTGTTAAGGCAGCAAAACCTTTATGATTAATAGATTTTAATTCAATAATTGTAGGCCCATGTGTATTATGCGTAATTAAAAAATCTAATCGTCCAGAAATAGGAGGCATTTCGGATTTAATAGGTAATTCTGTCCCTAATAAAATTCCCATTTTTTCTAAGTATTTCTCGTAACGATATCCTAAGTAATCTCCACAATCAAAAATTCGACGGGAAACCGCTGAAATTTCTTCTTGTTTTACCAATCCGTGATAACAATTATATACATACCTATCGCATTCACTCCCTAAAGCAGAAGGGTAAAAAACGCCTTGTCTGGCAGGACGTTGTACTTCTTTTAAATGGGTATCGAAATTCTTTAACAACCATTTATCTTGCGAATCATTTACGGTGTTTCGTCTTCCGATAATTTGCTCAATGCCCGCCATATCTCCTCCTGTATATCAAATTTAGTTTGTACTTTTATGTGAAAAATATTTTCAATTTCAGGCTCATTCATCAAAAAAGTATCTCTACGTATGTCTCGTTTTTTTAAGTGCCCGTATACCCCATCAGCCTCAATTACAAGCTTTAATTCAGGAATCCAAAAATCAACCTGATAACTACCAAACTGTGTCTGTTGCTCAAATCTAAATCCTAATTCAGACAAACAGGCAGCAATAATGTTTTCTTGCTTTGTATATTCGGTAGGACGAATATTCATAATACTTCTGCTTTTAATTCATCAATTTTTTCGGGGTTATCTATAAATAATTGTTTTAATCCGTTAAGGCCCATAGCTTTATCATCTTTATATGTATACCAAGCTCCAGCTCTAGTAATTAATCCGTGATCTATAGCTTCGCGTATAAAGCTTTCTAACACGTCGATACCGCCAGCAACTCTAAATGGCACTATAGCATTACGCCAATTTTCTCCACCTACTTTGCTTTTACGCAAACGTACTTCCATATCAAAACCAACACGCTGTTTATTTTCTTCAATCCACCCACTTCGGCGTACCTGTAAAAGAAAATGTGCGAAAAAGGTTTGTGCTAACCCGCCAGGCATATTATCTATAGCTACTGGTCCAAGACTTGATCTAACTTGGTTAATAGCAACAAAGGCCGAACCATTTTTTAAATTAGGTAATAACTTAGGCAATGATGAATTAATAAAACGCGCTTGCCACGCCATTGGGTTATAACTAAATTCTTCTTCAACTACAGCAGTTGGCACTAATCCTGCGATGCTATCTAAAACAATGACATCAACCCCCGCTACCATCATTTCACGCACACGTTCAAAAGCTTCTTCACCATTGGTAGGCTGGGTAACCAAAATTTTCTCAGCGTCTACACCACACTTCGCCACCCAATCTGAATCCCAAGAAAGTTCTGTGTCTACCCAACCTGCAGTCCCGCCTTGTTTCTGTGCATTAGCGCATATCTGACTTGCCAGATAGCTCTTACCGACGTTTGTAGGCCCGTAGAGAAGGGTCATACGCTTTTTAGGTATACCACCCCCAGTAAGGGTGTCTAACGACGGAATTCCAAACGGTATCCGGTCATACGCAAAATCTTTATCGTTACCTCTAAAAAAATTAGGATTTTTAGCTAATAAACCTTGTATTACTTGGTCTGCATTATCTTTCATATTATATTCTACTCAGGAGAATCAATTATATTGTCAATTTGGGTATCAACTTTAGTTCGAACAAACTCCCAAACTTTATCTGCAGCATCACCAATTTCTTCTAATTGAGGCTCTAACGGAAGGCTAGAATCTATCTCATCTGCCGTCAAATCCACTCTAGCATACTGATTGGTATCTAGTGGACCTACTCTAAAGGTAAACCCTAGATGTACTGATATCTTTGCCATTACGTTAACTCCAATCTATATAATTTTCTACGTCACTATTCTTATCTACTGCCCAATCTTCATAATCTATTTTATTAGCCCACGAAGTTAAACAAACTTCTTTATCTACAAATAATGGGATTTCTAAAGTATTCCATTGCATTAAGTTTACTATTTCAGGTACTATGCTGTCCATCTCGGAGTCATGAATTTCGCAAATAATCTCATCATGCACCTGTAATAAGAGACGACTTAACTTATCTTGTAAATATATATTTACCGCTATAAGACGTTCATTTAAAATATCGGCGCTTGTACCTTGCACTAAGTAATTAACACCTTTGTAGCTCATATCAGCAGGAACTTTATAAATACGCCCATATCTATTTTTAATCCAGCCTCTATTCTCAACAGCTTTCATTACGCCCCGCATAAATTCTCTAGCCCCGTCAATGCTGTCTAAATATTTCTTTTTGTAAGACGCTGCTTCTTTTTTACTTGTTTGTAATTGCTGAGATAATTTCTCATTGCCAATTCCGTAAATAATCCCAAACGTAATGCTTTTAGCCATTTGACGATAGTATTTAAACTCCGCATGATCTTCAGTTAAGCCGAAAGCTAGTTTAGCCGTTTCTCCGTGAAAATCTACATCAGTTCTATGCAGTAATTCTTGCATATTCGCATTTTGTAAATAACTTAAAAAAACTCTAACTTCCATTTGAGAATAATCAAAACTAACTAAGTGGTATCCTGGACGTGCAACAAATAACCTACGAATAGCTACTTGCGTATCATCGGTTTCGTCATATGATTCGTCCCCTAAAAATCCCCAAGTATTCAAAACGTCTGTACTAAGAACGGTATCTGCTGACCCACCTTTATTCGCAATGCTTGCCTCAACTCGTCCTTTTACCACGCCTAACTCTTCTTCGGTAAGTTCTACATTTCGTAATCTAAAATGGGTACGAGGAATATTCTGTAAATTAGGTTCTCTACTACTTAATCTACCTGTTACTGCTCCCCAATTACAAAACGACGTATGTAAACTTGGCGAATCAACATAAGGCTCTAAATAAGTTGATGCTAATTTATGCAAAGCTCTATACTGCCGAATCCATCCAGCAATCTCATGATTAATCTGTGCTAAAGCTGCCTCACTCCAAGATTCTTTGCCTGTAGCAGTGAGAAGGTTTGAATTAATCCCTAAAGCATGAAAAACTTCTCCGGTTTCTTGTGTGCTTCGAATATTAAATTCTTTGCCCGCAAGTGAATAAATTTGTTGTGCTACTTCTTCTTGACGTTTTTTAATCTTATCAATCGCCTGACTAGCATAATCTATATCAATTGTGATCCCAGTCCGTTCCATTTCATATAAAACCTTGGTTAAATCATACTGCATATGTAGTACATCTAATTGACCTTGATTACGTACTTTAGTTAAACAATCAAAATATAATCTATATGTCCAATAAACATCCTGCTCACAATAAGGACCTAAAACTTCTGCGGGTGCTAATGAAAAGTCTTTATTCCATTTGTTCGATTGCAAGTATTTTTTAGTATCTATATCGTATTGCCCAGCCTCTGGACCATAGATTCTATTAATAGTCTTTGTTAACCCTAATTCACGAACAGTTGAATGCGCTGTAAGACGAACCAAAAGCATTACATCAATCAATGTTTTTTTCTCGATATCTAACCCGTCCTTTTCCAAAAAACTAAGGTCAAATTTAAAATTGTACCCTAATAATTCGGTTCGGCAACTCATTGAGGTTAATAAATCGTCCAAATGCATCAATGACAAATTAGTACCTTGTTGATGACGAAATGGAAAATAAAAAGTTTTTATTGTGTTACCTTCGTCGTTACTTACAGCTACTCCAACGCCACAAATGTGATCTTGTGCATACGCATCTGTGCCATTAGTTTCTACGTCAACTGCCCATGTCGAATATTCAATTAATTCATTAATTGCTTCTTCATATAAAATATCATTATCAATTAACATCTTAAAATAATGAATCTATATCATCTTGTGAAATGTTAGAAGTAGACTCTGCCGATCCAGTCGTACTAGATTGCGGTTGCCAAAGCTCGCCATACCGTTCACAAAAATATTCTTCAATAGTAGGCAAGGTATTTTCTGGGGCAGGAGCTTGGGCTTCACGGGTTGTCGCTGCAATTGTATAGGAAGTATCCTGCATACCAGCACCAGTTCGTTTAACTCGTACTATGCCCTTATCTAATCGTCCCCAATCATTATAAATATCAAATAACTGATTAAATACATACTCGTTACGTCCATATGACAAACTAATAACTTTGTAAGCATTAATTATTTCTTTATAAATTTTCTTACCTGTAGGATCTTCAAGAGGCTCCCATCCAGCTTCTCTACCACGTTCAGTTAGTTGTCCATGAAATATTTCATATACATACCCCCAAAAGGCAAATTTATGTGATGGGCTTACATCCGTCGGGACAACACTATCGTCTATATCAGCATGTTTTAATAAATTATGATAGCCTCGACCTTGTTCATTAGGCCAAGTATACATCTCTATATTATCAAAATATTTATCATCGTCATTTCCAGTAGCAAATGACTGGATAAAAGCCTGATCCCCGTCTTTGAAGTATATTTCTTGACTAGGTGATGAAGTCTTACTAGTTGTTGGTACTCGTTGTTGATTGCGTAATTGTTGTATTCTGTGTATTCCACTCATGTTTATCTCCTTAAAAATAATGTTATTGTTTACCAATAATATCTGTTTTGAATTAACTTATCAAGATGTTCTTTATCTCGAATATCCTGTACATCCTTATGTGGATCAGGAATATTTATATAGGATGTTTGTGCAATTTTCTTTAACCTCCATAATGCTTTTTCGCGCCCAAGTTGTCCTGCCTTATCATTATCCAAGCACAGTACAAATTCTTTTGTAGGCAGTTCTCGTAATAATTTTGCTTGAGTAACAGATAAATGTATGCCAAGCAAAGCTACAGATTGATAACCATTTTGTTGTAACCACATCGTATCCAATGAACCTTCTGTAATACATACAAACTCCGAAGGTTCAACTTTATCTGCTCCAAATAATAATTGAGATTTTTTTAACCCCGTACTATACATATATTTTGGGACAGTATTTTGCCGTCTACTTACAAATCCCACTAGCGTGCTTTTGTTATCTCTAATTGGAATAATTAAATCTTCGTAAATATTTGTGCCACAACCCCATTGTTTTAAAAACTCTTCCGTAAACCCACGGTCATAAATCCAATTCGGATAGTCATCTGCTATAAAAGACGGCGGCAAATCTGTCTCCGAATTAAACTCAAGTGTTTTCGTAGGCGCTGTAACTGTTAAAGACACATGAAATTGGTCTAAAAATTTACGTACTGTAGGAGCATCGTAATCTAACAGTTGTTGAATAAACGTAAATAACGAACCTTGCCCGCATCCGGCAAAACAAATCCATACCCCTTTCTTAGTGTTAATAGAACACGAAGCATGGGTATCTAAATGTAATGGGCAAGGGATGCTAAATTCGTCTCTATCTATTGGTATATCTAAATTAGTTGCCAATAGAATTTGAGTCCAGTCAATATCCCCATTAATAATCTGATTTAAACTCATAATTCTCTATCTCCTCTATATCCCCTCTATTCACGTCCCATCTAAAAATTAAATCTCCAGTTAATAAAGCCCCGTCTCGAATTTTTAAACATCTAATTTTACGTAAACGTTCATCATAGTCTCCATCAGAATCTAAAGTTTTAGATAAGGAAAACAAATAATCCGCAGCTCGCAAAAGCCCATCTCCAAAAGCAACTGTATTTGCATGAGGAGGCTCAAACTCATCTTGACTCTCACGATTCGCCTGTGTTGATACACAAATTGCAACATTATGAGTCATAGCTAGATTTTTAAACGAGTTAGCTAATTCATGGGACCTCTCCCATTGTGGTTGGCCTGCCGAGGTGGTGGAACTTCCAATTAAATAAATACCATCTATAATTACAAATTCAGGGCTGTACCTGCGAATTAAGCGTTCAATAGATTGAATAGTTATTCCATTTTCTCCGCTAATGCTATGACAAATAGAATGTTGTTTAGCATTGTTATTTTCTAAAAACTCAACGTAATCATCTTTATCGGTAATTGGACGTAAATTGGCTAAATCTGAATGTAAGAAATTATATCCTAATTTATGTCCCAAAATTGTGTCTAATCTGGTACTAAGTTGTTTAACTGTTAATTCAGGGCTAATAAATAAAGTACGAGTACCAGACAAAACCGATACGGCAGCTAACTCTGTACATAACCAAGATTTACCTATGCCTGATCTAGCAAACAACCCGATTAGTTCTCCAGGTTTCCACCCGCTGCCTAACGCTTGTAAAGCTTTAAATGGTGTAGGAATCCCAATAATTCCTCCGTTTTCTATATATCGTCTACGATCTTCCTCATATTCTTCAAGTCTCCTCAAAGTACCGTCATCATAAATGGTTACATCATCATCAAAGTCCATCTCAACATCAGATAACATTGACAACATATCAACTAATCCCTTTTGAGGATCTTGCCGTATTTTTTTAATCTGCACGGATAAAATACTTTCTATTCGACGATACATAACCTGTTTTTGGAAAATATCAAGTAAATACTCCCATCTAAAACCAACCGTATTAGTGTCAATAGACGGATAAGTTTCTCCAATTTCATAAATTGTAGGAAACTTTTTATACTTATCAACATATGCTTTTATCCACTGAAACGCATCACCATGCGTGCTAAAATGTTGTGACATATAAGGAAAAGCATCTAATTTCTCTGAATCTAAATTGCATAAAATTGCAGATTCGATTTGGGGATACGTCGAAACATCAATTTCTTCATACCGCGATTTATCTTCTAACATCCTACCTCGTGGGTAACTCTGTTAAAATAGCCTTATCTTCCAAAATATAGTATGTACATGCAGGTTTATATTGTTGTAATTTAAGTTCAACTGCTTCATTAATGGTGGAAACTTCGCCAATTTTAACAATAGTTCCGTCTTTTTTATTTACTTCGATAACATCATAAACTGCAGGGAGCGCGGATGTCAAGATTTTTGTTTTAAACAGCTTACCAATTTGATGTTTAAGTTTTTTTCTCATTTAGTTTGTCCCTCGTAATTACAAAGGCTTGTATCTTTTTTTGGATGGTATTTCGAATCTTATATGCCGAATCTTCTAAGCGTTCTGAAATATACTCCATGGTCATGCCCTCAAGACGAAGCTCTAAGAATTGAAGTTCGCTAGTGGTTAAATCTGATCTAGTAATAATATCCATCAATTCTACATTGTTAATAAACTCTAAGGCAGTTGTATCCGATAACGAATTAGCAATTTCATTAGGTAAAAACCCTTGTGGATTATCGTCTACATCCATGCCGTCTATACTATACGTAATATTAACATTTTTGGTTTTTTGAGCTTTTGCTATTAACGTTCGTAACGTATTAACCATAACGGTATGAAGATATGTGTGAAAAACAACCCCTTTAGAATTATCAAAATGAGACGCAGCTTTTACTATGGCTATACGAAGTTCTTGGGCGATGTCATCTCGATCCATACCGTTTACAAAAGTAGTTTGTAAAAACTTTTGGACCTTGGGCTCCCATTTTTCTAAGAGTTCCTCATTAATCTCCAAATCTAGCTTATACCATCCCTCTGCCCCAGACCATAACACTTCTGGCTGCAGTAAATATGTTTCATACCTCTTTTATGACGCTGAACCACATGGCTTCGTTGTAAATGAAATTTATGATGGCAAAATGAACATTCTACATCCACATAAAAATATTTCCGTTTACAATCCCCCGTCGGACAAAATACTTGCTTTCGTGGAGTTATGCTTCCACAAACCTTACATAGCACTATATTTTTCTTATAGTGCGGTTGCTTGTTATTTAATCCAGCGTCTTTTAGTACTTTATAAACATATTCTCGGGATACATTTAGTCTACGCCCAATTTCTGAGCCGGTCAATAACGGTTGCCTTGTTCGTAGTCGAACAATCTTTTTATCGGTACGCATTTACCCGTTTAATTGGTCTTTAATATCGTCAATTTCAGCTTTTAATTCTTTTACAGCTGCAACTAAGTGTGGGACAACAAACCCTGTGTTAATTACTTTAATATCGGCAGTGACTTTTTCTGAGGATTCTGGCAAGTCCGTTCTATCAGTTAGTTTAATTGTTCCATCTTCAAATTTAACTAAACTATGTCCTGTAGTAGAAACTTGATTAGGAAAAACCGTTGCAAACTCAGAGGCTAAATACCCAATTTGAGTCTCATTATCTGCTAATTCTATTGCGCTTTGCCAATTAGCAGTATATTTGTAGCTGACAGGATTTAACTGTTCAATAACCGCCATAGAATTTGTTAAAGAAGCTATATTTGTTTTAATTCGGTCATCAGAAAAGTTGCTCCAATCGCCCGCCCCTGTAGTTTTATACCCATCTCCCGTAACATAAATCCCACCTGATTGTAAGTTCATACGTTGAGTTCCGCCTGTGGTAAAACCTAAGTTATTGCTATTTTCCGTATACATGCCTGTATCTAAATCAGTGCTAAAACTATATGATGGATGTTTTTCGGAACCGTGAGACTCATTTTGCCAAGCCGCTGCATAATATCTAGGAGCATGAAAGGCTACATTATTAGATTGTAAACGAGATTTAATGGCTAATGTTTCATTTTGCGAGGTAGTGGTATCAAGACCTAATTCCGTTGTACTACCTTGGTCATCAATAAATAAATTACGCCCTACTCCTGTAATAGTACCGTTATCTTGTACAGTTGGAGAGGCCCCCATGCGATAAAAGTACGTACTACCCGAAGATACCCCAGTTGTATCAATAGCATTGGGGTTATGGTAAAATATAATTTTTTTATCTGGGCCTGCAGCTAATTCATTATGCCCTTGGAGCCCATATACATAAGCATTATCATTATGGGATGCCACGCTAGTTCCATGTTGCGCCCTTGTAACTGTCAATGTATTACTAGATATCCCACTGATTTTCATTTTTTCACTATCAATTGTAATTATTGAGTTAACGGCAAAAACAGACGCATCATCAACAACTACTGACGTATCGGTACTAGCATTGTTTCCTAAATTACCTGCCATGTTAATTTGCGTTGACGCAGTAGCTGGAATTTGGAAAGATAATCCCGCGCTTGAAATATGTATGGGATTATCAACAACTCCAGAAGCATTTGTAGGATCTTGTAAAGCTATACGGGAATGGACATTTTCAAAGGATAGCGTATGCGAATTACCATGATAACCTGGGAAAGCTCCTTCAGATAATTCCTTTATATCAATAGACCCACCATCCCCAAATGACCCAGTTCCGTTTAATTTTAAAGTTGCTTTGGCATTAGGATTTGTATTAAAACGTTCTCTAAGGTCTATTGATGTATCGTCAGCATGTGTAGCGGTAGCAGTTCCGTTAACTCCTCGTGTAACAGATAAGGTATTAGATGATATGCCGTAAACGGACATTTCCTCTTCTTCCGCTAAAATAACATCTCCGATAGAAAAACTGCTACCAGTATCTACCGTTATATCTTGGCGAGTACCTGCTGCTGGGGCATCTGAAATAGCTCCGTTTAACGGACTTGAAACACCGCCCGTTAATCCCTCAATATTACTAGAGCCTCTATAACTAAATTTATCCGCTTGCGCCCAACCAATAATAATATCAGTAGCGTCCCCAATTTCCGTATAATTAGTGCCTGGCGCTCCATGTTTATATGGAGCAACCTGCAATCCCTTAGCTGCTCCGTACCCAGCAGGCCTAAAATAAATAATTTGTGCTTGGCCTGCGGCATACCCCCCCGTAGAAAACGTTGTATTATCTGCATGAACCGCTTTAGTAGTACCGTTATATTCACGATCTACCCATAAAGTTGTATGTGTCGTGCCATTATGTGTAATACGATTAACTTTTAGTTGCTCTACAGCACTGCTCCCAGGCGTACCCGCTATAAAAATAACATCTTGGTGTTCAAAAGTTGTATTATAATCAATTATCATATTAACAGCATTAGCAGGAAATTCCACAAATAGTTGTCCTGTTTTAACTCCCCCCGAAACATCGAGATGAGGGTAAGCTGTTGTGCCGTCTGTTTTACGAATTTGATATCGTTGACCATTTCCTGTAACTAACGTAACAAATAATGCGTTAGGATTATCGGGTTTAACTTCAATATGTGTGCCATCTTTAGGCTGGATACTTCCGTCAATAACTGTAAAAGTTTGTTGATTTAACGGTAATGTAACAGTTAACTGTTTATTATCGGAGCCCCCGCCTCCTCGGTCACTATGCTTTCCTGTTGGGCGTTTAAAAGGCCGAACGCCGACTTGATTACCATTTAACGATGTAAGACCTACGCAATCTAACGTCGTAGTTACTAAACCACCTGTAACTTCATATTTAATTGCGTCTACAAAAAAATCTGAGTCTACGCCCCACTGTTTATGCTTCAAGCGTACCGAATGGCCAGTTTCAACTGGAACAAATACTGCTAAATCATTATAAATATGGATATCTGCATCCACACTATGGGTTCCTAAATCTGTATTATTATGCCCGCGAACAACAGTTAAAGTATTACCACTTACCGCAGTAACCAACATTTGTTCAGAATTAATTTTAATAACATCATTTGCTTCAAAACGAGTTCCAGTATCAACTGTAATTGTCGTAACACTTGAAGAATTACTAATACCAGAGGCTACTTCATCTACTTTTCCACCAATTTCGAGAAAATCGCTAGTATCTTTAGGTTGGTCGTTTGCACCACCTACGGTAATTCGATTTCCGTACCTAATGGTACTTGACGTAACTTCTGTAATATAGGCATATCGTTTAACTGTTGAGCCATCTCCTTGTAATTGCGCGATAATCATTCCTTTTTTTACGCCAAAAGTTCTAATGTCATTTGTAGCTGTAGTTCCATCGGCTGTTGTAAACGTTGGAGCTCCAGTTACTGCAAGATCATCAGCGTGTTCTACTGCTGTTGTTCCGTTTACAGCCCGAGTTACCGTAAACGTATTCGAATTAATAGCCGTAATTTGCATTTGCTCTGTAACAGAAGAAGTTGTGCATGCAATAATGTCGCCTACGCTAAATCCCGACGCAGAATCAACGGTTAAAGCAGTCTCATTTGCTTGAAAATCGCTGGCCATATTAATCGCGGTACTAGCGGTTGGAGCTGTAGCAAAGGTTAATAAATTATTAGAAGCGTCAGTGCCCCTCGTAACATTAGCAGGTTTAATTATAAGTCGTGTATATGGATAACGAGTTGTACGCACTTTTGCCTTAATCGTTGTATTAGAAGATTTTACATCTAATTCATTAGCAATTTCTTTTCGTACTAAATCCGTATTTGAAAAAGTTTTATGAAACGTCCGTCTTCTAGGTTTTTTAACATTATATTTTTCTGATGGTCGACCAATACTTGGCGTAATATCAATATAAGGCACATCTGTAGCATTTGTCGCTTTGCTTTTACGTGTATGCAATCGAATGGACTTATATACGTACACATTATCTGCATGCGCAACTCCGCTAGTTGAGCTATATTCGCGTCCTACCGTCAAAACATTAGTAGTAGTATTTACAGCAGATATATTCATTAATTCGTCTTCTACTCTAATTACGTCATTTACGGAAAAAACACTCGCATCATCTACCGTTAAAGCGGTTGCAGTGTCGGTAATCCCGCTGCCCATGTTAATTCTCGACCAAGCTCCACTAGGAAATCCTTTAAAATAGTATAAATCATATTCATTATCAGTCTGTGAAGGCACTGTTTCATCTGTATCAAAAACATTTGATAAAATTACATAATCTGCATTTGTCCCATTTCCGCTACCTGAGGCATAATGCAGTAAAGCTGTAGGATACGTATCACCACTAGCATATAAAAACGTGGGATTTTCGGTATCAGTAGACTGATCGTTTGTACCAACAAAAATTTCAACAATTGCATCAACTGCGTTAGCCTCAGAGGTACTGCTATGCGTCCCTAACGTAGTTTTATTAAAATCAGCTATTACGCTTTCATAAAGTAAACGTCTACCCTCCCATAAACTTTTGCCTTCTGAACTTGTATCTGTAAATTTGCCGCTAGGTATTGTGGCTTTCATTAATTCAAACGTTTGTTTATACTTAGCGCTACCACTAGCATCAGAATTTGGAGTATTATCAAATTCCCATTCAGCCAATAATGCCGTTGCTAAAGTATTCTCGTCAACGTCAAAATCTGCATCTTCACTAATTTGTCTAATAAACCCTTTTTTACTGTACGCAGAAATAGTAGGCCAATTAGAAGACGGGTATTCGAATGTTATCCCATGTTTTTGAGGCGTAGCCGCAGTTGTCCCAGCAGCTCCTGGGCGAGTTCCCCGTTTAAAATAATTAAAACTAGGAGGGGGTTTAATTTCTGAATTAGATGTATCAAATGTAGACAAATTAGGATCTAAATAAAAATCATAGCCGTAATGTTGAGATAAGTCAGCTGCATCGTGCGGTTCTGTTTGCGCAATGAGTTGCACCATTTCTAATGCATTAGCTGAAGAACCTGTAAGATCCCAAACGCGGGTGCTTAAATAAGTCGTATTATCGTTAGCGCTTTTAATCACATCTTTTTCTGTAAAACCCTGTGCTGAACTTTCAAATTTATCGGTATCGCTAAAACCATGATTGCTTTCACTAGTTTTTCTATAAGTTTTCACTAATGTTTGGACTAATTGTTGAATAATACCACTTCGTTTAGTTGTATCGGGAGTTTGCCCACTTTTACTTAAATCAATAGATTTTAAAGAAGGGTATGAAGCTTCTAATGGTAAATCGGCTAATTCTTGTAGTTCATCACGTAATTCTAATTTTAAAGAACTTCCAAATCCTGCAATTTCGTATCTGTGACGAATTTTATGAACTTTTCCACGAAATAAAACCATTCCTGTTTCTTCATCTCGTAAAAGACATAATTTCATATTATTAACACCGTCCTCAAGAAAAACGTCTGTTAATAAACCTTTACTTTTAGATGTGTCAGTTGAACGAGCATTTTTAGGAGGATTAGACAATGTTACAAAAGCTTGATCCGTTTCATCAGCAATTTTGCCTATATCGCAAGCTCTTACAGCATTATTACCAGTATGTGTTACTGCTTTAACCCAACTGTCTCCATCCCAATATTCTAATGCTATTGTAGGTTGTGGCACGTCAATATCCTCCTACGTAAACATGATATCTTTTCGTGCAGATGCAACTAACTGCATTTGAAATTGATACCTATCTTCTTGAGAAGAATCTTGTTGAAATCTACATTGTTGAATTGCTACCATATATACTGAACCGCCAGTTTCCGAATTTGTAGTATCCGAAACGGTAGTAGTACCCGTTTGTGCTTCAGCAGCTGTATTATACATAGGATAATTAGCGTCCCCAATTTCTAACTCTAAATTCGTATCAAAAGTTCCTAATGTTTCTAACACAAAACTTTCTAATTTATTTTTATACGGAATATAATAAGTTTGTGTATCTGCTGTATATGTTGTAGAATTCCAATATTTACGTGTTACACTAAAACTTTCCATATTTTCAAAATTTGCAGTTGTGTGGGAAGCTTGTCCAACAGTATCTATTAAGCCACTTAAAGTAATAGAAGGACGCGAAATACCTAAATCCAGTAACTCGGGTGAAGCTTCCGGAATAGGAATTTGTAATGGAGAACGCGCAATTTGTATTGTAACACTATCACACTTTAACCCGTATCGAATAGTTGCTTCTTCTGAAGAAACCGTGCTTTTATGTTTACCATTTCGTAATAATATTGCTACTGTCATACATCCTCCTAGTTACGCTCTAAAGACGCCACCGTGTTTATTTCGGTGCTCTTGGAGAGGTTCCGCACCAAATCCAGGTGTGTCATCATCCTCACCACTAGAGCCTAAATAATAGTCGTTAGCTACAACCACTGCTTGGGCTGTGGTGGTTCCGCTATTTTGACCTTCAATTTTTACACGTTGATATCCTAAATTCGCTAAAATTCCGGCATCTAACGTAACATGAAATGTGTACGAATACCCTTGTCCAAGTGGATTTGTTAATGTAGGACCCATAAATACCCCACTTGTTTTTGCTTTACCTTGGTCCATAAACAAATTAGCCCCATACGTGAAAAGGTCATTTCCTTGTGGAAAACTTCCTATAGGTACGCCAAAAATCTCTCTAACACGTTTTTGAAACTCATTCATAAACGCATCTCTTGCTCTATTATTTTTTGTTTCTAAATAATCTAACATAATCGTTGTTGCTTCTTTAGTTTCATTGTCTCCCATCTCTTCTTCCGATAATGATGTGTGAACTATTACAGGGGGGTCTTTTTTTACCTCCTTGGCAATTAAAGCAACACTTCCTTCTTTTACAACACCTCCCCCTAAATCAATCATTCCTTTATTTTGACCAAACATTTTGCCCAACCAACTTAAAATTTTATCTAATTTGCCTTGTTTATAAAAATTTATAAATACTGCAGACCCTAAAATAGCTAGTGGAGCTAGAGCGGCTAGTAACGTGCCTAAAGAAGCTACTACAGCTACAAGATATGGGGCTAACATAACTCCTAATCCCATAAAAATACCTGTCGCGAGTGCGGCAATTGGTTTGGTAGCAATTCCAATAATATTAACTCCAGTTAATTTTTTAATGAAATAGTTACCTGCTAAAAAGGCTATTAAATATCCCATATTATCTTTAGCAACTTGTGGAATCATGCTCCAAATTTTTTCTAATATAGGTCTAATAGCATCTCGAAGCGTTGCTAACATCGCATGAGCATTTTCAACCCACATTGGCATATTTCGGGCCATCCATTTAATAAAAGGAATTAAAACAGGCTTAACTAACGGTGCTAAAAATAAATCAATCATTGCGCCTATTAATTGAAATATAGCCCCTAATGAACTAGTAAAAATTTGCGATTGTTTTAAAAGAGACGCAATGCTTAAACTAATTCCTAGAGTTTGTAACGAAGCTTTCTTTTGAACATTCTTATAGGTCGTGTGCATTGCTTTTTGTAACGTTGCATTAACCCCTCTAGGCCCTGTATTTTTAGCAATTTGTTGTTGAACGCGATCTCCTCCCCCAGATCCTTCGGAATCACTTTGGCCGAACGAACCTGCAGAACCGTGTTCTACCTGTATTCGCGCTATTAATGGTCGTGCATCTGCCATTATCGTCCCCTAGTAAAAGATTGTCGCGCCTGCGAAACTCTTTGCAGTCTTTCTTGTTCTTCTTGCTGCCTTTCATGTAATGCGTTTTCAATAGCTAAAATTAAATTAATTTCAGCTACGCTAAACTTCATAATTGCCTCATATGGGTACCCATCTTTTAGCAGTTTTGTAAATGTTAACCAATATGAATATGTTAGCTTTTCTTCATTGGAAATATTTCCAGCATTAACAAGAAAAGCTTTTATGCGTTTTTTAATGTGTCTATTGGTGTAACATCATCTGTACCAAAAGCTTCAGGTACTAAACTTTCTAAAGCTTTACCTAATCTACTGTCTATAGAAATTAAAAAAGCTTCGGTTGTTTTGCCCCAAGGAGCATCTACAATCATATCGCATAAACACGCCCTCACATATTCTGACGCGTTAAATTTTGTATTACCGTCAATATCCCAAGACATGTGTGCAGAAATTAATTGATTGCGTTTTGCCCAGCTAAGGCCTTGTACCGAAACTTCAAAGGTATCTCCGGTTTCTTCTACCGTAACCGTTTGGATTACGGGATCACCGGTAACTGTATATTTAGATACGTCAAATGCTGACGCGTCTTTAGTTCGACTAGTTGTAGCCATCTTGCCTCCACTATATTTAGTTTTTCTAGTATCTTATGGGTAATAATGCTCTGAATCTTGTACTTCTATCTTCAAATTACGGAAAAGAATATCTGCGTCAACTTGGAAAGGATTATCCGTTCCAAAATCATGTGGAGCCGATCTAATAAATGCTCCTTGTTGATTACCTCCAGTTGCAGAAGTGCCATCATCTGGAATTGTAATAGTCATTTTATCTTCAAACCCGGTGACAACATTTCCTCTTGTAAAGGTAATTGATACGTTAAAACCTGTTTTACCACTACCGTAATCTCCTTCGAGAAGTAGCTCGTTAAACAAAGTTCTAGCTGCTGTTGTAGCTAAACCAGCATCTGGTAAAGCTAACGTAACAGCTAATGAATATTCTCTTCGCTGTTCTTTTATTTCAGAGGGGCCTCGTCTTCGACCCATCTGTTTACTAACATAATATCTAGGTTCTTCATTGTTATTAATTGACAAACTAAAGCTTCTAATTCTAGCAATTGTTTGTCCAAATATTGTAACTTCGCCATTAGAAAAGTAATATGGGTCAGTAGTCGGCGTATCTACTCCATCACTATCAATAGTTTCCATCATCGAATAAAATGGAACTCCTACTGATCCGTTAGAATTTGTTAATTGATTATGTATCATGCCTAAGAAATTTACTGAATCCCAAGACATCATTACCATCCCACCTTCATCGGCTGAAATGGAAGCACTTCCTACTTTGCCTCCAAAATATCTGCGATTCAAATCATATGTAGCAGTTTCGTTTGATGCTCGCATATGGGCGTTCCAACTAATTGAATCTAAATCTACCGTTTCGGTAATTGTGTGGGTGTAAGGTATTGTTTGCGTAGTAGCAATCGTAGTATTACTAGCTGCTGTACCTACTACATGCATATCTCCAGCAGCATGGTCAAATTGAAGTGGATAGTCCAAGGTAATAGTCCCAGCAGTATTAGTAGCTAAGGCAGTAGCTGCTTGCCTAACTTCACAACTGGTAGTTCCTCTACCGAACATTACTTTTGTAGTGGTGGCAATTGCTGCATCCCCAGAAGTAGCGCCTAAAGTGACATAAATTTCACCTTTTTTCAAAGCCGTAGCAAAAGTTCGTTTCATAGCCGTTACATCGTTAGTATAGGTAGTAGAAGAGCTAACTTTACCGATAGGAAATCGTAAAGCTCGTCCGTTTAACAAAACAAAACTTCCTATCGATCCCGTATAAGATTGTTGTCCGCTATACACACTATGAAAATTTCGTTTCGAAGCTGTTCCTAAAAAGTACCTAGGCTCAATAGACATCTCTGGATCAGGTAAATCTACCGTTTCGTAAACACCTGGGATTAAAGTAATGTATTGGCGGTCTGCGGAAGATGTAATGCTAGAGGCATTAACTTCTTTAATTGTGCAAGAGCTGGCATGAAAAAATGCTGTTGGAGCATTTAAAGTAAATGTTGTTCCTGAGATATGTTCAATAACCCTAAGCTCGGATTCTTTCTGTTGTGCAACTGTAACGCCTCTATCGAAGGCTATATGGTCGCCAACGCTAAAATTAGTAGCGCTTGAAACCGTAATCTCTCTTACGCCTGCCTCATGGTCAGAAGCTAACGTTGTGCTACCTCCGGAAACCGATAAATCTGCTGGGCTAATCTCTACATAACCGCCTGCAGCGGCTTCTGGGCCAAACGTTAGTTGCGCTTGATCTGCTCGATATATTGCCATATTTCCTCCTCAATTGAAAAAGAACATTTTGCGTTCTTTATATTATACTCATTTTTATTAAGTTTCTGCCAAAACGTTAGTATTTACTAATCGAATTTCAATCGTGCCTACCCATACGTTTAACTGGTCATCTACAGCTTCGTTAAAAGCAACAAACTGTATTCGTTGAAAATTAGTCATACTATGCCTTCTAGCGTGACATATTCGTCGTACTTCGCCCATTAAATCGTATAAGCGTTGACGACTTGTTTTTGTAGTAATTTCTAATGAAACTGCGTAAATACGGTTTACGTATTTCCAGTTTCCTAAAGGGATTTCTTCTACGGTGGGGCTGCCAGGTTGCCCAATTAAAACATCCCCTCGATTTAAATCAATTCGTGTTGGAGCACTTGCTCCATTCATTTCTATAATTTGTGGTTCAGTTACATTAGACGAATTCCATTGTGTATCTAACTCACTTAATACATTCGTAACTGCTATTGGCTCGGCCATACGTTACCCCTTAAAAAATTTCAAAAGCTCGTAAGCTTTCAAGATTTTCTTCAATTTCTCTTGCCCAAGACTCCATACGTTGAGATACCGTTACACGGTCCATTCCACTAACTACAGAACCCCCAAAATCAGCATTTTTAGTAATTTCCATGGCAGCCATTTTTTTACAAGCATCATAAACAATGCCACTTTCTCGTACATCTGTATGTAAATCCCTACCGTTTAGATAGGTAACTTTAATTGGCATGGTAAATTCGCCGCCACCCCATCTCCAGATAGGAGCATTATATGACTGAAATCTAGCTGGTAATAGGAAATAACGGGAAAAATGTAATGTTCCGGTATCTGGAACCAAGAAAAAATCTTGTTTTCGTCCTTGCGTTTTTGTGTCCCAAGAAGACCCATTCCAGATTTTAAAATCAATAATTTTGAACGGATCGGGTCTATCTAACTTAAAACCACTTAAGTTAAATTCGTGCATTTCTCCGTAAACAATATTTGGTCGCCACGATTTTCTAGTTTTATAATCAATGTGAGATTGCGCTTCATTTATGTATCTTTCAACGGTTTCTTTAGATGGATAAGTAGATGTAGTGAAATCCGTACCCCCTAGTACCGCCCCCATTTGCATAAGCTCAAATACATCTTTAGATGTACAATAAGCAGCTAACGGACGCATTTGTATGCGCTTAAAGGTTGGGGCAGTTGTAACGCTAGTTGGGCTAGAAATTCGTATCCAATATTTAGTAGTGCTGTTAATAGCTACAGTGGACCAGCTATCTAACCTATTTTCAGGAAACATTTCTGCGCCGTCTTTATCAAAAGCATACTGAGCATCTTCGCTATCGTCAGGATCAGTAGCATATAAAGCGGATGAGGGGTTAAATTCTGTCCATGCGCTACCATTGTAATATTCATACTTTAAAGTCCCCAGACTTCCTGCTGTATCAATATCAAAAATAGCCATGTCAAAC
>TARA_R100000808_G_scaffold10241_1_pt1 | contig 21784 bp, 16 predicted proteins | sample TARA_R100000808 | Tara Oceans TARA_R100000808 (sample SAMEA2622852) | marine metagenome | biome: marine biome (ENVO:00000447); feature: marine epipelagic mixed layer (ENVO:xxxxxxxxx); material: "saline water (ENVO:00002010), including plankton (ENVO:xxxxxxxx)" | depth 140 m | reverse complement strand
AGTGACAGTGTTGTTTCTCTTACCTACTTTGCTAAGTATCGTTATGTAATAACTGAAAGTGATTCAACTGCGACATAAGAATGTTAATTGCCGAACTAGAAACTAAACAAAAGCTAAGAGACGCACTTCAAGCGAAGTTGCGTGCAAAGCGGGCGTTTGGTTTACCCTTCTACAAACCTCATCCGAAACAAGAGAAGTTTCATAGAGCCGGTGAGTTTAAAAGAAGGTATGTTCGGACGGGTAACCGATTTGGCAAATCTGACATGGGAGCCGCAGAAGATTGTTCCTGGGCATTAGGTTATCGTCCTTTCTTTCCCGAAGGTGACGAAGGAAGAACAATCGGATTACCAAAGCGACCAACAAAAGGTTTAATCATTTGTCAAGATTGGGACAAAGCTCAAGAGATATTTACAGCAGAAGAGGACGGTATCGGAAGAGGTAAGCTACTTAAGTTTTTACCTGATGCACGTAAGAACCCTGATAAAACTGCCCCAGGAATTATAGGGTTTAAAAAGAACTCTTCTGGTATTACACAAGTGAGAGTAAGATCGATTCATGGTGGCATATCTTCTATTTACTTAGACACAGTGAAGTCATTTAAATTAGACGGTATGTCCCAAGAATCATCAAACTGGGATTGGGTACACATTGATGAGCCTTGTCCACAAGCTATGTGGAAAGCTGTTTCTCGTGGTCTTGTTGATGCACACGGTTCTGCATGGTTTACTTGTACGCCTTTGAGAGAACGCTGGATTAATGACATGTTTGTTCCCGGTCGTTATTCTGTAGTTGATGATACGGAAGCAAACGTATTCCAAATCAATGGTGCAGATAGATGGCTTTTAATAGGATCAATGCATGATAACCCTTTCCTCTCTGAGGGTGCAAAGAAAGAATTTATAGCTGACCTTTCAAGTGATGAGATTGCGACAAGGATTGAAGGTAGACCCGCCCACTACCAAGGGGTTATTTATCCTCAGTTTAACTATGATAGGCACGTGATTGACGAAACACCAAAAGGTTGGCGTGATCCATTTACTCCACCAAAACATTGGAACATACGTTTCTCTATTGACCCTCACCCACGTAAGCCTCATGCAGTTTTGTTTGTTGCGATTTCACCTTTAGGGGAAGCGATCTTCTACCATGAGATATACGAACGATTGAATTTTGATGAGTTAGCTGTTGCAATAAGAAACCACCTCGGAGATCGGTTGCCTGAGTCTAGTCCATGTGACTGGATGGCATTCGAGGAACCACAAGATTCTAATGCGCGTTGCTTGGCTGATCACCTTGACGATTTTGAAATCCCAGTACATAAAGCTCCTAGGGCTTTGTCACAGGGGATACTAGAAGTAAGGCAAGCTTTAACAAAGCCGTCTTTTATTTATGTTATGAAACATATGGATAGATTCTTGTATGAGATAGAGTCTTATGTTTGGGATGACAAAAAAGAAAAACCCATTGATAATGATGATCACATGATGGAAAACCTTTACCGGTTAGTCATGGAGGGGTTAGATTATCAAGATCCAATTTACAATGAAGGTGCAGTCGCACCACCAATTAATTTAATAAATACAGATAAACCAGCTAGTTTAGATTTACCTAAATTAGATACAAAACAAGAAGATTATAGTTGGCTTTCCTTGCAAGGAAGGACAATTCGCGATAGCGTGTAATCCTCACTGAATGAAGAAGTTATGGCAATGACCGAAGATATACGTAAAGAGCTTGAAAAGGATGCAATGTCTCCCTTTCACCAAGCGTTGTTTAGTAAGTGCAATGAATTATTACGTATGAGTTACGATCATATGCAGAAATTCTACACACAGTGGGATAAGCATGGAGACACTGTTGCAGGTTTACGTACTGCAGATAAAGAAGATAACCGTGCTGCGAAAATAGGTGCGCCAGAAAAGATGACTGTACCTTTATCTCGTGCACAGATACATACGCTTACTTCTTTCTTGTTCCTTTATTTCCAGCAAAGACAATATGCTTTTGAGTACCAGCCACAGGATTATACTGATTATGAGATAAGAGAAATTTGCGAAAAGATGGTACATCGCGATTGTTATAAGTCAAATTGGTCTCAGATACTTTACCAATGGATTCTTGATTGTGCACGATTTAACATCGGTGTGATCGAGCATACATGGTGTAACGAAACTGAAAAGTTCCCTGTTACTCAATTAGTTGACCAGAATGTCATGGGCTTTAACTACCAAAAAGAAGAAGAGACTTTAGTTGATGTTCCTGTTTTTCAAGGCAATAAGCTGTATAATATTTCACCTTACCGTTTCTTCCCTGACCCACGTCATTCTTTGACACGTATGCAAGAAGGAGAGTTTGTTGCAGTAGAAGACGAGATGTCAAGGGCTGAGTTGTATAAACTGCAGAATGACGGATATGTCGCAGGAATGCAACACGTAGTTGAGCCGGACAAAAATTTCTTCGAAAAAGTTCGTGGAGGAAGAAGACATACATTACTTAAACCTCACGTAGAAAAGGATAAGTTTAATAACAGCAAGGGTGTTGTGAATGTAACACGTATGCAGATTAAACTTATCCCATCTAAGTTTGAATATGGAAAAGGAAAGAAACTTGGAACAGAAACGTATCCCGTGCAGTATATTGTATGGATAGCGAATAACCAACGTATCATTCGGGCAGAACCCTCTAATTATCTGCATAGAAACTTTACAGTTGACATTGGTCAATTTGACCCCGATATTCACCATTGGATGGGTGAAGGATTAGCAGGAACAATCGATAAGTTGCAGAGTACTGTAACATGGTTTGTAAACACACGTATACTTAGTGTTAGACGTAACCTCGATCACCAATTAATCTTTGATCCTAACTTTATTGATTCTAATGCGTTGAAATCACGTGCTCCAATGGTGCCATTGAAACGTAGCACCGGCAGGAAGAAATTAACTGATGCGGTAATGCAGTTGCAAATGGGGGATGTGACTTCTGGTCATATGACTGACGCACAGCAACTCATTGAGTTAACTAACCTTGTGACAGGGGTTAATGAGTCAGCAATGGGTGCTATCCATGGAGGCAGACGATCTGCTTCAGAACACCGAGCCGCGAACCAGGGTGCTTCTGCAAGGATGCGTATGATAGGAGCAAATATGTTTAATCAAGGACTGAAACCACTCGCACATAAGTTATTAATGAATCTCCGACAAGGAATAGAGCAAGAAACTTTTGAGCGTGCGGTCGGTCGACCCAACCCCGCGGATGCTACAGCTGTAGCCCAACAACAACGACAATGGGAGTTGTTCAAGGCCGATCCCGCTCATCTTGCCGCTGGCGAAGACCATTTCGTACTTGATACAATTAACCCAACAGAAAAAGTTTACATGGCTCAATCACTGAGCGATCTATTCAAGGTGATCATGTCATCACCAGAAGCCGCTACCGCTTTTGACATAGATCCAAAAGGTGTTTGGGATGAGATAATGGAATTACGTGGAGCAGGTGACTTACGTCGTCATTCTCTTCGTGATAGATTAATAAGAGAACAACAAGCAAATGCGAGCACAGGACAAGGAAATCAAAATCAACAAGGCCAAGGAGGAGTTGAACAAACTCCGCCAGTGGCTGGAACATCCCCAGACGCTTCAGATACTGGAGTTTCTGGATACTGAAGTTAAAACAATTTTACCCGGTTTACTAGAACCAATCGAAAATGAACATCACAGAGAATTACAGAATCATCAAAAAGGTGAGATCCGTGGGATGTTACAGCTTCGTGCTTCTATTAAACAAAGGGAAGCAGATTTGCTCCGTATTATTAATGGTACGGAGGAAAGTAAAGAAAGACCAATCAACCCTATTCGAGAATTACTTGATGAAGGGTATGATCTACTAAACTTAACATAAGAAAAAAAAATAATGAAAAAGCACCTAGTAGGGTTTATCCGCGAAGAAGCACCAGAATTTGGTGACGGTGGCGGCGCTGACCTTGGATTACCTCATGTCGTTGAAGATACACCAACAGCAGAGGATCCGGTGACAGAAGAGCCTGTCGTAGAGGATGAACCTATAGAAGAACCAACAATAGAAGAACCAACTGAGAGCCCAGAGAACTCTGAAGAGGAAACAACGGTGACAGAGGCTCCTATTGATGCACAACAAATAGGTAAAACTATTGCGGACGAGCTACGTCCAGCGTTACAACCTGTAACAAAGGAAGCAGAACCACAACAAACTATGACCGAAGCCGAACAAGCAGAAATGATTAATCGGATGAAGTTTGATGAAAAGTTTGTTGAGGATATGTTTGGTACCTATGAGGAACCAGCGGATAAAGAACGCCAACTTCGTGCGTTAGATAATCTCCGACAAGGAGTAGTGAGTGAAGCGGTTACGTTAGCTAACTACTTAGTGGAGCAACAGACACAAAAGTTAACTGAGCAATTTGCCCCTGTACTACAGCAATATACTGAGACAGCACAGCAAAAAGCAGAAGAGACCTTTTACGAGTCTTATCCCACACTTGATACGGATCAGTATCGACCACTTGCGAAAACAGTTGCAACCAATATCCAACAGTCGGGCAAAGAGTTTGCCACGACAAATGACTACTACAAAGAAATAGCGGCACAGACTGAAACGCTAATTAAAAGCATGGTTCCAGACTTTGCTTTGAAAGGCGAACCAACTAAAACAAAACAAACACAGACGAAAGCACCTGCAACGCAACAAATAGGCGGGCAGGGTGGATCTGGTGGAGGAAAAGAAGAACCAGTAAAGAAGACACGGCAACAACTTGCCGCTGATGTTTTACAGTTTTAATTTCTCCGTGCCGTACTAGACCCGTTTGTAACAAATAGAATAAAAGAATATGGCAACATTACTTGGTCTAACGCAGACCGACAACTTAGCTAGCCATGCGAGTTTATCTGCAAGAAGGAAAGTGTTTTACGCTTTTCCTAACGGCAGTGCTCCTATGACTGGGCTACTATCAATGGCCGACACAGATTCTACAGATAAAGCAGAATTTGGTTGGTATCATAAAAGAGATCAGGACATGAGAGTTGTCCTGGGAACAGGAACTGGAGGACATGGTCCTTTTTCTCCGACAGGACAAACAACCTATCATGGTGATACAACTAGTACCACATCTGAGGACTTAGTAAACGGCACTGTTTACCGAGCACAAACAGGTGCGGCTCTTGCGAATAAACTCCGTGTGAATAACATTGTTTTATTCAAGGATATCCCAACTGGAACAAGTACTGCTGTGTGCGACTTCCAAGGGCAAGTCACAGAGATTGCTAGTAACGGCAATTACTTTGAGTTCAAGCTAATCAACAATGCTACTGTGGTAGCAGGTGCTGATGATGGAGGCAGAGTAGGAACGCAGAATATTAACAACAATGGCGCAAGGTGGGGTGATGATTCTAGTGCTCAGAATACTTCAGATAACAGAGCGGCAATCATTGTTGGTTCTGCTAACCCTGAAGGTGGTAGTTCTCAGTCTGGCGTATGGAATACTCCTGAGCTGACTTCAAACTACACTCAGATATTCAAGACTCCGTTTAGTTCTACTGGAACTTCCTTACAAGAAGGAATGATCTGGAGTGACACTGGTCACTACAAGGACAAGGCATGGGAAGCAATGCGTACCCACGCTAAGGAGATTGAACTTGCGGCTATCTTTGGTATTAAGACTAAGACTGATATTACTCATGACGGTCTTACAACACCACAGCGTACTATGAACGGGGTACTTAATTACCTTCGTGAGTGGGATAACTCTAAGAGTGCAACAGTGAATACAGATGACAACAAACGTTATCTGGACATCAATGGTACAATGAATTATGTTCAATTTGAGGATTACATGGGCCGTTTGTTCACTGTTACTAACGACAAAAACTTTGAGAAGATCTGCTTCTGTGGCTCCGGCTTCTTGCAGGTGCTCAATAGGATTATTGACTCTAAAGTTGATATTCGTACCACTATGTTGGGCGATGAATCATTCAAGTTCCGCGTAGCTGAAGTAACAACTATGCACGGAACTGTGTTCTTCCATACTCACCCACTGTTCTCTCAGACTTCTGAGTTCAAGAACTCCGCGTTGTTTGTGGACATCAATAACCTGAAGATCCGTCCTTTGAATAATCGTGACACACATATTCAGGAGAACATACAAGCTAACGATGTTGACTACCGTAAGGATCAGTATTTGTCTGAGCTTGGAATCGAGAACATTCTTCCTGAGTCACACCTCTTTATGGGGAATGTCACAGCAGCTGCGTAACTTAACTGAAAGGTAAACGACTATGTCAACTAAAGCGATTGCGGGTAAAGATCCGCGTTATATAGCACCCCAAACGGGTGATGGTAGGGGTAAGTCCCTAACAACAACAGCATCGGAAACGTATGCTACAGGTAAAAATAAACTTGAGGAGCATCAGACCACAAGGGGAGGCAAGGGAAGTCCCGGCAAGACCCAAGGTCATGGTGGCTAATAACTAGACATCCTCACTAACTGAAACACACTTAAGAAGGGAAAGACCGTGAATAGAAATTATCTAGAACTACGTGATGCTGTTTTACAGTACCTCCAAGTTCCAACGTCAGATGAAGCAATGTTTACTCGTAACTCGACTGATCTTATATTAGTTGCTACAAACAACGCATTGAGAACAGCACAAAAGAGGCACGATTTTAATTACTTGCTTCATACTGCACAGGTCACGGTCGATCCCAGCTTAGGTGTGGATTGGACGTCAATTACTAATCCGGAAGGAACAGGAACGACTTTACGAAGGCTAGAGTGTGTGTTCCTTGTCCAAGATACTGGGGTCTTACCCATTCGGTGGATGACAAGGGCACACTTAGCTAACGAAGTCTTACGCTCTAACGATAGAAGCGTAGCAAGAGAATGGTATCCGACTGATGCTGTTGAGTATGTTACTGACCAATACGCATTAGTAGAAGGAAATAAAATTTACATTCATCCTAAACCTGATACAGCAACAACAGTTGAGTTAACTGGATACAAGTGGTTAGCTGATTTAGCCGGTAATACTGATACCAATTTCGTTGTTGAGTTTGGCTTTGACTGGTTAATGTGGCAAACGCTTGTTGAATTAAACTACTTCACAAAACAATTTGTTGCTCGTCAAGAAGGTAATCTTCCTCCACCTACTCAAATGGCTGAACGAGCTTGGCTTGATTTAGTTGATTGGGATAATGCACTCTTTGAGAAGCAAGTACACTTTTTAGATTAATGGCGGCAAATACACCAACCAAGTTTCCTGCAGGGAATGCGTCACGTGGTTATGAGAATATCACTACCATAAAGGACGCAACAAGTAATGGTGAAGAACATATCACCTTACGGCAAGAAGTTCAAAATGAATTAGCTCTTATTACTCCAGCTTACGGAACAGTAGTTAATAAGATTAGCCCAGTTAATTCTACACGGGCCGTACTTGAGACAACTAAGGTATCTTCTTTTAGAACAAGGACAGACAAAGCTGCAGTAATGCAACAGTTTGTATGTAAAACAATCACAACAAAAAACACACAAACAGCTGGAACAGGTGTATCCCAACCTACTTTATTATTACAAAGCAGTAAAATCGAAGATATAGATGGTGTACATGAGATTAAAACAGATGTCACAGTTGATACCAAATATGATACTTTAACGGATTACTATCACGAACCAATCCTCCGTTATCCTGTATCAGTTGAAAAAGAAATTGTTACAAAAGACTTTCCTTTACCTTCTGTCGTAGCTGGTACTGATGTAACGCTTAAACAACTTGATTGTGTGCGCTCGTTAAAGACAGCAAGAACCATTACCATTGGTGATCCTGTTGTTTTGTACGATGAAGTGAAATTTAGGTTTCCTAGTGTATTACTCGGCTTTAATACTGCAGATGGTTTCTCTACTCAATCTCGCAGATCTTGGTTTATGGTTTCAACTAATAGACGTGATAGCTTCACAAAAACCACAAACGCAAAAATAGAAATAAGTCTTCATTTAACTCAGCCGACACCCTCTACTGAAATATGGAATATTATACCCAAGAACCTCGTACATGACGGAGTATTATTTAATGTGAACGAACAAAGTGTATTATGTGATGCTGGTTTTTTGCGTGCTAATACACACTCAGAAGATACTTATTATGGTTTCGCGTTTGAGACTTTTAATTATGGTGCTAGTACCCCTACTGCGACAGAGTACAATCAAGCAGTGACAAATAAAGATTATAAACTAATAAGTGAATCAATTAAGCCATGGAAATATAACACATGGCGGAAAGAAAGAGTATCGATTATTCCAGAATGAGTGATTATACCGACAGGATAAACGAAGAACGAGAAGAGTATCTTGGCAGACTTGCCGCTTACGATGCTACCCGTTCTCCGCGTCCTGATTTATCTCCCAGTGATGCACCACAAAGAGGTTATTCACAAGGACGTAAAGCGGGAATGCACCCTGAGCACCTCGGAGATTTCCGTAGGTTTGGATTACGTGACGGAAAACTTTATGTGCCAAAATTCGAAATATTTACAACAACGTCAAATGATGTGGCTTCTCGGTACAGCTTACTCGATGTTAAAATAAAAGATGGTGGAGACGACTTATTACATGTTATGTACTCTGACCCTAATTTGGGTCGCCCTTCTCTTCCTGTCGCAGATTTCAAAGTAGCAGGTAAGAAAGAGTATTTCATTTATTTATGTGTTAAAGGGTACAATGAATCAGAAGCGCAGTTTAATGCTAATGCTTTCAACCGACATGGACAACCTTGGTATATTGCAACAGATAGTTATTTGCATATAGTTGACACTGATGCAGATCAACCCGAAGATCAAAGCGGGGTAATAGGCCAAGATCCTGTGTTAAAATACACTAAGGTAGGTAAATTAAATATAGAAACAGAACTTACTGAAACATATATTGACCAACAAGTTTATTTAACTTATGATGCGCCTCCGTTAATCCCTAGTGGAACGCAGTTATTATATTGGAAACCATCATTTAATCTTAATGCTGATACTGTAAACGTAGGTAAAGGGTTGAACTTGATTCCTACTCAACCTGCTTCGGGTAAAGAACAACCTGAAATAATGTGGAAGAGAGAGTTTTACACAGAAGGAGACGCTTTATCAATGGCAAAGAATACTACAACTTATTATTTTGTAAAATTACTTGCGCCACAATGGTCAAGCTATGTTGTTGCAGATGATATAACACACCGCCCCGGTGGACCAGGTTACCCTGAAGCGGCAGAAGGTTCTATTTCGCAATTTTTTCTTAGGACAACATTAGCAAACAATACAACAGCCGCAACAGCAATGCAGTATGATGTGATCGCACAAACTTCAGCTAATCAACCTTCTGATACTGACACAGCAAAGCATCAATTTTTAGGAAGCGTTACACGTAACGTAGGAGGAGATATTACTACATGGGAATGGAGATTAAATCACGCTTTTTATTGGCACGGTCCATCATTGGCGGTGGGTTCCTATGGTTCAACAGCCGCGACAGACGAAGCTTATACTGCTCCAGCACAATAACAATTTAACAACTAAACACAAATGGCAGACAAAACAGAACAACTACAACAGGTAATGGCACTATATAATGTGTTTGGCCCTGAAGCGCAACAAGACCGGGAACTGAAGCAACAGGCACTTGCTGCTCAGCTTGAACGAACGAACGCGATGCGGTTAGGCTCAATAGCAGATGTAATGCAAAAGCAACAAAGCGCACAATTAGAGGCACAGCGGGCACAGCAAATGGGTCCGTATTATGAAGCACTAACTCAACAAGCTCTAGGAGGTATTAAAACACCGGAAGAACGTGCCGCAAATCTCGCTAATCTTGTAGCTACAACAGAAGGCACAGAAGCGTCAACAATGTCACAATTAGAGAAAAACCGAGTAGCTCGTGAAACAGGTGATAGTGCAATAGCAAGTCAAATAGCTCAAAATGAAGCAACAGAAAAAGCGGCTGGTCAAGCAGCATTACAAACAGTGCTTAATAATTTAAATACCAGCCTACAGGGCGGACAATATAAATCGGAACGGTTACGTCAAATACTGGAGGCTTCTGTCGCGAATATAATAAATCAACAGATGCAAGGTGCTGGTATGGCAGGACAAGGTACACTTAGCCCCGAGGAGGTTGAGATTAATCAACATGAGATAATTAAGGCTTTGCTTGACTCTTATAACCAAGGTTCTTCTACTATACCTACTACTATAAACCCTCAAAATAACGCGCAAACGCAAGCCCTTATTGAGAAATATCTTAGTTCTCAAGAAGAAGGTTCAGGTACAGTCGAACGTTTTAAAAACACACAAAATTAACTAATTAAATATTATGGCAGATACAATCAACGACCCACAAAGTCAACAAAATACAACTCCTTTTGACCAAGGAACTAATCCGTTACTAAACTTATTAATGGGAACAAATCCTTTTATGGGGTTAGGTGAACAAGCTCAACCTGCTGTCCCAGCAAATGTGCAAGAAGGGTTACAAGCACAAGGTTCTCCTGAGCTAAGTGCAATCTTAAACTTCTTAAGTCCAGGAGCAACTAGAAGAACCATTGGCGGTCAGTTAGAAGGACAACCAGCACCTGACCCATTTACTAACTTAAATGCAATGCGTGAGTCAGCTCAATCAAATGAGTTAGATAAGATGAGACATGAACTGGCTATGCAACAAGCGGGACAACAACTTGCTGCATTTATGTTACATCCAGATCCTGCACGTTCTTTTCAGAACCCTAACGTAGCGGCTAAAAAATAAACTATAACTTTAATTAAATGGCGGAAAAGACGCAATACCTTAAACCGTATCAGGAAGGAAAGAAGTGGACTGGCTCTTGGGCAGACTACTATAGTGCTTTCCGTCATGATCAGTTAAATAACCCAGATAAATGGGGTAAAGGAGGATGGTTCCCACAGTTCGAAGATTGGGCAGTTAAAAATAACATCCCACAAGAACACCGTAACACTCCGTTTTTACATAAAGCGGCAAGTACTTTAGGGAATACGATAGATTTAATTGGGCGGAGTATACCTAACCCGGCAAGTTGGATTAGTGATACAACACTAACAGGCCAGCCTACTCCTAAGACAATGTCAGCCCTATTAGGTGAAACGGCTAAAGTTGGGACTCAAGCTGTTTCAGACTATGGCCCATTTGGTGAATTTAAACCAAGTACAATAGAAGCTGCAAAAGACGTAGGAGGAGCACTTCCGACTATGCTTTTAAGTATTTTCGGCACAGGAGCTAAACCGTTAGCAATGGGTACTGCATTAGGTACAACAACTTACGCACAAACAGATGACCCTGTGCAAGGAATAGGCACAGGTGTAGTAGGTGCTTTTGTCCCTAAGATATTTGCTAGTGGAAGACAAGCAACTTACGGGCTTGCGTCAAAGGTAGCCCCTTCTTCTTTTACTACTGCGACACGTACATCTACTCCCTTTTATCACAAAGCTCTTCCAGAGGCACTTAGACGTACTACCGAGTATACCGCTAAGACAACAGCAACAAAAGCGGCAGGTTACGTAGGGGCCAATGTTGGGGTAATCGGGGCTTTCGAAGTTGGTTCACATATGTTACCCGCTAAAATAAGGGGAGAAAAGTGGGGCGATATATTAGATAAAACATTCTCAGAAGAAAATATAGTAGCTAACTGGTTAGTTGGACAGATTCCGTTCTCGGCTCTTGATGCTTATAATGTACGGAAAGCAAACAAAACACAACAAGCATTAGAGGCGAACACTACTGCACACGAAAGTACAACTGTTGCAAATGAACAGCCAGTAGTTAATAAGAGTAAATTATATGATAACGTAGTACACTTAACAGAAGATGGTACTCCTACCCCAGTACACAAAGCTAAGCAAGTAATGCTTAAGAAAGGGTTAGCTCTTGAACATCATGCACGGATAAGAGAAATACGTGAACTAGAACAGACGGGTGAAATTACACCACAACGTTCACAAGAGTTAATCACACAAGTCAATCGGAATTATGCTACTGAAATAAGCAACCTACCTATTCGACCAGAGAACCAATTAAACTCTACATTGTTCGGGGAGTTAATAATGGAACCAAGAGAGGGAGGAACTAAAGAAGCTATTGCAGAGTTGCGCGATGTTGATCCAAAAACAGTAACTGAGTACGGTGATCAAATCACATTAATTGACTCCGTTTTAAGTGCGGAAGGATTTAGTCGGCCAACTGACGCCAAGTTGCATCTTGAAGTACAAAGAAGAATGGATGAAGGTAAATCCTTTGAAGAATCACTTAAGCTCGTAGTAAGTAGCCTTAAAGAAAGGACCGCACCTAGAACACGCTTTACTAACGAAGCTCCAGCAAAAGAAGATTTAACAAAACAACGAGTCATTAATGTGACAAAAGGTGAAGACGGGGTATACCGTGGAGAAGAAGTAACAGGCGACTTCCAGGTAATACGCGTAAGTGAGACTACACCAAAAACACCTATCGAGGGATTAGAAGTAGGAGAAGGAGAGAAACTATACTCTTTACTACTTAAAAATAAATTTGGTGAACGTGATGTGTTTTATTCAAAAGATCCTAAGTGGGCAGAGGCAGATACGTTAGTAATTAAATCAGAACCTAAAAAGCAGATACCAGGTGAAGAAGCTTTAACGGACACAGAACTAGGCAGGGCAAGTGAAAACTACACAAAGAAGAACAAGGAAGATGCAGCTCGTAATGAAAAGCCGATTGAAACTAAGGCGAACGAAATTGATAACGTTGCTCAGCCAATTGACACTAATACATTCGAAGGAGTTATTCGAGCAGCTGATGATACTAATCCTTTAGGTTTACAAGACCATGAGTTGTTACGTGCAAGGGAAGGAAGAAATACATTACTAGCAAAAGAACGGGAATTAGGTGATACAAGTAGGGCTGATGATATTCGTAACGATTATGTTAAATGGTGGAATTCTAATTTAAACGTTACTGCACTCAGTCGTACACTAGATGCGAGGCTTAGACAATATCGAACAGTAGATGCAGGTAAAGTTGAAAAGACTTCTTTTAAACAAAGTGAAACTTTTGATCGTGAAGGAGGAGTAAAGAAGTTTGTTAGCAAAGACGAAGCGCAGGAAACAATAGATTTAATTAAAGGCCGGTTCCCTGACCATGATATCAAAGTAAAGCATCGACCTGCAAGAGGTAATACACAGCAATACTGGGTCATTGAAGGAACTAAGCGTATAGAAAAGGTTGATGTTACCGATGAAGCATATCGGCTTATTTCCTCAGAGGGTGAGGGAGTAAGAAGTAACGAAACAAATACCCTTATCTTAAAGGATGTGGAATTAATCCTAGATGAGTATATTAAGTTAGCACCCGCAGAGTTAGCTGATATGACTGATTATCATGCGCATTTGACGAATCCCTCAAAGTCAGTAACTAAGAGACACGCTGAAATAAACCGTTCTCGTATTCATACTTATGTCGAACAGTTTTTAAACACCCCACATAAACTAAAAACTAAAAAGGGGTTAAATGATTTCTATGCAGATGTTCAAAGGGAACTAAGGCAACAAAGAACAAAGAAAGGTGATACAGTTTCTTTTAATAACAAAGATAAAGCAAAAATATGGTTTGAATCTGCTGAGGCACAAGGGTTTATTAAGGCTGTATTAGGTGACGTTAATGCCACATCCCTCAAGTTTCAAAAAGCAGGAAAGGGCAAGACTACAAGTGAAGTAGCTTTGGTCAATCGGCTTCAATCTGTTTACCAAGGGGTAGGAGATTTTGTATATAAAACAAGCAAAGCATTTGGACTAAGTGACAAACTAGCTTATGCTCATGCGCGTACAGCACAACGGCTTACAATGCTTTTCCCTGAATCAATTACAGGAAAGGTACTGTTCAGTGAAGCTTACGAAACAAACAGAGGAGAGTTAGAAATACAGGGTTTATATAATCGTCCTACTAATTCAATGCATGCTGTGGTAGATGTGGCTGTAAGACGAGGAGAGTCATACGGTACTAGATACACTCTCGGTCACGAGTACGGTCATGCTTTTTTCCAAGCGTATAGAGACGGAAGACTGCCACGAGATGTAGCGGCTAAGATAGACACACTATCTGAAATGTTAGCTACTGCCCCTGAAGGAGAAGTGCATCAAGTCTTGCTTGACCTAGCTGATACGCTTCCGTCAAAGATGCGGGATGAAGTAAAAGCTGTCATGGAACGGGTAAGAGAGGCAGGACAAAAACGAGATGCAAGTGAAGTCATCCCTGATCTATTAAGTCTTTTCGCAATGAATGCTACTTCTGGTAGAATGAGACAACGGTTTAAGGAAATGTATCGTCATTTACCTGCACCTGTCAAAAGAGTATTAGACCATTTTGTCACATTCTTTCGTGATGGAGTACAAAGATTACGTGCAATGAAAAAAGAACAACCTGTTTTCTTGCGAGGTAAGGATGCACTTAAGAAGACAATCGAAGATACTTTCTCACAGTTAGAATCAGTAGCTCGAACACAAAAACAGATTGCTAAGTTAGAAAGGCAGGCATCACGGTTAGCTTTAATGGAACCACAAACTTTTAAAGATCTTTTGTTAAGCCATGATGCGGAAGGAACTTCATTAGTTAATCACAAAGACCTTGATTTCCCTCCTCAGTTTCAGAAAGCAAAAGAGGTAGTAAACGAGAATGTTTTCGCTCCTATTACAAAATGGTTACGTGATAATATTGCTCCGATACACCAAATAATGCATAAGACGGAGTTCCAAGAATTTGCAGGATTAACATCACAAGTACAATCAAAGGTTAGAACGTGGATGACTGATGTAGATAACGCACGCCGTACGATGTGGGTTGAAGGAGGTAAACCAGTCCAAGCAGATAACTTTAATCACCTTAAACCTATTTTAATAAAAGGTTCACGAGCGCAGAAAGTCCTAAATGAGATACTGCTTGACCAAAATAAAACAAAAACTCCTTTTATCTATGAGAGTACCAAAGTTAATACTATACTTAAAAAGAAAGTAGATGGGTTAAACAAGAAAGATAAAGTGGCCGTACTCAGTGCAGTACAAGGACAGCGGTTAGCTAACTCAATGAGCGCGACTAATATCCTAAGAGCACGAGCAGAGACCGCAACTGCAAGTCTTGCTACTATTTTGCAAGTCGGTACAAATAAAAATAGATCTATTGACGGCACAGAGTTAATGCGTCCTAAAGAGGCAAAAGAACTCGCAGAAGCTCTTTGGGAAATGACAGTAGAAACTAGTTCGCCAAGAGGAAGCCTAGACTTATCCCCTGCTAGAAAGGAACAGCTTAATCAACGGATGAGTAAACTTCTAGATACTGTTCCTGTAAAAACTGTAACACTTGCTATGGATGTAGCACAAGCAGGAGTAGAAGGGTGGAGTAGTTTAGGTAAAATGTTAACTGAGACAGCTTCTTACTTTTCTTCTGAAAGAAGGTTGGGACGTTTCCAACTTGGGTTCCGTGTGAATAAAACAGATAAAACAGGAAGGATTAGTGCTGACAGTAAAAGAGAACTAGCAAGGCAGAAGAAAGAACAAGAAGCTATTCATGGTAAAATAACATGGGACATTGAAGGTGAGACAACTAACTTAGATTATACTACAGCTGACGCCAAAGTCATATCGGAAGTAGTTGCAACAGATAAAGCAAACCAAGATGCATTGTTAAAAGTATTACAGGAGCATGGAGGAATGGAATCAGTGATTAAATCACTCGATCAATACTTTACGTCAGGTGAAGGATTAGCAAAACAGGCCGCCGCAAAAGACTTAGTTCGTCCCGGAATTAACCGTGAGTTTAAACCTGGTCGAGAGTCAATTAATATGTTTCAGAACCAACAAGACTTCTTTAACTCTTTGTTTAAGAATGAAGCTATGTTGACTCTTTCACGAGAAGAAGCACTTTATCGTTCTGACTCAGTTCTAAAGGCTATCTCACCAGAGAAGTTTAACTTAGTTATAAAAGCATTAGAAAACTTTAGAGAGCCAGATAAGCATTGGTCAGGTGTATTGACTAAGGCAACTTTCGGATACTTTCTTGGCTTCAACACTAGTTCGCATATGCTAGAAGGAACACAAACAATGTTTAGTTTAGTTCCAAACATCATAGTAGAAACAGGTTCAACACGGGAAGCATACGGCAAAGTTAATTCTGCGATAAAAGCAGTTACAGATTTCCATGTAGTCCAACGAGGAAAAGAGAAAGGAACTTATGGTTCGAAGTTACGTGATGAGTTAATGGCTCAAGCACATAAGAATCAATATGTAGGTAACCTGGGACACGCAACAGATTATTTCGCAAATGATAATACACTCTTAGATACACGGCAGTTACGTTCTATTGAAAAAGGACGTAGACCAGGGCAAGTTGCAGTAGATGGAGCAGAAGCACTAATCCACCATCAAGCTAATTTTTATAAGGTCTTTACTAACTTCAATGCTCGAGTAGCTTTGTTAACTGGTATTGACGTTTATAGCCAACAAATACTTAAAGGGAAGAACCGAGAGTTAACGCAAGCAGAAAAAGATACTGTTCTTGCACAAGCACAAAACTTAAATCTTGTAGCTAACTTCTCGGGAGGAAAAGCTGGACGACCTGTGGGGTTATTCAGTTTCCTTGGGAATGGAATCGGTGCTACTGCGTTCGCATTACAAAGTTACACTGCGGGTATGGGTGCAACGTATGTAAGAATGATAAGCCGAGGGTATGGAAAGAGTAGTAAGAACAGAACACCGGCAGAGCGTAAAGCACATAGGAAAGCGTTACATAATATGCTTGCTACTCAATTTATTGCCGCTGGTGCAATGGGTACAGTAGGACTAGGTGCGGCATTAGCGTTGCTCAATCAAGCCTTTCCTGACTTAGAAGTAGAGAAAAATTTACGAGAAGGAATAGGTAAAATTCTTGGAGCAGATCATACAGGAGGATTAGGTAAATCACTGAATGAATTAGTACAAAATGGATTGCTTAGTATGTTACCAGGATTTAACAAACTTGATTTCCAGTCACGTTATTCTCTTGGTGGAACAGTAGGAATTAACCCTTATGAGGGAGCAGATACAAAAGCTGTTTTCGGTCCGGCCTTTTCTATTGCAGAAAACTTACATAGTGGTATGAGTGAAGCGATTCATGGCAAGTGGGGGAAAGCATTAGAGTATGCGGCTCCTCAGTTTCTTAAAAAACCACTTCATCTTGCAAGGAATGATTTTGACTCTATTGAAGATAGAGGTGGACAAACAATTAGTGAAGGGCTGTCCCCAATAGAAAAGATTGGTTTTGCTTTAGGTTTTAGAACTAAAGATATTGCTGAGTTTCAGAATTATAAAAAATTGGACAGAACTAATGCAGAAGCTAAATCAAGGAGAGACAGACGATTTGCTGATAATGTAGCAAAGCTATTTAATGCAGGAAAAATTGACGAGGGGTTAAGAGAAGTAGGAAAACAACTAGAGGAGAATCCAAACACTGATTTAACTGCGATTAAAACACAAATCACAAACGCAATGTGGAGAAAGATCCCTGCAAGTGTTCATGATGTGACACCTTACTCTCGTGCCGCAGATATGCAGACGTTGCTAAATCAAGTAATGCAACAGCCAAAAAGTACACAAGAAAGAAAAGAAATTGAAAGACAGAAAGTACACACTTTGCTTGATGGTACTTATGGACCCTTCGAAAGACTTAAATCTCATAGACGTATAGAAGACGCAAGAATGCGTGATCTAATTCAACAAAAATTCCCTAGCCAAAATATGGGCGTGATTAAAGAGGGACAAAACATTTGGACAAAACCACAATAACTATGGATTCAAAATTTATTATTCCTTTATGTGTCGGGTTAGCTATTCAAGCTGGCGGTATAGTCTGGTGGGCTTCGAAGTTACAATCCGAAGTTCAGCACAATGATTTTCAAATTCAAATGATTGCGAAGGATGTGGGTGAGAACTCCGAATTCGTTAAGCTTTGGCCTGCAGGTAAATGGGGTAGCGGCTCCTTACCTTCTGACGTACGTCAAGACTTAAAGATCGGTATGCTCGAAATGGACATGGACAAAGTAATGTCTAAGCTCTATAATGGTATCCCACAAGAGCATTAATATGTTTAAGTGGGTTGGGTTTCTTTTGTTAAGCTCTTTGTCTTTGAAGGCGGATGAACACTGGGGAACAGTACCTCCTGTACCTGAGTTAGACATTGCTCACTTCCCTGCAATGGGAGTAGTTGAAATTAGTTTTATTTCAGACTCTACCTTTGATCGACCTGTTTGGTATATCTTAGAAGTAAAGCAAGAAGGAGACCCTAACGCCAATTGGTTCCGTCCTTTTAATCCTTTACAAACGTCTAACTTTAATGAGAGAGTTTCTCTTAGTTTAAATTACCGAGATGCGGCAGGACAGGTGCACCCTTGGTTTAGTGCAGAGATGGTACGGATAAGAGTGATGTGGGGTGCTTAACCTTCGCCAGGTTTTAACTTCTTTTCATAGTACTCAGGAGAACAATAAACAGTTTGCTTTAACTTCTGAGATTGTACTAACTTGACTTGATCTGTCTCCGATAAATGAGTTAGTATTTCCACAAGCTCTTGGCGAGTAGCATCGGCATATAGGTCACGAAAGAGTTTCTTCTTAGGTATATAGCCTTGGGTTTTAAGTAACATAAGTATCTTATTAGCTACGGATGACTGTTCGTTTCGTCCTGCCCCTTCAAAGACTGTATCAAGTGTTGTTTCTACTTCAGCAATTAACTCTAGTGCTCTTTCAAGATTAGGAACAGTAATCAATCGTTCGTTAGATTGTCCTAATTGAAGTAACATTGCTAGCTTTAACGCTTGATCATGCTTTGAGTTACTCCAAGATTGCTTGTAATGTTTTGTTTCTGCGATGGAAGTTTTCTTATGCCCAGTATACCAATCATCAAACCATTTAAACGCTTCTTTTGTCCAGTCAAAAGGCCCGCATTGTTTAGTTGCTATTTCCTTACCTCTGGCTATACAACGTAACCATGCTTCTTCTTGGTCGTTAGCTACATAAGGGTGAGCTACTGCTTTCTTACTTGGATGAGAGAAAACCATAAATGCTCGTCTTGTGAAACCTCCAGAAATAATGTTTTGTTTAAACAATCCATCAGTCGTTGAAGGAGTCATGCCACCAATTAAAGGAAAGCACGGACCTTTTATCACATCATTACCTTTGTTCTTTGTTTTCACTTCATACTTGCTACGTCCATATACTGTAGTAAAGAACTCAATCATTCCGACTGGGTCGATTCCAATGAAATTGGACCACTCATCAGCAAAGATGACAGTGATATTATATTCTGTTTTCTTTTTTGTAATAGGGTCAATAAATGTTTTTCGTGCAGGAGAATCAGAAGCAGACAATTCCTTAGCGAGTGCCTCTTTTGAAATCCGGTCTGCACAAACAGGAATGTCACCTACCGAATCAATAAAGGACAAGGCAATATCCATTGCAGTTGATTTCTTTGTTCCCGGTTCACCGACAAGTAGAACGTAGATATTAGGATAAACAGTATATACCCCTCCTCTTGGTAACCAAAAGCGTCTACCTGCACAAGCAGAGAGCGCAACTAATCCAGCCCATTTGTGGAAGATAACAGGGACTTCGTTACCTTTACAGTGATATAAGTAATCTTCAAGAAAATCTGCCATCTTCAGTTGTTGAGGAAGTAAGGTTAATGTTGTTCATGTACTTGTTGGACACGTGGCTGTAATGGAACGCCACCTTCAGAGTAAATTTCAAATTCAATAGTAGCAAGTAAGCCAACCGGTGGGTTTTTCCAATATTTATGTCGTTGTTCTGCAGATAAACCAGAGCCAGCCGAAAAGGTTTGGCCTGTCTCAGTCTCTAATACTAATGCACCTGCTTGACCTTTCGGACGAGAATGTTTATCATACTCTTCTTTCACTCCTATAATAGTAAATTCGTCAGAAGCAAAGTCTTTTCGTTTTATAATATAATCCCACCTGTTTTCTTTATTACCACATCGTTCAAGGAATCCGTAAGGTGCTTCGGGCTTTCTGTAAACCATCCCTTCATAACCCTGTCTCTTCCATCTAGTGTAGTAATGTTCTGCAGAAGACTTAGATGAGACATGGTGAGTTGAAACCACATTAGGGTAAATGGATGCTAATTGTGATAGAGCCTCTGCTCGTTCTGACATAGGTGCATCTGCTACAATATCAAAGACGTGGTACTCTATTGCGGTTGTTGCACTTGTTGGTTCTTCCCTGTTCCACGAGACGGCACCTGCAATACGTTGTAGTGGCCAACCATGGTAATATAATTCTCCATCAAGTATAATGTTCTTATCAGTAATGAGCACATCTTTAAGTTGTTTTGTTATATGAGCAAGTATGTTTGGCGCCCAGTAACGTGTTTCTTTTGTCGCACGTGAATGAGTCTGCCATTGTTTTTCATAGTCATGTAAGGTAAAGATCGCACGTATCCCGTTTAGTTTTGGTTGAACATAACAGGGAAATGTTATTCGTGACTTGTGCGTCTTGTATCTATGGCATAGCATTGGTTTCATAGAAAATATAGATTTGACTTTTCTCTAGTTGCGTAGTTCCTATAAGCAAGAATCGCGTGAAGGTGTTCTTCTCTACGAGACAACAACGGACGCGTTGCTTTTTCTTCTGGGTCACGAGGCATGTGGCGTAATAGTTCTGAGACACGTTTAGCGGAATCATTTAAGCACCATTTTAATGTATCAATATAACCTAATACATCACCTAATGTGACTTGTTCTGGATCTAAGCCTAACCTTTTTGCGACTGCGTGTAAGTTAGGACTCAAGGGTAAGTTTTCTTCTGGCATAATTTTAGTTCTTTGGATTTGCTGTTTGCCCCTTTAATGGGCTGAGGATTGCTGACATGGCCTTGCAAATTGCTTTGGCTATGGTGACCCTATTTTGCAGGGCTAGGCGATTCTCGGCCATTCTCGAAGCATTTAGGGTTTAGTCACCGGATACGGCTATGTTAAGTTTGACGTTATCGTCCATGTAAATTGTTCCAACATCCATTTCTCCCCATGACAAACCATACTCTCCTTCGTAAGGAATAACTAAATCAATACCTGCAATGGTTACTGTGTTATGCATCCACTGTTTTAGTTTCTTGACAGCCCATTCTGTTTTATCAATAGGGAACTGACCACAAATTGCATCATGCACTTGGTGAAGCGGTTGGATGATTAGCTTTCCGTCTGGAGTAATATTATCTTTATCAGTGAAGAGTTGACGGAGTGCGAGATTCGTTGCGTAAGTTGTATTAGCTTGGGGTTCGTGACTGAGTGCGGCGTTAATAACACTGTTGTCGTTTCTACGTCCAAAGAAGCGTCTCCTATGACCTGAGGCGCAACCAAGTTCTCCTTTATCGAGTAGTTCACCTTTAACCCAACGTTGCCACGTCTTGACTCCCATGTATCTCCCATCCAAGTATAGTCTTTTAAGGTTGTCGCAATCACCTGCGGTGAGGAGGATGGGTTCTGAATGGAGTTTATAGGAGTCTTGTAGAATTTGATTTGACATCTGAATCTTTCCCAACCCATAATTGCCCCCATGTTGGACACGTTTGGAAGCAAAGTATAGCCACCCGTCTTTATCCACATGTTTCTTACCTGTCTCTTTAATTGCGCTTCTTGTCCAATGTGCGAGGTTTGTCCCATTTTCTTTAATTTCTTTGTCTAATTTGTATGGCTCACGTTG
>TARA_R100000808_G_scaffold12437_1_pt1 | contig 21899 bp, 25 predicted proteins | sample TARA_R100000808 | Tara Oceans TARA_R100000808 (sample SAMEA2622852) | marine metagenome | biome: marine biome (ENVO:00000447); feature: marine epipelagic mixed layer (ENVO:xxxxxxxxx); material: "saline water (ENVO:00002010), including plankton (ENVO:xxxxxxxx)" | depth 140 m | reverse complement strand
TGTCTCAGCCGGTATTTCAACTCGAGATGGTGTCCTCGGTGTCTCAGCCGGTATTTCGACTCGAGGTGGTGTTCTCGGTGTTGGAGATTCCACAATAACTCTGTCTGTTAAAGGTGAGGTTACAGGCTTTTCCTTGTCCGCAATCACCTCTTCTGTTTTTCTAATCGGGACAGCCGGTGTGGGAGCTTTCCCTCGCAGTACAACGTCCACTGGGACCCGAGGGGTAGGCTGCACATCCTCCATTGAGTCCCCGATAGCCGTTGTAATCGTTCTTATAGTTGCGACTCCTGAACCGGTATCTTGTAAAGCTGCTGCTGTTTTCCCTTTTTCGTTTGCCCTGCGTACCAAAGCATCACCGTCACTCCAAGCCTCTTCAGCTTTGGTGTTTAGTTTCTTAGCTTTAGAGGTATCCCCGGCTTTTTCCGCCTTATTTGCTGCCTTGATTAAGCCTTCTGCCTGTAAGTATTTAGTGTCTGCAAGTTTAGCGGTATCAGTCGCACTATCGGCAATATCTTCAATACCCTCAGCCCTAGCAACTGACCGTGCATCACCGGCCTTTTTCTCGAGATCATTAGCCTGTTTTAAGAGTTGTTCAGCACCTGAAAAATCTCCGGTTTCCTCTGCCTTCAGAGCGGTGGATTTCAATGATGTAGCCTCTTCCATAGCATCGTCGGCAAACTTGTTTAAATCATCAACCTCGGTTTTAGAAAGTCGAACTGCATCCTTGTTAAATAAAGCCTTTACATCCTCAGAAAACCCTTCAATTTTCATCTGGTATTTTTTCATCAGGGGAATTGGATCACCGTAGTTTGGCATCAGGATTTTTTCGCCTGATTGAGTCCGGGCCACAAGTATTTCTTTTGCTTTGGGAATCTTGGTTCCAATGGGGATAGTGGCCTCTATTTCCGCAGTCCCGGCCCATATGGCCCCTTTATCGTGTCGAGGGGCGTAAACCTTTTTCCCATCAACCATTTTCCAGTCAACGGCCTTTAGGGTTTCCGGGCCGATTAAGGCCACATCTGCCTGATCTTTACCGAACAACATTAGACCCGGCTGGGCATCTGGATCCACCCCAACTTTTGAGCTGGCAGCTCCCTTAATGAATCTTTTAACTCCGCCCCCGGGGGAACCAAATAAACCGAGTTGTTCAGATGAAGGGATTACTTCAAAAGCAACGTCTTCATCGGTCCCTTTTATTTTGGCTGCGTCTAACTCTAAATTCTCGGCATCATCAAACAGTTTGGCTGCGGTGGCCTTGTATTTAGCAGCATCGTTCATCGCTCCGGCTAACGCTAGTTCAGAGGCAATTGATTCGTTGGTTATTGCATCGGCTTTAAGGTCGGCTGCTTCCTTTGTTAGCTGCTCCGATTTGGAACCAAGACCAAACCGCACATCCGGAGAAGTATGAACAAACCTGACTTCTGAACCTTTGGCCAATGGAGCCTGTTTGAAAGTCACGGTTTTTGTGGCCCCGGCATCAGTGATTAAGGTGGCCTCGGGCGATTCGCCCTTTATTGCGGAAGCAACCGCATCATCCCTCAGTTTCAATGCATCCTCAACACTTCCAGCCTCACTTACAGCGACCCTTAAAGTATTCTCTTTTGGGAAAATCGCCCCTTCTGGTAACCGGCCCGGCTTGATAAGCATTTCACCCGGCTTACCCACAATTTCTGATGCGACTTTTTGAGGTTTGGTTAATAAAGTTACCGGGGTTTTAACCATCCCAACCACCTCTTGCTTGACTGCCGTACCAACAGCTTTTGGCACAGACAAACCAGCTCGAGATGCAACAGCTCCGGCCCCTATAATTGGAACTACGCTTAAAACGTCACCGGCAGCAGAAAGAACAGTTAATTTTATGTTCCCAGTTTCTTTCCACGTTTTGACCGTTCCCACTATGGGAACCATGTTTAAAGCAAAATTCGTGGCTATTTGCCCGGCTGTCCCGGCGGAATCTATCTGCTTTTTAACAAAATCATCTTTATCCCCTAACATCCCTGCAACAAATTCTTCCTTGCTCTGAACAATGGTCTGACCCTGATTACTAGCACTTTGGACAGCTTGCTCATACAGCTTTTCCATAGTGTTTTTTCTCATTTCCCAATCCTGACCGAGGGATTCTTTATTAAAAGTCCCTGTATCAACTGACCCGAATGTAAGAGTCTCTGATACAACGTCAGCAACCTTGCCTTGTTTAGAGGCTGTGGGGCCTTCAATTTGGTCTTTTATTACTATGGGTTCCGGTTCTTTTTTAGCAACAGATCCGGGTGCGACTATCTCTTTTTGTCTCTCCCTAAGTTCATCCGGTGTCATCTTTTCAAGAGCTGCCTCACCGGTTATTTCTTTCTTTATTTCATCTGCCTTTGCCCTAAAAGCGTCTTCGGATTTTTTTGATCCAAAGATTATTGTGGACGTAACATCGGGCTTGGCTGGGGGCGTAAAGTCATAGGTCGGGGTAGATAAATACAACCGATTCAACTCGGCTTGGGCATCATCTGCTTTCGATCCCGGTTTAATCTTGTCCTCACGACCTAAAAACACCTCTCCAGTATTGGATAAATTCGCTTCTACATCGTCATATTCGACAGTTGGTAATAGGCTGGATCCAGTTGACTGGACTTGCCCGGTATATCCCATTGGATCGTCATACATCATCCCCTGACCTTGATAGGCTTCAGGCGTTTCATCAGTCTCAAATTTATATGCAATGGAATCTTCCACTGCTTTAATTTCCATCTCGTCAGTGGTGGTTTCCCCCGGCTCGCCGTAGGATGGGACATTTATATCGGGAGCCAACTCTGCTAGGCCCTCAAGAGAGCTTTCAAGTTGTTGGTTTTCGTTCTCTTGTTTTGGCTCCGGCAATGGCTTTGGAGCAAGTGCCTCTAATCCTTCCGGGGTTGGCCCACCACTTGCCTCAAGGGTTAAATCTGCCAAGGAAGGGACTGCCCCCTTTTCTGTCACCTCTGGGGTCACATCAGCTTCAGAATCAGGAACAGCCCCGGACTTACTTTTTGGCCGGGCCTGACTTTTTGGAGCCTCAACCATTTCAGCCAACCCCGGGACCCCTTTCTCGACTTCATCGAGATCCGGTGTGGTTCCTGTATCTTGGTCTGTTCCAATAGTTTCCAGCCCGGGGACCCCATTTGAGAGGTCACCAACGCCTTCCGAATCATATTTAAGGGAGATTTCCTCTTCATCAATTTTAAGATCACCGGTTTTTTCCTCCTCTCCCGGCAAGGAAAACTCCAATGGATCATCCTCATCTCTGAGTTCAATATCTTTTGGTTTAGTAGGCTGCAAAACAGGCTTTGACCTTTCATCCACCCGGTCATCTTTTTCGGGTTCCGGTTCTGGTGCTGATCGGTGGATTGGTGCTACCTGTTTTTTACGTTTTTTGGGTTTGGGTTTTGGGGCTGCTTTCACAGGAGCCGGAGCTGGCTCAGGTTCTGGAGTCGGCTCAGGTTCTGGCTCAGGAGCAGCACGGTGTATTGGGTTGACTGGTTCTTTCTTTTTTTCCTTTTTCGGTTCCGCCTTTTTCTTTTCTTTCTTAGGCGATTTGTAGTCAAAACCTACTGGATCATAAACCATGCTTTCAGCTCCTTTTTTTACCCCATTACCACTCTTTTTCTGCGTGGTTTTATAGTAGGTGGGATCGAGTCCCAACCCGGAAAAATAATCTTCGTCAAATCCTCCGCCCCCAAAAGGTGGCATACATCCCTCACTTTATTTATTCAGTTGCTGTCTCTGGTGGTTTTTCCTCAACCATCTTGGTTGTAACCGGCGGTTCCGATGTAACTCTCATCTCGAGAAAAGCGTCACCTATTTTTAAAACCTGTTTGTTTTGGCCGTCCTCTACATAATTAAAAATCCACGTTTCCCCCCGGCTCAAGCCACTTAGCTGCCCGGCTGGATATTCAGTGGCAAATGCTTTGATCGCTTCCTCATTTTGGCCCTGAATCCGATACGAATCGAAAACGAGATACCCCACCGGAGATATACCTACCACTACAAAGGCAAGTATCGGCCCTACTGTTAGAAAAAAATGTTTTCCCACAAAAGACCTGTCCAGTGAACCCCATATTCGATAAGCGAGGTAAAAAGTGGCTATTGCTGCCATTACCCCGGCAAAAGATACCGCTATTAAAAATGTCATTTGTGACCCCTTTTACTTACTGATTCTCAAGTGCTGCGACCCTTTCTTCCAGCTCTTTAATTGCTTCTACTAATATTGGAACCATGTTTGAATACCTTACTGATTTGTATTCATCAGAATTTGTTTTTACTAATTCAGGAACCACTAACTCCAAATCTTGGGCTACAAATCCATACATGGACTTACCATCTGAAATGCGGTCATATAAAACACCATCGACCTGTTTAATAAGATCTAATGCCCCTGTAATACCCTGCACATTAGTCTTAAACCTCAAGTCCGACCCTTGGCTAAGAGTTCCTTCAAGTTCTGAATCACCGGACACATCCCATTTCTGTACCGGCGTGGCTGCACCAAGGCTGCTTGTATTATCTAAAGTGAATTCGTTTTGCGTGTTTTCAACGCCCACGGTCCAGTATGTACTAGCTGCAACTCCGTTGCCGTCTTCAAAAGTGATATATGTATCTGAAGAGTTGGAAGTTCCTTCCACTTTGATAACCAGTTTTGCGTGATCAGCATTGGTATTCCCTTCATTTTCTATTAACTGCCAGACAGTTCCGTTAACATCACCTTTGTGTTGCATTGTTGGGCCGTAGTAATAGAAGTCTTGCGTTGCCCTGTTGATTTGTAGTGCAGTTGTTAAAGAGGTGGTGTAAGTTTTAAGCCTAAAATAATTAGAAGCACCGTCATAAGTCAATGAGACTTGGTGAGAATTATTATTTTCCCCGAAAGCAATTGTTCCGCTTTCCCCATCATTGTCATTCGTTTGCCTCAAAAATATGGTTGGGTCATCGTGAATGATTGTTAAGGCTTCTGTGGGAGCTGTTTCTATTGCCGAATTGGTATTGTCTGTAATGGCAACATCACCATTGTTGTAGATCATAAATGTCTTGTAACAAGCTGTACTACACGCAGATGCATCAGGAACAAAACCCCACCTGTACGCACCGGTCACAATCCCGAATCCAGACTGCTGGGTGATATAAGGTTTTGCAAATTGGGCGACAGTCCAACTACCATCCAAAGCATGATGTGGAGCGGTTGTGGAATAAACCTCAAATCTACCATCAACATTAGACATTTTCCCAATAGCCACATTAGAGTTTGATGCTAGATAAAGCATGTTGGAATGTCCGCCAGTTCCAAACCTGATATAGCCGTCAGGGTCATAGTTCGTCATGGTGACTTCACCGGTTGCTCGTTTGAACAAGTCAACCGCATAGGATGAAGTACCGTCATTTCTTCTGGTTACAAGGGAGATTAATGAAGAATCAGCAGTGGAGTCAGTGCTGTAATTAAATACTGAGAATCTTCGGTATCCATTGACTCCATCATCTCTTTCCCCTAACGCTAGGTTTCCATTGTGTGTGATGACTAACCGGGCCGGGACCGTACTGGAATTAACGTCAGACCTTGTCCCAAAGACCAACTCTCCCTTAGTGTTATTAGTACCATCCAAAATATACCCTCGTATGAAGGCCATTGGGGATTTGTATCCCATGTTTGTACCGAAATAGAGCATCCCACCAGACCCCACACCGCCGTTATGATCTCGTAAATACAAAGTGGCATCGGATGAATTTGTGCCACCTGTATCAACGCCGTAGCCACTTACAGGGTAAGTGCCGGAATCACATTCTCTCGTACAGGCTGCCATCGTTACATGGGAATAAGCCAAAAGAGATGTATCGGTACTCAGGTAATACGCCTGTGTACCCATTCCGATTTTGTGGGATAGCGTTGTAGAATTTTGAGCCTGTTGAATGAACATGTGTGCATCATTTGTGCAGCATCCATCATCGAATTTAAACCCACCCTGATCTTCAGCAAAGTAAGTGTAATATCTCACGTTAGAGCCAGATTTCCACTCGATTCTTGGGTCTTGGTTCATACCAGTACCAGTACCGCCAGAATTGGCCCAAAGTGCCAGACTTGCGTTGTCCCCTAGAGATTGAATTCTAGCGGTTAAATTACCGCTGGTTGAATAGACATGGAGCCTTTCTCCCGGTACTCCCGGACCCACCATCAAATCTTGGTCAATTCGGACATCACCAGCATCAACATATAAAGCATAGTTTTTGCCACTCGGATGTTCATCTGGTGCATTGGCAATATATACAGTTGCAGCGAAATTACTTAGTGTTCCAGTTCCGATTATATCCGGTTCGTAAAATGAGGCAGTTGTTACATGGGTAATTGTCTGGCCAGCTCCAAGAACTGTGCTGCCCGGGTAAACCTGTAACCATTCTGTGTTCCCTGTATTGGCAGTTAATGTCGATTGGTTATTACCTAAAGCTGCTAACCGTGGATACCCGGAAGTAACATCATGATCGACCAGCACCGCAACATTTGCTCCCGGAGTAGCACCACCATTACCGATAGCTACTGAATTATGAATATCTAAATATCCGTTACTATCTAATTTCATTCTTTCAACTTGTGGGCTGCTGGTTTTCCAGATATTTTGTCCTAAGCCATCTACCGTATAGACTGGGTAATATCCCTCGGTTGAACCGTTCCAACCCATAGCAACTTCAAAAATAATTGAATCCGTATTGGCCCATGCGTTCATTACGCTCAAACCATTTTTTCCGGTGGTATTAGTGTTCTGTTGGATTTTTGCTAGAAAATCGCCTGTTACTGTGTAGGTGCTACCGTTTGCGACATCCAAAGTCCCTGTAATTTCGGTATTCTTTTTTAAATCTATTAATGTGTCATCAAAATATGCGACATATTGATCGTCAGCTTTGAAAGCTAACTTTTCAGATTCATACCCTACATATCCACCAGTATTGTTATCGTTTTTAAACCTTATATAAACATTGTTATTACCAGCTCCGGTTCTTTCAACAATTAAACCTGTACCAGCAGTTCCGGAATACTGAATGGCTCCTGATGTTAAAAGAGAGGTCAAAGTCCCTACGCTGGTCAATGATGAATTGACCACGTTGGAAGCTAGGGTGGTTCCGGTTAAGGCACTCGCTGGAACGCTGGAAGCGGTCACATTTGTGATGGTGTTACTGTTTCCATCGATTGTTTTATTTGTGAGTGTTTGAGTAGCGTTATCCAGTAGGAAATTGGACGTTGAAACACCGCTATCGGGAATCGTGTATGCTCGCCCGGCGGTTGGGTTAACCCAAGCTATCGTGTAATCTCCACCGGCTTGTTTAAGGGTGAATCCGCCACTGGTAAACACTGGCGTGGTAAAGGTTTTATTGGTCAGTGTCTGAGTAACATCAGTTCCCACAACCGTTGTGTCGGCATCAGGAAAGGTTATTGTCCTGTCTGCCGTCATTGATGATGCAGAAACAGACGTTGTATATGCCGTTCCACTCTGGATACCAATGTCCCCGGAAAAGGTCGATGTCGACCCCACCGGGCAAGTCCCGGCAGCTTCCGCACATGGCGGAGCCTGTAACATCACGGCAGCAATGCTGACCCCTATACCAAGGACCGATCCCACTATTAAAGTTTTGAACCGGGCTGTAAAATTTTCTCTACCTAAAACATTCATCTTTCATCCTCTCTCATTTCGCTAATGGGCAGTAGCCCCAACCAAAGAAAATCAACCAAGCTATTAGAGGAATTGCCCCAATAATTCCTCCCAATGTAAATTGAAAATATTTCTCCATTTATCTCCCCAACACAAAGGCTTTCAAGGTGCTTATAACTTCCAAGAAAACCGGCGTAATCTTGGTCACCAACACAAATGTCATACCGGCCGAAAGTATTAGGAAGAACCACCGGATGATATTTAAATCGCCTTTCAAAAATTCATAGTCCCACATCAACAAGTCAACAATTGAGAAAAAGAAATCGGCATTAGGGAAAGGGGCCGAAATCTCGGTAAACCACAAGTCCAGTTCTGTAAACTCAAAAATCTTTAACTGAATGATGGTATTTAGTGCGGTTTCGTTGTCCCCACTTGTTGAGAAGTTCGCATCCAATACGCCCCCTAGCATGGTCATAATGATCCATACAAAGGTTCCATACATCCATATTCCAGCACCCATTATTCAGTCCCCCATTTACCTATCATCCAGAGTGAAAGTGCAGCAACGCCATAAAGCAGGGTTACCCAAGGGGCCAACATCCCCATAAAGGAACCAGTCAACAGCCCAGCTCCGGGAACAACCGCTGCAATTTCCACTCTCCGGGTTGCCATGTAAACCGCTATGGCCAAAAAGCCAGATATCCCCCCAAAAAACAAAATCCAAAATGCGTTCATTGGAATTCCCATTGCGACTGCACTAGAGTTTAGTGAGGTGTAAAACGGCATGTTTACATTGGTCGGAGAGGTAGCAAATAAATTGGTTTGCGTTGGATCCCCGAGAACATTTGAGAGCTGTTCTGGAACCGATTCCGCAGGATCTGAAAATATCGGCATTATAGGTCCCACGCTAAAACTAAAATCACTCTGGTCCCGGTTAAAACTGTAAGTGGCTGTATGGCTAGAACTAAGAAGGTTTTTTATAGTTCCGCCGTAGAGTGGATTTACTGCTGAGGTTTCATCCATATCTTGAGGGTTAAACCCATACTCAACCACCTTCGCATATGAAGCAGTACCAACATTATCCAGTAACGCAACCTGATAAATGGCCCCGGTATAAGAGGACCCTATTTTCATATTCAGAGCATTTGTTGAAATCGAGTTGTTACTTCCCCCGGTGGCCACTGAATCCCAGCTCGAGGTACTGTTATTGAACTTTTCGATTACAAGTTTATTGGTAGCCCCAGAATCATAGGTCATACGAAATCTAGCCTCTGCACCGTCCCATGCCACCGATAAAGTGTCGATTGTAGATCCATCTCCAACTTTCGCTGTTACGTTCCCATTATCGTATCCAAACCAATATCCTGTTTTGGCGGTTGTATCCAGTTTGTCCACCCAGCCGGCGTTTGTCTGGCCGGTGGCCACCAATACAGAAGCTGTTACGTCTATTTGGAGATCATCAGTGATATCCAAATCTGAATGGTCTGGGACGCTTATCACATCGGTCCCAATTAAACTCACGCCTTGATCCCTTAATATGTATGGATTCCCGGTATAGAGCCACCCAGACCAGTTAACCGGTGTAAATCCATCAGAGGCAATCGCATCAATGTCGAGCCACCAGTACGAGGTAGTTTCGGACATTTCCTGAGCTGTAACAGCCGTGTCTTGAAGTGAAATATTAAATGGCCTTAAATCCCATCCCTCTGGTTTGGTAAACCCACCTTGCACAAGAGATAAGGCATTTAAATTAATTCTCACTGGATAATCAGTAAGCTGTGAGGTTTTGGTGCTGGATACTGTCACTCTCATCCGATAACAATATTCTCCGGACTGGAGATAAGAATCCGCCGAAAGAGGACAACCGGGTACAGGTAAAGCATTGTTTAAAGACACACCTATTAAGGCCAAAGGGACAATCCAATTGAGCCAGTTAAGCCGGGATTTTATGTAAAATAATGCTTTCTTCATGATGGGAACTTCCTAAATACATAGGTCGATCCAACCAAAGTCAAAAGTGCGATAGTGGCCCATAAAGCCCCAACATGAACGATTCCAAGGAATACGCCCATCATGAGGAAAAGGAATCCCATTATCGCACCGAGAGTTATAGATCCGGTGACCGCCCCAACCGCCATCACTGCGATAGCTGCAACCATAAGAATTACAAGCCCACCAAACACCGTAGCACTAGTACCAAAGTATTCCGCTGCAACACCATCAAAAGCCTTGTAAATCGTAGATGATGTCGCTTCATTTTGGATTGCGTTTTCTTGCACTGTCGGAGTTGGTACGACTTCAATATTTTTCCAAGGATTAGTTATCCCGGTGTAGAAAGCCTCGGGTGCTGCCCGGACTATACTTGTAAATGCTTCCCGGGGCATAACCACGCCCGGCTCAGTGATCTTATCTTGAGCAATTAAAGTGTTTACCGGGAAAACCATGTCTTCCTCGATATTCGCCATCATTTGCCTTAAAACAGAGGTCATACCGGCCTTGTCTTGAACATTTAATGTGTTTGTCCAGATGAGGGCAGAACAAGTAATAGGTGGTCCGGTATAGGTCGGAGGCACAAAAAAAGTTGGCGAACCCTCGAGACATGTGCGATAACCGTTGGAAGTAGTTGAACCCACCGGGGCCAATCCATGCCCGGCACGAATATAAAGGCCGGACATCCCATCACCTATTCTGGGCAAAAGCCTCAACCCTTGCTGTAAAACACCGGGATCGCCTTTTGTGCCATCATAAAAAGTATGAAGTAACATTCCCGGCTTGATGCTTGTCAGACATGGATCAATTAATTTTTCCCGGGTAGTGGTGTCATTAGTATAGGTTTCACAAACTGGATCCACCATATAAGTTGTATTTTGCCAGAGAGATAAATCAACGTCATAACGAATTAAAATCAAACGATCATCTTGCTCAAGAACATTCTCAAACCCATACGCCTCAAATAGATCATAAGTGGGTGGATCCACCGCAGCTTCCGCACTGGAAATCCCTTGGGACATAAACAACATCACCCCGGCAATAAATGTCAGGGCGAATTTATTTATTCCAGATTTTAGGGGGAAAGATTTCATCTACGCCTTCCAACTATTTCATATAAAGCCCTGCCAGCCTCGAGAGCCGTTTCCATAAAGATGAAAATGGCCAACCCATACAAAACAAAACTCAAAAAAGCTGATTGCGGTTGGACCAGACTAAGACCAAGCCATAAAACCGCCATACCTGATAAAAAACTTAAAAATACTGTCATTAATTAGGCTCCGGTGGATAAACTTTTTGCTTACCTCTGCCGAGGATTTCAATGCTGTATCCCCGGCTTTTTAATTCCTTATCTAATCTGCCAACTGGTAGCTTTCGCCTCTGGAACCGTCGGATCAAAACGTCCTTATCTACCCCTACCGAGCTGATCTCATCAAAAATCCCATTCATTTCACTGGCTGCTGCTATGCCTTCCGGAGATTCTGGATCCAGTTGAACTTCCTCTGCCACTAAACCTTGAGCTTTAGCTGCTTCCTTTTGTCTTTTGAAGTATTCAGTGGGCATAACTATTTCTTCAGTGTCATAGAAGTCCCAGAACCGGTTCGCTTTGGTTAAAAAGAGCTGACGGTCCGGATCTCTTTCCGGGGGCCAATTTTGAACCGTCGCACCGTTATCAACATAGGTTCCCCAGTTATCGTAAATTTCTAATTTCACACTGCGAGCCTTCGGGCTGGCTTTACAGTCAAAAGCTACATCGGTCTGCCAGTAAATAGATCGATCAATCCTCATGGGGTTTTGAGCGGTGTAAAACAAATGAACCCGGCGTTTCCGGAGCTGCTCAACAAATAGAGAGAACATAAGATTCAAAGAACTCATACTCCGCCGGGAGCTGGCAACCGCCGGAGTTTCATCCACCAGTAAAACTGATTGGGTTAGCTCGTCCGGAAATGATGAAATATACTCTGCGATGTTTTCAAAAAACGCTGTTCCAAATTTGACGTTGTAGTTTGCAAAACATTTCCAGCCTAACATTTTGTTGTTTACCAGAGTCATTCCACATTGTGGACATGGCGACCCAACCGATAATGCACGTTTGTCATCCTCTCGGTTTTCAAAGGTCCGATAAAGATGTTTGCACATTACACACATTGGAGAATGAAGGAAGCTCCAAGCCCATGCGGTCATTGTTAAAGTTTTACCAGCTCCACGCCGGCCATAAAATCCACAAACTATTGAATCCAATTCATTTTTCCTCTTTTTTTTGCCCTGACACTAGGGATCGGTTCTGACATCCCCCAAAAAACGCCCTTTTTTACGACTGAAAAAATCAATGGGGTTGTGACACCCCTATTTTTCGCCTCTAAGTGCTTTAGCGTAAGCATCATTGGCAGCGATATATCTTTTTGTGGCTGCCCTTTCCGCCCGAGCTGCCTTGATAAATCGTTTTCTTTCCGGACTGCCTTGTTTACCCTTGTTTTCCGAGGCTTTTTGAAATTCGTTAAACGCAGCTCTGGCTTTCTTTTGGGATTTCTTATATCGCTCTGTTAGTGCTTTGGAAGGTTTTGAAACAGGACCACGGCCTTTCAAAAGCCCATGTATGAGTTTTGCTTCTTTACCGCTTATCTTTTTAGGACTTCTCTTAATTGCCTTATCAACTGATCTTTTGTTGTAAGCTGCCATTGGGGTCCTCCCTACTTTTAAATTAATAATTTCCTAATTTGTAGGACCCGACCCCTCGGTCCATGTTTTTTATCCGGGTTCTTGAGAACGCCGGCCCAGTGTCTGTTTGGCTCTCGCCATCCACTTACCCGGTCCCGGGAAAGCAGTCATTATTCTGGTGTACATCATGATTGCCTCATGCCGGGCTTCACCATAAAGTCCCACTTGCATGAGCTGTTCCATAGTGGCAAGTTTTTCTTGATCTGGCCGGCCCCGGTTTTTAATAAATTCCTCTTCATATGCAAAATCCACATAATCAGAAATATCTTTTGGGTCTGTTCGCAGCCGGACATATCTTTCTTCCTCTGTATCCCCGGGGGATAACATTTCCCGGATAAGACCTTTATGCTGTTCTTGCTGCCCGGCAAGGAAAATATCACCCATCGGATCCGGAAAACCTTCACTCTGGGCATATTGAACCGGATCAAAACCGTCCGGACCTTGTGGGAATAACTCTTCTTGGGCCATTTAAGTTCCTTTTGATGTAACTTCACTAAAAATTATGAAAAGTAAAAACCCAAGGCCCCCAGCCAGAACCACATACATGGTGGCCTGAGCTTTCTGCATGGCTGATCCTCTCCGGCTATATCTTTTCCGGCGGACTTGTTGTTTTTCCATGTGATAAACCTGTTGGGTGTTTGCAGTTATCTTTTCCAGATGTTCGTCCGGCTCGAGATTCAATACCGCCTGTTTACGGTCCAGTGGAACCGGATAGAATCTTGAACCATCCTGAACTGGAAAAACACAATACATTATTTTTGGTTTCCAAAATTTCCTGATTACAACATATCTTGCGGTAATAGGAAGTCTTGCCTCAGCCTCTGCAACGTCCCACTTTTCAACCCGGGGTTCCGGTCCTAATATCTCAACCTCAACGGTTTGAGGTTTCTGGGATTTGCGATTAATCCAATTTTGAAACGGTCCGAGGATTTTCCCGAGACTGGAGATCGATGGGTTTATTGCTACCATTAATTTGAACTCCCCATTTTCTTACGGCGTAATGCTTTGCTAAATTCATCCAGCTCTTCAACCTGTTTCACGCCCCTGTACGATGACAGCTTTTCATCAAATGCTCTGGAGCGTGGCAGATACTGAGAAGCCCATTCCCCGATCTGAATCCCATATCGGAAACCGATATAACCTCCGCCGGTCAAAACCGCTAGAGCAATGGTCGCCTTGGTTTTCTTTCCACCTACAAGATGCATTGAGACAACTCCCGGATGAAAATTGGCTGTTTAGGGCCGAGAGTACCTAAAATGTTGTATTCATAGTATGCCCGGGCCTCTAGTATGTTATCGGCGTAATCCATGTCATTGTCATAGATATCACTCATTAGAGCTTCAATAACTTTCTCTTCGGAATATACGGCTACCGGCTCACTGTCTCTTTCAGTAAAACCAACTAAGGCCGGTAAATATTTAAGAACCTCACAGTGGTGAGTTGAGTCTGGATCAGCCCAATGGGTGTCCTCATGGCTCCGATTGCGACATCCCCCAAGGAACAGTATGTCCGGGTTACGCTCCAGTTCTAATTCAATCTCCGATGTAATTAATTTTCGAGCGACATGGCAATTACATTCACAGTGGGTGTATATACAGTCTTCATGAGATCCGAATGTACAAATTAAAGTTCCACTCATAATTACGGCCTCATCAATCCGATAACAATTATTAGAGCAATGAGGATTCCAAATCCTAATATCAACCAAGCCACCGAGTTCAGTAGGAAAGAGTTGTCAGTCATTTTCATAGTAGAAAACCGGGCGTTGTTTTTTGAGATCGCTTGTAGGTTTTCAACCCGGCTCCAGTGCATGTCATAGTCCCAGTCATACAAGTCATATAGATTCAATGGCTCTGGGTCCCCCCATATGCAATAAATTCTGCGTTTCACTGAGGGAGCTGCGAGTCTGGCAAATATAAAGGCCCCGACAGGGACTGCTAGGACCGAAACGGCTAACAATATCTTATATAGGTCTAGCGTAGGAAGCAGAACGCTTATAATAGATATATATATAGGTATGACAAGCAATCCGCCTAATCCAGCGAAAAATAGCGTTTTCTTAAATGGGGTCCTAATTTCGCCCATATGGTGGGCCGGATTTACAAATACACCTATTTGCTCTTTATCGTTGTATGCATATGTCCCATCTACTTTCATCGGAACTGTATGCCGGGAAAGATCATGTCGATATATAACCGCATCCAATGTCATCTCAGCCATTTTCTAAAATCAATTCTCCCAAGTACCTAGTCAGCTTATCGGACCCGATCAAGTGATCGGTTTTTCTTAAAATGTGCTTTGATTTTGAATTCCAGAACTCACCCTCTTTTTTAACCCAGTCACCCTGTAATTCGTATGGATAATCTGATGAGTCTGGAATAGTCATCTCATATCCCTCTGGTAACTTATTCAGCTCCCGGGCAAGGATTTGCTTTAAGGGAGCCAGAGTATTGCTATATTCTTTATCCCTTCTAAAGCCTTCCTGTAATACCCAGTAAAGTGCTTTCAAAACGTACTTGTAAGATGGTCGAACCTTTTCATGTTTCCATCGATAGTGAGTATTGTTATCGGGGGCCTCGAGCATATGCCCAAACTGATTCCATTCGATTCCCAGAAAAGCTACTGCACTGTCAAAAACATCGAACACTATTGGCCGGGTTCTTTCCCTCGGCCGATAGTAATATTTCAGCCGGGCCTTTGATCCCGGATCCGCAGCCTGTTCTTCTGTAAGGCTTAACTTGGTCCCGGACGTATCCCCGACTTGTGGACTTTGAGCTAATGTCATATCCCCTCTAGTTTATACAAGTGGGTGGACCTCACTCAATCGGCATGTATGTATGCTTGATTTACACATCTATTTTGCTGGATTTATCTTTATCCCGATAAATATGAGTCTGTTAAGAGGTATCTCAGCACTATTTGGTTTATTGCTCTGTGTAGCTTTCGGAATTGCGTTTTTACCAAACGTGGCCGATCTGGCAAACACAGCAAGAACCGATCCAACAACCCAAACCGGGTTGGTGTGTACGGCTGACTCATCCGGAAATTGCTTAATAACCCTTTCCTCACCCCACATGCACTCTGACACCAGTGGCATGACAGTAACTGAAACCGCACCCTCTACCGGGAATAAAACTTCCAGTTCTACTGTTGGTGACCCGAATAGAGCAGAGGTAACAGTTTCTGGCCTTACTAATGGGGTGACTTACACCTTCACGGTGGCATACGAGAAAGTCGATGCTAACGCAGCTAATGCTACTGGCTTACCTGACTTTCTGAACTTAGCCCCGATCTTATTCGTGATGATGTTGCTAGTGGTGGGTGTCGTGATCGGTGGGGCAACTATGTCCCGAACATTCAATAGGTAGTTACAGAACAGCAAGGGCAAAAAAAGTTGCGTTCTGAATTTAAAACTAGAAAGGAGGTGAACAAGAAATGGCAGCCTTGAAGAGCTTTTTTACCGGTCTGGTAAAAGACGATCAGGGAAACGTGTCAGTCCAACAGATTATGGGAATTATCTTTGCGGTAATCCTCGTGGTAGTCGGACTGGTCATGTTACCTCTCGTCCTCGATCAAACATCAGAGGCTCGAGGCAACGCCAATATCGGAAACTTCACTGGAACAAAGTCGATTATCGATTTAATTCCTTTGCTGTATTCGGTTGGTGTCCTCGGACTCGCTGGGTTTGTCGCTATGACCACCATACGAGGAAGGTAATTCCTCGAGGTGGAGGCGGTGACAGTGGTGGCGGAAACTACTGGTTTTTGGATCGGATGAGGTTTGAACTCTCATGCCTTTGTAAATCTCGGATGATCCGACGGCCAGTAGTTTAAAAACAATCCGGAGATAAACGTGAAACTATTAAGCGTAATTATCCCGGCGTATAACGAACAAGAATCTGTTGAACGTGTACTAAGGGATATAAATAAACAAACAAGTCGTATCTCAGATCTGAATTATGATCTCGAGATCTTACTCGTCTTAAACTCGTGTACTGACAGCACCGAGGCAATCGCACACGAAACCGCCGTAAAACACGAGATTCCCCTGAGATTAATACATGAACCCAAGCAAGGATATGGCTATGCCCACAGAAGAGGTATAGCCGAGGCTCGAGGGGATGTTCTCTTAACACTCGATTGTGATAACACCTACCCCCCGGAGGCCATCATAGATATGGTCGCAATCATCGAGGACGGTGTTGGGTTTGTGACAACAAATCGGCTGGGCCTAGACCCGGCCATGAACGGCACATCCAAACTCGGGAACTTCCTACTTACAAAAGCCACAAAGATCCTGACCGGGCAAACCTTAAAGGATTCCCAGTCTGGTATGTGGGCGTTTAAGAGAGAACACATTGCGGATCTGCTCGAGGGATTGGGATCCGGCATGGAACTATCCGAGCAGTTAAAAATACGATTGGCCCGGGCTGCGATCTGGGAAGAAATAGATATTGAATATTACGAAAGATCCGGGGATTCAAAATTGAATCCAATCAGTGATGGATTTAGATGTTTATGGAGACTCGTAACAACATGAACTTGCGTTACTTGCATCCACTTGCATTGAACTTGCAAGTGATATAAGGGGTGGTTACTTGCAACCCCCCATATATAAATATGGGGGGGTTGCAGAGTATCCCACTAACCCCTATTTCGAGGGAAAAAAAGATAAAAGAGGTTGCAAGGGAGAAACCAGATGGTAAAGAAAAAACAAAAGAAAAAAGTAACCCCAGCGAGTAAAAGAACAACTGCACAAGTCCAGAAGCAAAGGATAGCTAGGGCAAAGAGGGCAAAAGTCACTGCTGAAAAAAATATGGAAGCTGCTGCTGGTAGGTATGAAAGACTGAAGTCTTTAAACAGCCCTAAACAAGTAAGGGCAAAAACTGCTTTATCAAAGACGGTAAAAACATATGAAGAAAAATCTAAAGCGTATCGGACTACGGTAGGAAGGAGAGGCTAAACATGCCAGTCAAAAGAAGCTATCACAGAAAAGCAAAAACTGGAGCAGTCGCAAAAAGGGGTTCAACTGCGAAATTAGAAACCGCTATGAAAAAAGCAGCACTCAAGGAAAAAGCAGCCAAGAAAAAATTTAATGCTGCCACAAAGAAATTGAACGAGATAAACAGTAGACGTACCAAAGCCATTAATAAAAAGGGCTGGGGGACAAACGCTGAATTTGAAAGGTTAAACAGACGGTTCAGACCGTTGTTGTCGAAAGCAAAAAAAGCAGAAACAAACGCTGCTTCAGATTACTTCAAAGCATCTGGAAAAAGAAGCGAATTGAATTCCAAATTTCAAGATGCTGATTTTAACCGATTGGTAAAAGCACACAAACAAAAAAGCCTAAAGAAAAAGAAAAAATAATACTAAAAGCTAAAAGGGAAAAAAGATAATGCCAAAAGCTAATGGGAAACACTATTCGTATGATCGCCAATTCAACGGCCAGACCTATTCCAGTGATGGCCGAACCTTTTCAAAACAGGCTGCCCGGCAAGCTGCAACACGCAAAAGATGGTCCGGCCGTAAAGCCCGAGTGGTACGGCTGGGTAAATCCAACCGTTACGCAGTATATGCCCGGAGACTAAGTAAGTGGAGGAGATGATATGGCCAGAGGATACAAAATTACAATTAAGGACCGCAGCTCCGGCAAGAACGTCATGGCTTTCAATGTGACGAGAACTGCTGCCGGGAAAAAAGTCCGCCGGCCGGGATTAAAGAAAAGATCCACATCTCGGAGAAAAAAAGCCGAGCCGGGGCTGGGTGGGTTTAGACTAATAACCGACTGGTTTAAGTAATGGCCGATCATCGTCATAAATGGATACTGGATAGCCCTCGAGGTGAATGGAGCTTAGGCCGGTGTAAGCATTGCAGAAATGTCGAGGCTTTTAGTAATGTCCTGCCATATGAGCCGAAAATGTCAAAAAGAGAGTTTTTTAGAAGTTTAGGGGTTCCGAAACCGTATACCCCAGAAGAAAAAGCCCCTGTTATTGAGTGGGTAAAAAAATTTGGCATGAGTTCAGCTTCTCGTCAATTTAACATTCCCACCCCCACCATTCATTTATGGACGAAAGGTCAAAGTCCACTAAAAAAGATATCGGCAAAATACGATCAAGGGTTTAAGGATCGAGCATTAAAAATGGTTGATGAAACAGGCAACATTTCCTTGACTGCGAGAACTTTTAATCTCCCCCGGGCAACATTGCAAAGCTGGAGAATACGAGATTGATAGTGATCCCGATTATCACCGCCGGTGCAATGATTGATCTCATCCAAAAAAGAATACCTAATTCTCTTTTGGTTGTCGGATTTGTAGCCGGAATTTTCACCGCTTTTGGATTTGAAGGCTTGTCAGGTATCTGGAATTCATTAGCCGGCTTTATGGTTGGTACGGTGATTATGCTACCGTTTTACAACTGGAATCTTATGGGGGGAGCTGACATAAAGTTAGCCGGTGTAATAGGGGTAATGGTTGGGTTCCCAAACGTAATTATCGCTCTGGTTATTGGTTTAGTCATTGGAGCAATTATTATCCCGGTATTGCAAAGTATGGGAGCTGTAAAGAGAGGCGACCGGATACCATTTGGGCCAATGCTTACGCTCGGGGCTATATCGGCCTATTTCGGGGCGGACAAACTAATGGCTATCTATCCTGATATTTTGTGATCCTCATGGCAAGGACACTGGCAGCTCGAAAGATAATTAACATACCGGGCCAAGGATTCCCCATTAATCAACCAGAGGCCATTTCGGCCGTGACTCAACTTTCGGCCTTTAAGATCTCCAGATCTCAAAAGCTCATAAATCTTTTTTCTCTTGATGCCGAGGATCTCCATAGCATCTTTGATTTTGTACATCTGAACAGTTGTCATTCGGTTCCCCTTTATAAAATCCCCCAGCCCAATTCTAGGTAATGTGGCTATGCTTAACAACATGTTCCCGGCCTTTGAATTAATGGACATTAAATTGATGGCTTCACGTTGGAATCAATTCACTGCCATGCTCCCATATTCCACCCGGAAAATTTCAGTGAAGTCGCTATATTACTTGATATTGGTTTGGCTGGATGCGAAATACCCTAACTACACAAATGAAGAGGTTGAGGCAGAATTGGGCCGGTTTGCCGGGGAAGTATGCAGATGGATTATTGATTACCCGGGAGCTGAGGATCTTTATCCACATTTAATAAAATTGAAACTTAACAATCCCACACTGGTGGCGGAAGTATTAGATGACGATGATTGGTGAACCGGGTGAGACTCGAACTCACAACCTAAGCATTAAGAGTGCTTTGCTCTGCCAATTGAGCTACCGGTCCGGAACTTTTTTTTGGCCCACATTTGCGTGCCATTGGCGTGCCATTCGACATAAATATTACGATATAAGGTGAACATTTGCATCTTTTTTGTGGCACTAAAACCGCCGAATTCGTAGCTAAATCGGGGTTTTTGATACATTATGAACAAAAACACCCACAGATTAAGAGTCCGTGGGTGTAATAAAAGTGTGGCAGAAATAAATTTCCAACTTAGTCACGAAAAGTGAGCATTATTGGTCCGCAACTTTTTGAAATTGGTCAGAACGTGCCATTAAACGTGCCATTCGACCTGAGCTGTGCATTTGGCCGGGGAAATTAATCACCTCGAGAGCTTTAACAATGTCCCCATCGAGCTGGTCCACAACATGCTGATAAACCCGGTGCGTCATCTGGACATCTTTATGTCCGAGCCTTTCTGATACAAGTCCCAGTGGAACTTTTTGGAGTAGCAATTGAGTGGCGTGTGTGTGTCGCAGGGACTTCAAATTCGCCCGGGGATCACATCCGGCCTTGTCCATGATTCGCTTGATCCCTTTGCTAAGGGCATCAGGTTTTATTGGGTCCCCGAAAGTTTTATTTGGCCTAATCGATTTCTGCTGTATCAGCTCATTCATTAAATCAGGATCGCAAGTTACGGCCGACTCGTAAACTCTTAAATTTGTCTTTCCCCTTTCCTCGTACTGGTTAGCTTTATGGTCTTTTCTAAAGTTCGGGACCTTTGCCGTCTGATCGCTCTTGCTGATGAGCTTTAGGTCAACGGCCAGTGCCAGAGCGGAATTTAACTGGTTCCGGTTTTTCTCGGTAAGCCCCTTGGAGAACAGGTTCTTGTAAATGTCGTAACTTGTGAACTCGGCATGTGACAGGGCTGTCTCTGACACAGCGTTAAAGAACATCGAATTAGCCTCTTCTGCAATGCTGGCAAACTGTCCGGAATTAACAGATCGGTACTTGTGGTAAACCGGCATGGACAAATTAACGAAAACAAAACCTTTGTTAGAAAACTTATCCCCCAGCCGTTGCCGGGATATTTCTTTAAATCTCTTAAAGAAGAAAGCATCCCCTGCCGGGATCGCTACTTTTCTTATCCTGTAACTATTCTTCAGTGGAGCCAATTTGAATTGTCTTGGCTGGGTTTTATCTAGTCTTTCGGGATTGTTTGGATCAACCGGGAAGTTGTAATCAAGGCCATTAGTAAATGCGACAGTTGGCGGATTAGCATCCAGTTTTAAGTCTTGCCACCTTAATCCTTGCAGCTCTGATCTATGCCCCCCGGTGGCCAGTGCCATAACGATTACAGCGTGTTGGGAGAGGGAGCTATGCTTGGCGATCTCAACTGTGTTGCGAACCTCATCAAGTGTAAGTGCATAGGCTTTATCATCATGGGTTTTCCCGGCATCGGGATTGGGTCTTTTGATGAGATTTAGCCAAGGTTTCGGAGTGGTAACACCGTGGCTGATAGCATGGGTAAGGATCATTTTAAAAGTCCCGATGATCTGGTTTTGCCTTCTATTGCTCAACCGTCTATTTTTCCAATACACAATCTGCCCGGTTGTTACATGGATATACTTGATTCGATTTTTTTGTTTGAGTCCATCCGCCCAGTCCTTAACAGACATTAAATTAAGATCCTTTAAGGCAACATTTTCCCATCGGGGTAAGATATGAATGTCAAGGCAACTAACATACCCCCGGGTGGTCTTAAAGTCTGGTCCCTTTTCGGCATTGAGTAAAAGTTCAGTTCTCACATATTCCTTTGCGTATTGCCCAAATGTGACATCCCGATCCCACTTGAGAACTACGCCCTCATCACGAGTTTCAGAGAGCATTTTTTTAAGAATTTGCTCGGCATCTGATCGTGTTCCTCTTATCTGTTTTGAAACTCGATCCCTTTTCCCGGTTCTGGGGTTTGGGCCGTAGTCCACTTGTATCCTCCAGCTCCCCCGGACAACCCTTCCATTTTTCTTTGTCGGATAAACGCTCCCTGTATTTGTCTTAGCCATAATAATCCTCCTTGGTGGCTAAATATCCATACCTATGGATTTGTATCCACTATCCTATCATACCTACTCATAAATGGGTGTTTTAAATGTCCCCTCTTAATTCAGTTTTTTCAGAAATTGATCAGAAATTGACCATTTAACTTAATGTGCCTGAATTTCCAAATAACGAACCGTAATATTGATTATTATCTGGAGTCAGCATGTACCCCTGATCATTAAGATACTTTTG
>TARA_R100000808_G_scaffold367_1_pt1 | contig 22042 bp, 15 predicted proteins | sample TARA_R100000808 | Tara Oceans TARA_R100000808 (sample SAMEA2622852) | marine metagenome | biome: marine biome (ENVO:00000447); feature: marine epipelagic mixed layer (ENVO:xxxxxxxxx); material: "saline water (ENVO:00002010), including plankton (ENVO:xxxxxxxx)" | depth 140 m | reverse complement strand
GAAGAGTATAATAGAAAATATAAAAAGTTAATTCAATCCGGACGTTGGGATGAAAATCAGTGCGGTGGTAAACTAACTTAAGCAATTATAGTGACAAAAGATAGAATAGAAAAAATCAAAAAAGTGAATTTAGACATTGAAACAAGTGCGCATATCAAGAGAATTGTAAAAGAATTGTGCAGCAAAATAAGGAGATTAAATGTTTAGTAAAGAAGATAGATATCATATTAGCAATTGTTCAGAAAAAGAATGGCATAATTTAATAACTGAATTATTCGATGACACGGGCCTCGATGAGCAGAATGCAACCGAAGCTTTGTTTAAAGTAGATGATTGCCTAAAGCAAAAAGGCTTAAAGTATTGGTTATGCTATGGAACTGCACTAGGTTTTTACAGAGACGGAAACTTTATTCCTTGGGATGATGACATCGATATTCATACAATCGCTAGCGATTATGAAGCTGTGTTCGACGAAATAAAAGATCTTTTTATTGAAAATGGTTTTATCGTCCGCGCCGTAAAAAGAGATGTATCAAGCAAAATGTCTCTTTTTTATAAAAAAATTAAAATACAAATTCAAGGTATTTATGAAACAGAAGACGAGCCAGGTATGATTCAAACAAAATTATTTAAATATCCAAAACAGTTTTATTATGATAAGGCAGAGAAGTATAATTATAAAGGCCGCGTCTTTTTATTACCAGGACCTGCTAGTGAATATTTAACATTTTGCTATGATAAAAATTGGAATATCCCACAAAATATACCAGACTGGAGGGATTATATGAATATAGAACAATTAAAAAATGCTCACTGGATAGCTGCACACATTCAACGTTCTGGCGGGAAGAAAAAATAAAAATGTCTGATTTTATCGAAAAAGAAATAGTAAGACTGCAAAATAAATATGGGCTGGTTTTTGTTAAGCCAAACACTATTTTAATATCATATCCAAAATCTGGAAGAACTTGGTTGAGAATGATGTTGGCCAAGTTAATGAATGAGACATATAATAAAGCAAATAATGAAAAATATGAAATATTTCCAGCCCTCCACGATTCTTATAAACAAATAAAGGAAAGATTTAAAAAGGATTATAAAAATTTAAATATTGTTTTCCTCCACAGACATCCAGCTGATGTAGCCATATCACACTATAAAGAGCTAACAACTAGTGGCCTCTCCGGCCTTAACGATTACGACGGCACTATAAGTGATTTTATTAGAAGCAAGGTTTATGGAATAAATAAGATAATTGAATATAATAATAAGTGGGCTGAAAAGGGTGGTAATTTTAATCGCTTTTTAATAATGTCTTATTATATGTTGCACAATGATCCTGCCACATGCCTATCTGCCATCGCTCAAATAATTGAGATACCAGCAACCAAAGAATATATTGAAAGCTCTATTGAATATGGTTCTTTTGAAAATATGAAAAAAATCGAAAATGGTGTGGGTGAAAACTTGCTCAAGAATTACAAAGGTAATTTTGGACATGGACCTGGACGCGTCCGCGTCGGAAAATATAATAATTATCACAACGTTTTAAGTAAAGAAGACATAGAATATGTTGAAGAGTGTATGAAAAATAGTTTAATTACATACATTTATGATGATGATAACAAGGAAAATGATGATTTATAGAAAAGAGGTGGATGGTTTTGATTGGGTTTTAAATATTTCAGACGGCGGCATCGGCTCAACCTTATATAACGCTAATACTCCAGGTAAAGATTACAAATTCGCCCGAGAAAGCATGTTTATGCAGCTTTTAGATACTGTTATAGGGGAAGGTATGACCTGCATTGATTTAGGCGCTAATATAGGCTATGCGACGATGTTTATGTTAAGAAATTCGGGTGATTCTGGAACAGTTTATGCGATTGAGCCAGATCCTCATAACCTACGCCTACTTAAAATCAATTTGGCCGAAAACGGATATAGGAATAAATGTGAAAAAACACAGTGTCTTATAACTGATAAAGATGGAAAGAGTGAATTTTGGATTGCGCGCCACCCAAATCTTAATAGTGTTAGAAAAACAAGGCATAGTGTCCGACGTGAAATTATTGATTGTTTCACATTGAAAACATTTTGTTCCACAAGAAAATATCCTAACTTTATTAAAATGGATATTGAGGGACATGAAGTAAAGGTATTCGAAAGCGGTTATGAATACTTTAAAAATAATGAAGGAGAAACACATTTCCTTCTAGAAGTGCATCCACAGTATTATGATAGTAATAACAACTTCGCAAAAATTCTTAATAAATATTATGATATTGGTTTTAAAATAAAGTATTTGGTTGGGACTCCTTCTAAAACTCTGCCTCCTTTTAGGGATGCTGGTTATAAACCAATAAAACAAATTGAGTCTGATGGCTGGGTTCGGTCCCTGTACGAGAATATTCCTCAAAAAGACGCTATTAAGTTTGCATGCAATTTGTTTAATAATGTTCATGGGAAAAAAGCAGTTCGCAGCATTATGGTTTCAAGGGAGAAATAATAAAATGATAAAAGTTAATTTGTTTTACGGAGACGATTATAAAGGAGAACAAGTAGAATTTGAATTTAAAGACGGATCTGTCGCTATCGACTGTGGCGCGAATATAGGAGAGGTGACACATTTTCTGTCAGAAGCAGGCTTTGAAAAAGTATATTCATTTGAGCCAAATCTTTATGCATTCAACATTCTACAGAGAAGATTTGCAGATAATCCTAAAGTTGAATGTTTGCCAAAGGCGGTTACAAATTCTTCAAAATCAGGACCAGGAAAGCTATATTTTCACAAAAAAGCAAACCAGAATCAAATAAAATATTCTACAGGGTGTTCGACCGCACCAGATAAGCATAATGTTGATGAAAACAATTTTATGGTTGTAGAGATGGTGGGTATTAGTGATTTTATCAAAAGTTTAGATCGCCCTGTGGGGATGCTAAAAATTGATGTTGAAGGTACCGAAGCAGATATTTTAAACGACTTATTTGAATCTGGACTCATTAATGAGATTGGTCAAATATTTGTTGAGACTCATGAAAGCAAGGTACCATCTTCACAAAATGATATGAAATTGATAAGAGAGAGGATAGAAAAAGAAGGAATTAAAAATATTCATCTAGAATGGGAATGAAACAATGATTAGCACAAGAAAAAGAAATATATTAAAAGCAGCAAGTTGGAAAACTTTAGGATTTATCACACTTTCAGCTTTGACATATGCGATAACTGGCTCTTTAAAACAAATGACATATATTGCAATTTTATATCATCTTTGCATGTTGATGGCTTACATGTTTCATGAGCGTCTTTGGGATAAAATTCGTTGGGGTAAAACCAAAGGTCTGGCCATACAAATGACCGGAATGTCAGGCTCAGGAAAGAGTACCTTGACAAAACTTGTTTCCCAGCGCTTGAAGAAAAGAGGATTATTAGTTGAGATAATTGACGGAGATGAATACAGGGCAAATCTATGCAGCGATTTGGGATTTTCAAAAGAAGATAGGAATACAAATATTCGTCGCCTTGGTTTTGTAAGCAAAGTATTATCTCGCAATAATGTAATCACAATTATAGCAGCAATCAATCCTTATGATGAAATAAGAAAAGAGTTGGTAAATAAAAATAAAAATTTAAAAACTGTTTATGTTGAATGCAAGATGAACGTGTTAATTGAAAGAGATGTTAAGGGATTGTATAAAAAAGCACTACTTCCTGATGGCCATCCAGATAAAATTTATAACTTTACTGGTATATCCGATCCTTTCGAGGCACCCACTAATCCAGATTTGGTTATAAATACTGCTAAACAACCAGTAGATAAGTCTGTTAAACTATTAGAACAATTTATATTAAGAGAGATATCATGAAAGAAGTAGATAATCACTATAAAGCAGCCACACTGGCTATAGATTTCGACGGTGTGGTGCACAAGTACTCGAAAGGCTTCCAAGGGCTTCAAAACGCCTACGACGGCCCGAATGAAGGTACTAGGGAGGCGCTAGAAACGCTCCTCGACCGCGGTTTTAGGTTGATTATTGTGTCTTCTAGACCTGTTGATGTCATTAATGAGTGGTTAAAAAAGTACGATATGGCTAAGTATTTCGAAGAAGTGACGAATATTAAACGTCCAGCGAGTTTTTATATCGATGATCACGCTCTATATTTTAATAAAAATCTTGAAAATCCTTGGCAAAAGGTATTAGATGTGGTGAAAACCCCCAAGAAAAAGGGAGAAAAAAATGGCTAAATGCTTAGTAACAGGACACAAGGGCTATATCGGCGCCCATTTGTTTAAAAAATTGCAAGATCTTGGACACGAGGTTCAAGGAATTGATCTACAAGAAGAATATGGTAAGGATATTAATACAATACAGGGATTAGCAGAAGATGCAGCCGGTAATTTTCATCCTCATTATTGGAATTTTAAACCAGAATATGTATTTCACCTGGCATGCTTTCCAAGAGTTGCTTACAGCGTCGAAAATCCAGTGTTAACAATGAAAAATAATATCATGGTTGGCTCTCATGTACTTAATTTTGCTAGAAAAGTCGGAGCAAAAAGGGTTATTTATTCTAGTTCATCATCAATTGTCGGTAATGGTCACGGACCAGAAAGCCCGTATGCCCTTCAAAAAATGGTCACAGAGCTAGAATGTCGTCTTTATACTAAGCTTTATAAACTAGATACAGTTTCATTACGATATTTTAATGTATATTCAGAAGATCAAGAAACTAACGGTTCATATGGAACGGCAATTGCAAACTGGATGCAAGCAATTAGAGATAAAACAGTGCCTTATATTACCGGCAACGGGAAGCAGAGAAGAGATATGCTACACGTAAGTGACGCTGTTGATGCTAACATATTTGCAATGAACTTTGATAGATATGATTTTTCTGGAGATGTTTATGATATCGGAACGGGAACAAATGTTTCTTTGAATGAAATTAAGGAAATTGTACAAAAATATTTTCCGAATGTTAATTTTGATTATGTTGAACCAAGACCTGGTGATGTTTCTACAACTTTGGCTGAAGTAAGAAAACTCGGCAATATTGGTTGGCAAGCCGGCGTCTCTATTAAAGAGGGGATCAATAATTGCTTTAAGGAACTTAAAAATGAACTATCCTAGTACAGATAGCATAGGAATTGTTGGCCAAGGCTTTGTCGGCACCGCTCTTCGCGAGGGATTAAAAAACACTTTTGAAGTTGAAACTTATGATAAATTTAAAACAGAGGGATCAACTTGTACTAGTTTAGAAGAGTTGTGTGAAAGGACTTTCATACTGTTTTTGTGTCTTCCAACACCTATGAGGAAAGATGGGTCCTGTGATTTGTCAATACTAGAAGATGTTATATCTGAGCTAGATATAGTTTCGAAAGGAGATCATATTGCTGTTATTAAGTCGACAGTTCCTCCTGGTACCACAAGAAGGTTTAATAAACAATACACAAATTTGAAAGTTGTATTCTCCCCAGAATTTCTAACAGAAGCAAATAGTATTGATGATTTTAAAAACCAAACCAGGATTATTGTCGGAGGGGAACGGCCGGCCTCTACAATTATTAAAAATATGTTTAGGATTGCATTTCCAAAAATACCCATTGTTAAAACTGGGTCGAATACTGCTGAGATGGTTAAGTATTTTACAAATTGTATATTGGCAACAAAGGTCAGCTTTGCAAATGAAATGAAGCAGATTTGCGAAAAAGCAGATATTGATTACGATAAAGTTGTTGAGTATGCTCTTTATGATGAGAGAATTGGTAAAACCCATCTCTCCACACCAGGACCTGACGGACATTTAGGTTTCGGCGGGTCGTGCTTCCCCAAAGATATCAATGCTTTGATTCATTATGCGAATGAAGCTGACGTCAATCCATTGGTGTTATCTGCCGTCTGGCAAAAGAATTTAGAGGTCCGTCCCGGAAAAGATTGGGAAAATCTTAAAGGCCGAGCCGTGAGTGAATAAAAGGAGATTATGATGACTATAACAAACTTTCAAGAGATGAAATTATCTAACCACGCTGTGGGGACTTTAATGATGTGCTTGCAAAAATGTCTGCTAGAACAAAGCGATATTACTGGTATTTTAGGTAATTTAGTTTTTTTAGAAAAAGACGGTGAGCTTTTTTGCAAAAATCCGCCTTTAGTCAAAGTCGATCAACAAGAAAAGAATATTGATGATTACGACGACGATGACGAGTTTTAAGATATGCCTCGCTATACCTACGAATGCGAAACATGTAAAGAGGTGTTTGATTTAGTACATTCTATGAGTCATAAACCTACGGAGCGTGACGAGTGCGAAAAAGAATGCGTATTAAATAAAATACCAGCTAAATTAACAATTTTAAATTCTAAATCTAGTGAGTCAGGGAAAAAAGTTGGAACTGTTGTTAAAAATTCTATTGAAGAATTCAAGAAGGATTTAAAACAAGAAAAGCGGCGCCTCCAACGCGTCGAATATAAGGAAGATGATTAAATATTTATTAATAGCATCAGCACTTTTTAATTGTGTGCTGGTAATAACACTTACTGGTATTGTACCATTTTTACTATTTCTATCAATATGTCTTAATATTGTGTTTATATGGTATGTTAAAACTTTATTAAATCAAATAAATGACATTAATGATGATATTGAAGAAATGTTTGGCACATTTGATGATTTTACAAAACACATTGAGGGCATTTACCAATTAGAATTATTCTATGGTGATGAGACGCTGGAATCTGTAATCAATCATTCTAGAAATGTTTTAGATGAAATAAATGAGTATAGACAAAAATTTTATTTAGATGGCGAAATTGTAGATCCAGATTTGCTAGAAGATGAAAAGGAAGAAAATTTTGACACAAAAGAAAAAGAGGAAGAGCAATAGGTATTTTACTCAAGAGCATGAAGATGCAATTGTAAATTACGCTTTAACTGATGATTTAAAAATAAGAACTGAACTATACGGAAGATGGATCGGCCCCGCGTTTGACCAAATGGTTGATAAAATTGTATATACCTATAAGTTTACAAATTTACCCAACATTGAATCACTCAAAGATGAGTGTAAAGTTTGGTTAACAACAATATTAGATAAATTTGAACCATCGAAAGGATCAAAAGCGTTTTCATATTTCAGTGTGATAACTAAGAATTGGTTTATTCACAAGGTCAAGAAAAACACAAAGATGCTCCAAAGAGAGGTGCAATATGATATTTTGCCCGTTGATGTAGAAAAGAAATATATGGTAACCTATAATCCATATGAAAAAGACCGTGAAGAATTTGAGTTTTGGTTCCTCTTAAATAAAGAAATTGGTAAATGGGAAAATCTCAAATTAAAAGAAAAGGAACAGAAAGTTTTAAACGCAATTAAGATATTGATGGAAAGTGTTGACGAAATAGAAATTTTTAATAAAAAAGCTATTTATCTTTACATGAGAGAAATTACTGGTCTCAATACAAAACAGATCGTAAATAATTTAAATAAAATAAGATCTAAGTATAGACAATTTAAAAAAGATTGGGAAAATGGAAAAATCTAAAAAAGAAAAGATTGACGTCAACAACTGCATACAGGATGCAATTGAAAATATTAATAATGATAGAGCAATTGCCATGACTCTTTTGCAAGACTTGATGCAGTATCTAAAAGGACAAGAAGAAAGACATCAGACTGTCGGCCACGTTGCAGCAAAGTATTTAGAAACACTTCAAAGGTCAAATGAACAGTTGGTCAAAATATCTTCTTTGGTCCATAAAAAAACAAATGATAATTTTAAATTAACTGGCGTAGATAAAGAAGAGATATATTCCTTAATCGGACAACAAGAGGAGTAGTCATGGCCTCAGACGATGAGATGAGAAAAGACTTTGCTTCTCTTGTGAGAAGGCCAGGTTCCAATGTACGTACTGGCAACAACAATGACATGCCCCCTGCAGATATGGGCCCAGCTAGTGATCTTTTCCGTCGTGCCGAGCAAGTATCTCATGCCTTGCGTGAACCAACACACCTCACAAAAGGAAAAAAAGAATATGTCGCTTATGTTGCTAGAGTTATAACCAATAAGTCAAAAACACAACAAAATTATTCCCCTGGAGGCAATAACCCTGAAAAAGGGAGAAAGAAAGATCTTTTTAATGTGGGTACGGAAATGCCAAATTACCACATTTCTGTGTTTATTCCAGACATCCACTCAGCACTATATGGATACATTTTACCCTCCGCTGCAAATTTACTTGGACTTTATGAAGAGGCTTTAGTTCGCTGCATACCAGAAAACAAAGAAGTGACAAAAACCTATGGAATTCCTAACGTTGGCGATGAAATAATCATCTACTATGATCCAATGGAAGAAAATTCTTTAGCCACATACAGAAGAAAAAAAGCTTCCGGCATTGATCTTAGACCAGCACTTGATCGTTATAAACATGACAGAATACCATTAACAGAAACCAATATGAGGGGAGCAAAATTCTTCTCGCCCCTGACTGTTGTTGAAGGATATACCCCTCCAGAATCAGGACAAGATCTTGTTATAGGTGATACGAAGTTTGTTAAAAAAGCGCCCTCTTCGTGGTTGCGATCTTGTGCACAGAAAAACAATTGGGCTGCTTACTTAATTAACGAGACTAGATATTCACCGAAACAGAAAGCAACTGTAGTTGAAGAAGGCGGGACTAAAATTAGGCAGTTTTATGAACCCCGAGTTTTCACCCACCCGAAGGCCAAAGAGGCGAATGCATCATCAGAAAACAAATTATTCGGAATAGTTCTAAGTGACGGCGCGCCCAATTTAAGATTGATGTGGCAGCAGTTTGAGAAACAAGCTTGCTCAACACATTATGGCATCGATCATAACGGTAGAGTGCATGAATTTGTTGAGCCAACAATGGTTGCTTATCACTCCTCGGCGCCTAGTTGTCCGGGTAACAATCTTTTGACTATAGGAATAAGTACATGTCAGTTTGGTTTTAAATATGAACATGCATTTAATGATAATAATATAAAAAATAAATTAAAACCGTCATTTTTAAATTTGATTAAGGGAAAGAATTTGTTTGTGGGGAACTCGGATTATGTTGGTCTTCCACGAAATATATTGGCTAAAACTTCATTGGGAATAGCTAACGACACATATTTATTAAGCAGCAAAGAGGGTATGGAAAGTTGTTGGATGTTAACTAGATGCCTATCAGACAAATACGATATTCCTTTAGAATCTCCTGCTATTGTCAATTATATGAGATCAAATTCTAAGATACCTCAATTTAAAGATACATCAAAAACCCCTTATATTTATAATTTTAATGATATTTCAACAAGCATAAAAGGTAATATACTTTGTGGATATGATGGATTAATTAGTTATCCTGGGATTCGATCACGATCGTGGATCACCGCAGGCCGAGCACACGGCGCCGCAGCACTAGAATATTACATGTTTTGTAGAATGCTTAACTTTACCCCGGACGAAGCTTATTACGCGACACTGGGAACACTAATACTACCAGGAACTGTTGCTGACTCAAAGATAACATCTTCTGTTTTTATTGATTTGCAAACATATATAAGTAAATACGGTTCACTATTTGCAACAAGATCATATGTACCAAATCCATTAGATGGTAAACAAATGCTCATTTCTGCTGGTAAGAAAGTTTTTAATATTGCTGATTCTTTTAGAAAGCAACTTATATTGGAAAATACACATCCCGCGGGCACTTCTCCCGACGCCGATGTCATTAATTTCGGAGCCTTGGCTGGATATCAGATAAAAGATGCATGGCAACAATTTTTAGAAGAAAAAGAGAATTACTTAGGAATATCACCAACTTTAGAACACTGCTTATATATTGTAGAGTCAGCGCGCAAAAAAGTTTTTGGGGAAATTCAACTATTAAATAAGTCAATATCAGAAAGCAAATATTCAGAATATTCCACACCTTTTGGAAAATATGTAACAAGCACTGCTGTAAACATGTTTCACACATCTGCTAAACATCTCGCCCCCGCGGGAACTGAGCCCGTAACAATAAAGTGTTCAAAAAATCCAGAATTTGAGAATAAATTTTTTGCAAAATATAAAATTAGTTTTAAACAAATACTAAATTTATAGAATAATTACAGTGCTATAGAGAAAATTATTATGCCGGTTGGACAAAAAAAGAAAGATGTAAATTTTAATTTATGTGAAGAAGACAAAAAGATTGTAGAAAAATATTCTACGAGCGACATGGCTAAATATCGTGGTTTTAAAAATGAACAATGCTACGAGGGCTATTGTGATTATTTGGCCGCTTCAAGTGAAAAAGTCTATAGTCATGATAATAATCAATTCATCATTTTAGGACGCGACCGCCACGGACCAAGAGACACTGGCTACGGCGGTAAAGGACACACACAATCTGGTAAGATTGATATTGTTGTAGGTCTTGGCGGCCCATATGCGGAAGATTATAACTGCGACGCTGCTGGAAATCGATTAGAACTTGATCCTCTTTTCCACGATTCAGCGCAATCTACACCTGCGGGAAGGCAGGTGGTTTCAGATTCAGCGAGGATTTATTTAAGTCAGAAAACAAATATAGATGAGGCATTTGGCTTGAAAGAAACTGGATTAAACGCCGGCGCACCCAGTCTGGATCCCAGATCTGGAATTGGCATTAAGGCAGATACAATTCGGGTTATAGGAAAAGAAGGTGTTAGTATTCGAACTTCTCCTATGGGAATTTCTAATTCTCTTGGGGGTTTAATTGAGTCTGTAAAGGGCATTGACCTCGTAGCTGGGGACATAACTAAAGAATTAGAGCCGATGGTTAAGGGACACAAGCTTATTGAAGCGTTTGAAAAACTAACAGAAAATTTAGATACTTTAAGTGGAATTGTGGCAAAATTAGTATTAAGTCAAATAGAATTTAATGCTAAACTTATGTCACATCAACATGATATTCCTTTAAGTGTCGAAGCTGCAGCTACTTTGGGAATGGCAGGAGCAAAATTTATTACATTACCATCCCGCCCAGTCTTGCACGGAGGAATGTCTGCGCAGAAAAAATTAATGGGCTATGTCTCGGATTTAACAAAGTGGAAAATGAATATTAATGGGTGGTTAGCGAATTATACAAGTCGCGCCGAACCAGGCTACATTAACAGCAAATTTAACAACGTAAACTAATTAAAATTATCTAAAATGGCAAACCAAAAAAAATATCAAGTTAATACTTTATTTAGAGTCACAGAAGACACGGCTCAGGCAGCGATAAGTGATAATAGTAATTGGCCCGGAGTACCATTTCGTTTTTTTCAAACTATCATAGAAAAAAATACCCCAGTATACGACCCAGGGACATTTACTATATTAACAAATTTAGATAGCTCCATTAAAGACTATCTGATGCCCGGTTCTATCGTAAAATTGATATCAAATATTGCAGTCACCGGCCCCGATGGTAATAAAATAATCAATCAAGATTACATTCTTGTTAGGTTGGTATACGCACGTTCCGCTGAAGAATATGAAGTTCCAGAAACAGGAGAAATTGTTTATCCCGAGCTAGCAACTCAGCTGGCCGGCGGCACCGGCGATATGTATTATATCAATGAATACGTTGGAATTATTAACAAAAAATATTTAGAAGGATTCGTGATGGATCCTTCAATTTATGAAGAGCTGCAAGCAAAAGATAAAAAAAGTGAAGTAATAAAACAGCTGGAAAAACAAATTAATAGTAAGCCAACGTACACACTTAAAAATCTTAAACAATTTTGGTGGCTCCCAATAACAAAAGACCAAACTCATCGAAGTAAAAAAAGTTTCAATAGAGACACTTTGATCAAACAATATCCCGACGAGGGCATCGTATGGGACTCTAATAAAGAATATAAAGTTAAGATTATGGAGTACGCTACTTATAGTGATGAGACTGCTGCTTGTGGAGAAAAGCCGTCAACTCAATGTCCTCTAGCTCTGGTTGCTGTTATAGATGCAGAAAAACCTCATAATTTTGCGCATAATTGGTCCAATGTTGATGATCCATCGACTCACTTTCCCCAATCAGATAATCCTCAAGAAAAAATAACCCCATATGCTCATTGGGGTTATATATCTTATTCTATTTTATTAGCCCAATTAGGCACCAATCCACCCGTTGTCCCTTCCATTCCTCCTACAACTTCACCATCTACTCCTCCTCCCGATCCATCCACCCCGCCAACGAGATATAATTTAGAATCCGCGGAAGATTTTATAAAAGATGAGAAGAAGTGCAGATATTTTGTAAAAATAAAAGCAACCTACAAGGGCACAAACGAGCAGTTAAAAAATGATAACTTGTTTAATGCAGCAGTTAAACAAGAAGCTTTCTCTAAATTGCTACAAAATTATAATAAGATCGGTGCCTTTGAACCATTTATTTGGATGAATAAGGACTCTGGAAGTACCTTATATAAAGAAAAAGATAAGAAACTTCTAAATGAAGCCTTTTCAAAAATGGAAATTCAGGAAAAGAAAAAAGTCGACGGACCAAACAACAAAGTTATAGTGCTTTTATCCGTGTCCGCTTTATTATTTGATAAAATACCTGATGGGCCGTCACTTAAGCCATATACAAAAAGCAATGCTACTGATTTACAGTGCATCTTGTTTACTAAAAAAGTGGGACCATCGTTTGACGACATTGTTACAGGGGCTAAAGATCCAAAAAATTATATAACTACACGCTTTTCTTTAAGTGATATCGAAGAAATGGGGAATATATTTGTCAACGTATTTCATAGAAGATATTCATCAGAGTATATGAAATATGTAGATTTGATATATGTTGACTTTCAAATGGAATCCGACTATATATTAAAATTTACATCTGGATTAAAAAAATTAGCCAAAGATAATAATCTTGATATTATTTCATCTCCAGCAAAACACTCACATTTTAATATTATTTTTGATAAAAATTATCTTATTAAAGATATTATCTATAATAAACAAACTCCAATTAATGGAACATATTATCAATTTAAAAATGGATTAGAGGAATTCAAATCTAAAAATAATAATAGATCAACAAATAAGTTAATTTATGATCTCTGCAGAGCATCAGCAGTTAACGATCCTGCATGGCCAAGAAGCCAAGTTATCGAACCCGCCGCAGTAAAGTCACAGACCGCCGGCATAAATTTAAGGACTAGCTTTCTTAAGCATATGCAAACATTACACAAGACATGGTCAAGTCCTCCTTCGAGCGAGTGTTTGGCAAGATATACAGGTAAACAAACTTTTGATCCCGTCCCTATCATATTTAATAATAATGATTTCTTTAACCAACACTATCTTGAACCTCGTCCTAAAATAAAAATGAAATCAAAGCCTTCCGTACCTAGTACCGGAGAGGAATTTACAGAGATTGCGCGCTTCCGTTTGGGCCCAAAATCTCCGCTTGATAGAGCAAAAGAAGATAAAACAATTAATGCGCTAATCAAGCGAGAAGGAAAGAATTTAAGCAAAACTAAAGGTTCAATATTTTCTGCAGAAACCAATAAATTTGTTGGAGATATTGTTAAATCAAAAAGCATTTTCAATATGATTCTCAGATCAGAAACGTTTTTTGGACCAAAAGGATTATATCAACAACTTTTAAATAAAACAAATATAAGTGTTTGGCTTAAGAGCGTCTTCGAATGTGCCGGCTATGACCTAAAAGGTGATGATTTATTTGAAGTACTTTGTAATATTGTTTTAAAAAATCTTCCGTGGGATAAGATTAGAGATGAAGTATTAATGAATCTCAATGAAGCAACTGGAGAAGTAACAGAGTGGACAACAAAAGCTTTAGAGGATATTTATTCAGAGATTTCAACTAAAGATTTTGATTTAAATAAAGCTACAACTGGTCTGGGAGACGTCTTACGTTTTGCAGATCCAAAATGGTACCCTGGGTTTGATAAAACAACTCAACTCTATAATGCATTAAATATGGGAAGCACTCCTGTTGGAACGCCACAACCAGGTTCATCACTTGGTGGCAAGACACCATCTGTAAAATGCAGCGATATCGATGATGATCAAGTATTATCCATGATCCCCGGCGCCCAAATAGATTCCACCACGCCAGAAGACGAAATACCATATTTGGCTACGCCAGAAGATAAAGGAACTAATAAAAATGTTTATTCTTCTGGTGATTCGGTTTATAAATGGAAAGTTTTTTTAAATTATAAACTCAGCACGGCGCCACCAGATAAGCTTCCGGGAGTAATACAATATGCTTTCACCGAGGAGGACTTTAAAAAACACGGATCTTTATTTGATGCCAAAACGAAGTTGGCCACAGAAAAGTATAGTCAAATTTATCGATGGGGATTTCATTCCCTCTTAAAAGACAAATTAGGAATTCAAGGAATTGTTTCGTTAGAAGCATTTCGTGATGCTGCAAAGTGGTGGGCGATCACTCCAAGACAAGAAAGAGATAAATATATCTCAACTATTATTCCTGGTACCGTACAATCGACTAGTCGAATAACCTCTGACAATTTACAGAAATTGCTGGAAGAAATGCCAGGTAAGTTTGGTATCTCTCCTGCAACAGTAACACAACTTTTAAATAATCACTATCTTGCAATTAAAAAAGTGATTACACAAAGAAATATTTCCGGCACTCCAACTATAACCGCCATGGTGACACTAGCTTTGATTTCAAAATCAACCATGGTTCCAGCTGTAACATCACAAAATATTATTTTAGCTGAACTTATGATGTCTCCAGCTGCTAACTCAGAACAAGCCATTCATTCAAAGATTAAAAGTTTTATTGCGACCCTTAAACCAAATTTAGAAACTGCACTCAAAAATCTTGGAATTATTGATTATGTTATTGAGGAACTACCAGAAGAAATAATCAAATCAACAAATTTCGATCAAATGGTATCAGACACTAATAGCGAAACGGGAGAGGTGGTTAAATACCAATCTTTTCTTTCTCAACCTCAAGTCCCAGCTGATTTCCAATCATGGAAAAACCAATTAAATGGTTATATAGCCGCAGGCGCCTTCTCAAAAGAAGGACAAATAAGGCTTGTTACACGACTCTGTGCAAATTATAATTTACAATTATCAACTCTAGTAACGTCTCATTGCAATCCAGAATTTTTATGCAAGCATTTAGAGAAATATATTTTAGATTTAATGTCTTTCTTTAAAACAGGAGACTTGTCAAAGATTGGATTAGGAAAGGTAACTAATTTTTTCAAAAATTTTAAAATTGATGATCCATTAGGCACACTGGGTAAATTATGGGTTGCCGCTATTTTAAAGCAAATAGATCAGTCTCTTTTACAAACGTTTAAGTGGCTAGCTAGATATATTCAATTAAATTGTGAGCTTATGATGTCAGAAGCTGGAAAAGCTGTTATGACAGAGATAAATAAGTTAGACGACGGCGCCGCGAAAGATTTTGCAAAATTTGGTGTTGGATTATTTAATTTAGATACAGAGCCCGACCCGGAAGAAGCTGAAAACATTATAGAAATTGCATTTCCCTCTGTTGTTACTACAAGTCCTATTGAAAATCAAGATTTATATGAGTTTGAAGGAGTCGATAAATTCAGAATCGAAGACGACCAATATGACAAAATCGACGTTAATAAGACAAAGATCTTAAGAGAGGCAAGAAGATTTGTTGAAATACTCAAGCCAAAAGATAAGGAAGTTGTAGAACTAGCATTAGGCGAACTTCAATCATTTTTATATAAAGTTCTTTTAAGCTATAGTTCAAAAAAATTAGTTGTGCTGTTCTCCGGAAATGCCACTACCGCCTTATTGGAAGAGATGTTAATCTTGATTGAAGAAAAATACCCTTCTTTGAATAAAGTTTTAGATTCAACACAATCAATTAATTCTTTCTTTAATTTTGTTGGCGCCTCTGTAGATTTGGAATTATTTATTAATTCAATTGTTTCTAGAAAAATTATTGAAGACTCATGCGACATTAAAGATATGTCTGAAGATTTACAAATTTTGTCTTCAAAAGCAATCTTGGCCCTAGAAGAACAGAACAGAATTAGGAATGAATATATTTCTAAAATAGCAGACTTAGCCATTGACAATGGAGCGCTCTCCGGAGAACCAAACCCGCTTGGCATCGATCATGCACTGGTACCATATCCAGATAGTATACCATTCTTAGATAACGCCATGGCAACGGCCCGAGACAGTATTATGGATTCTGTAGAGATGTCATATCGTTATGACATAAAAAATATTAGATCTATATTTATGAAGTTTAATGTTACGCTACAGGATAAAGAAACTGGAAAAGTATATGATGGTTTCAGCGCCTTGGCCGGCAGTCTTGATCCGGGAGAAAAAGCATCTGACGCATTTGATAATTATTTGAATGCTCTAGCAGATTATGTTAATAAGGGTTCGGCTGACATTGGATTCGGAGACGAGAACTACAAAGTAACAATGGATTTCGAAGATGAATTATATCCAGAATTGCAAGCCGGCCTCCGCGGAGAGAAGGAGAACTCAATTGAAAGAGTATATAAAATCGCCGGAGTGAACAACCCAAGTTCTCCGAAAGAACAAAAATTGGATATATTTCCTTATCTAGATTTTTCTCCTTGGTCCTTTAACGCATTTTATCATACCTATATTGAACCGAAAAACGCCGACGGACCACTAGAATCAAAACCTAATGCAAATTTTGCGTTCGTGATGGGTATCAATACTATAGAAGACCCAGTTGACGCCCCCGAAGATGAATATGGTTTATATACAATGAATTACGCCACTTATGTTGTGCTAGATCCATTTAAAAATCATGCTACAATGACTTCCGTGATCACTGATGCCGTCGACGGCAAATACACAACCGCAGTAATAAATAATGAAAATGTTATGTTTTCTTGGAAATCTGGATTGTACACCAACCCAGCTGAGATTTTTGGAACAGAAAAAGTGCAGACATTCTCTTATGGAGATCCGTGTTCTTTAGAAGATCTTACAATACCGTATGATATATTTGAAGAAGTCAACTTCAAGGATCAGACAGATGATGCATTCCCGGAAATTAAAGATCCATTATTAGGAAATATAGCAGAAAATCTTCCTTTGGATTTAAAAGATTTTGGCGCTTTTGCAAACACCTTACCTCAAGCAAGGATGTTTTCGAAATATGTTTTAAACATTTTTTACAAAAATATTTTTGAGCAAAGAAGAGGAATTTATACTTCACCACCTGATGATATAATAGAATCCATAGAAAAGGTCAAATCAATTTTAGAAACATATGTTTTTTCAAGGGTTACAAATAATTTAATTCGAGCTTTTGGTGAATATACTTCATATTCTAAATTTTTTGATACAAAAGAGGTTTATAAATTAACAGAAACATTATGCGACCCTGCAAAAATTCCTTTTGATTTAATTGATTTAGAAAAAATCAAAGAAGACGTAGTAAAGAGATATGCTTATCACCGCAAGAAACTTTTAATAGAAGAACAAACCAACGAAGAAAGTGAATTAGAGCCTGCCTCATCTAACGGCGCCTTTGAGCTGGCCATGATGGAGGGAACTGTAAGATTAATTTTGCGTACTTATTTAGCAGAAATGCTTTTACGATCCGTCTTTTTGTTTGACAGATATGTTTTTGAAGAAATCATGGATAATGATATGTTCAAAGAACTCTTCGCAAGGCAATTCTTGATAGGCATACAAACATATGTAGGAGACCAAGATCCAGAAATTTTTAGAGCAATGTTTTTAACTGAGTGTCGTCACTTAGCCAAATCAAGATGGTCTTCGCTTTCTCCAAATCAAAAAAAATATTCCAAAAATAAAGTTCTTAATGATGAAACAACGTTAATTAAACACTTGATTTCTTTAGAAATAAATGACATGGGCGCCAAAATAAATTCTTTGTTTAGTTTGGGCAATGAAAAAATTAAACCTCTTAAAGAAATCTTTTTTGATGATCTAAAATTTGGGTTCTTGAGAAATTCTGGAATCAATTTCGGACAAGACACGACCCCAAGAAGTTATTTTATGCTTGATTACTTGGATGAAGAAGTAACATCTCCTCCTGTTTCTAGTATGGCTTCTAAATCAGAGTTTGAAATTGATCTTTATAAGGGCGCCGTAGGCGATCCCGCGCTGCGCAAAGTGATGTATTTTGACGCTAATGGCAATGAAATTGACTTTGAAACATTCCCATATGATAATACCAAAGATTATAAATTAGGATTTGGTGAATTTGTCATAGAACCATATGTTAGGCTGGTTGATTGGGAAGTGGGCGAACAAGAAGGAAACCCAGCTCAAGAACCAAATGATAATTTCCCATTAACAATGTTTGATCAGGCTTTTGGCCCGGACGGGGTCTTGGAATCCGCATACGGCATCAAGGGGTATCTTAGAAGAGATACCCAGCGTGGTATTTTATCATTGAGGGGATTAAAAGATTTTGCAATTGATTTAATTGAACATTTACACGCGCAATCTGCAGAGGACATCGGCGCCGACGACGCAGAACTCGTCTTAAATGATTTTGGGAAACATATTTTGCCCTTAACTACTTTTTATAAAGAAATGAAATGGGGAATCCGTCTCAATCTATTGATCCCTGCAGATCCATTTAGCGGCGAAGGAGACATCCCTTTTCAAAAATTAGAAGAGCATTTTAATAAATTTTTCGATGCAGCTGCCTTCGAAAATAAATGGACTCCAGCAGTTCACAAATCATATCGCATTTATCGTCAAGTAAAAGACGAAAAAGGAAAAGCAACTGGCAAAAAAGTACCTCATTTTGTAATACCTCTAACATATGAAGAAATTGAGGCCACATCCATCGGCGAAGGAACTGGATTAGTAGGTTTTGCAACAGATTTGCATAACCAAAGTTTTAAAGATATAGCCGACGTCAAAGAAAAAATTTATAATTTGCAAATCGCGAGATATATTAAATATCCATCCGATGAAGACGTATATAAGATTAAATTTAATATGGGCTATCGCGACCCCGCGTATAAACAATTTGAAGAAGGTACAACACCAGGATCAATATTGCCATTGGTTATACATAGTGAAGCTAGTTTAGATAACAACACAAAAGGTGATTTTGATGGTACGACGTCAGTTGAAGATGAATTAGTTACAGGATATTTTGGAGAAAAATACGGCCGCGCCGCTGAGTTTATTGCAAATTATGCTCATGACAAAGATAATGAAGGACTTACATCACTCATGCTTGGCAACAATTTATCGATGATGGCAAGTTACGCAAAACAAATCAATGACGCCGGCGCCGACGCCAATGATTGGTTGACGTCATTTGATCTCTACGCATCCGCCAAGGGTTCCTCCCGCACGGAAGCGATGAGTGACGTATGGAATGCATACAATACATTATTGGGAACAAAATATGACAGAAATAAATTTGCTCAATGGATGGGTATCGGAGTTGAACTAGACGAAGAACCATATGCTAGAACACAAACAAAAGTTAATAGCCTAAAAAGAGATACAAACAGGAAAGATTACAATCCAGAGAAAACACCAGGACTAATCGGAAAGCCAGACTATAACGCAAAATTTATCATTGATTATGATTATGGTGACAAGGGATCTTATCCCCACGGCGCCACCGACGATCTTGGTTGTAAAAAATTTGGCACCAAGGCTTATGAGCTTTTATTTAAAACCGCAGGAGCAACGGGATACTTAAAAGCCAGTCATATTCAAACGATGTATCAAGCAGCTGCTGCTGATGGCATCGGCGGAGGCTTTGACCAAATAGACTTCTATGATGAAGAAGGAAATTATGATTTCACACCTCTGTACGATACAAATTTTAAAAATATGTCGATGTATAAAATGACCAGGTGTAAAAAGTCGCCATCTTGGAAACAAACAGGCGCCACATATCCCGGTGGAGAGCAAATATCTGCGATAGAAGAGTGGAAACCGGGCGGGCAAAAACAACCAGTTTCTCCAATAAAAGTGTCAATTAATGATGTGTATCCAATACAGCAATATCACTGGAGTCAGATTTCGACGGATAATCAAGAAGTGTTTTTGGAGAAAATATTAAAACTAGCTGGCGATTTTAGTTATACCAAATCCGCGCTTAATGAATGTATAGATATCCATCTTCCGGGGTGGGATCCAGAACAGGCTTTTGATTCAAAAGAAAAATTTCAAGAATGGAAAGAAAATAATAAAGAAAATATTGAAGCGTTTTTTGAATGTACAAATGAGAAGCTATCAGTTACAAACACTCAGTTTGAAAACATATATAAAGAAGTTGATTATAAACATCCAGGAGGTATGCCTCTTCCAGTTAAAGTTCAAACGGGACTTCTTGCCCAAGAAGGTTACGACACTCTACTAACTGACTTATCCCAACCAGGAACAAATAAAAGAAACAAGATTTGTTTGCATACTGGAATTTTTACAAACCAAGTTTTTAAAGATTACACACAAACAAGCTTATATGGCGTTAACCCAGAGCAAGATAAGAAATTGGAAGTCTTCTATAATTTAAATGAAGACAACAAAGACACAGACATTTTGAGCCCTTCAAGTGCAAATCCTGGAGTGGCCGCTTTACTAGCAGAATACGCACCACATTCTGATAATATTAATATTTCTATGCAGGGTAGTGAAGGATTATATTGGGAATCTACAGGAGTAAAAATGTATGGTTATTATTGGGGCTCATATCTTGCGTGGACACCAGGGTACCATACTTTTTCTGGACTTGTCGATGGTCATAACATACCAGACCAGGGGCCCGCAGGTAGTTTAGAGCCATCACAAATATGGGTTAAGAACGCCAACAGTATTGATTTTAGAGAATTGGCTAATAAAAAAACTGACTATCTCCTAGAAAGATCTGGTTTTATGCCGCCTTATTATGCTGGATACAAAGAGCCTCTTTCCTTGGGATTTGGCGTTGAAAAAGAATTTCCAATTTTCGATGCAGTAAGTCATACATACAAAGATCAAGATGCTGACGATGCAGGCATTCAATCGAAGTCTTCAATGGTAGAAGTTTTGCGTTCTGATACTGATGTGTATATTGATGACATGTCAGGAAATTGGCACGACAATGAAAATATTAAAGATCTTCCTAAGACACCATCTGATCGCCTTAAATATCCACGTTCTAAACTAGATGTATGGAGAATGATAATAAAGAAGCCTTTTGGCCAAGATTTTGGACCAAATGCTGAGCCTACAGAAGAAGATATTTTTTCCGGAAATGTTAGAGTTAAGACTAGCAAATATGTTAAAACTCCGAACGGCGAGGTAAAAAAAGTTGTAGATGACAAAGAATTAAAAATTAATGAAGACATGCTGATGTCATATCAGAATGATATGTTCCGCATATCTAACGACCCCAATAACGATCCAGCTTATCCAAAATTAGAAGATCAAACCCCTCTATTTTTAGATGATGATAATACATGGGGAGGAGATGTATATGTTGGCTTATTCCCAGATCAAAATGATTTACAAAAATTAAAACAATTGTTTCAAGGCTTACATGTTTACAAGGGATCCAAATTAATAAAAGATATTTTAGGAGATACATTTAATATTAATCCAGGCTCCAAAAAGCTTAATGACTGGGTAGAGGTCGACTTGGTTACTAATGCATTAGATGATTGGGATGAGTCTGGCGCCGGCGCCGTCATTGCTAAAGAGATTAAAAGTATGTTAGTTGGTGATGCCACGAATGACTATTCCTATCAAGCTTCAAAAAGCCTTATTAATCCTTTTATTATAAATGAGCCAACTCAGTTAAATCCCGTATACGGAAACAAGTGGTCAAAAGCTACGAAAGAGTTCTTAAGTAATCTTTCATCCGTACAAGATTTATTAAAACTATCTGATTTATATTATATATCAGCCGGACTTTTCAACGATCCGGTAAGTCCGGACTACTATATTGATGAGCCGCCATTGGGCAACAACTCTTTGGCAGGGCACTTATACACGGGCGAATATGAGAATCTGCCACCAGCTCTAAAACAAC
>TARA_R100000808_G_scaffold5908_2_pt1 | contig 22182 bp, 13 predicted proteins | sample TARA_R100000808 | Tara Oceans TARA_R100000808 (sample SAMEA2622852) | marine metagenome | biome: marine biome (ENVO:00000447); feature: marine epipelagic mixed layer (ENVO:xxxxxxxxx); material: "saline water (ENVO:00002010), including plankton (ENVO:xxxxxxxx)" | depth 140 m | reverse complement strand
AGCGATGGTACAGACGGTACAAACGGAGCACAAGGCCACCAAGGTCACCAAGGTTCAACAGCGACCATAAATAATGCCACCGAAAATGAATTAGTGACCGTTGCTTCTACAACTTCACAGTTAGACGCAGAAGCTAATTTGACTTTTGATGGTTCTAAATTAGTTCTTACCGGTAATTTACACACTTCAGTTCATGACTATGGAACCACAGCAGACATTAACGTGGACTTCGATGAAGACGCCCTACAAAAAGCCACATTAAACGGTAATGTAGCAATTGATACGGCCGCCGCTAATAAAGGCGCTGGTAAATCTATAGTAATTAAAATAGCTGCAGGAGGGAGCGCAAGAACTTTTACTTGGAATAGTAGTTGGGTATTTGTTGGAGAAAAACCGACAAGTATAGCTGCTAATAAAACCGCTATATTAAGCATGACATGTTTTGGCACAAACGAAACTGATGTTGTTTGTAGTTACGCAGTACAGGATTAATTATGAGTATTCATGTTCATAAAACGGGTTTGAACAAAACCCTAGGCCAACAATCTGATGGTATTATTACTAGTAATTTAATTGGTAATTTTGACCCATCAAATATTGGAAGCGACTCTAACGCTTGGGATAATCAAGTTAGTGGTGGAAATAATATTCGAAGATATAATAGTATATCACATGTAAATTCTACTCCTCATCATTTTTCTTTTGACGGTTCAGATGATTATTTAGGTGAAGCTTCTACTGGTTATGGCGGTTCAGCTTTTAATATAAATTGTGCAAATGCATTTACTGTATCTCAATGGATCAACACCCCCTCTAACGGAAACTATTATTCTTGTATAGGTTCTGAAAGCGACAATGAATATGTTGGTCTTCAATTTTACCCATCAACAATTTATTTGGCGGTGTTTTCGTCTACTTATAGCTCAAACAGCGCAACTTATGCACCTTATAATGGTACGGATGTGATTTCTGCTGGCGCTTGGCATTACGTTACGTTAACTCACGATGGGAGCGGTAACTATAAAGTATACATAAATGGAACCATACAGAATGATGGGCAGACCCCACTTTCTACTTCTTTTTCTCTTGGGAGAACGGCAGCGAACTCAGCCTTAACCCTAGGTAGAAGCTACGATAGTAGCCCGTACTACTCGACTAACGGTGTAAAATTAGGCCATGTTCATGTACATACTTCAGAACTTAAAAACTCTCAAGTTAGACAAAACTTTTTAGCATCCCATGACATGCATAATAATAGAGTTTATGGAGCTACATACACAGCATGAACTATATAATCGTACCATCTGAATTTTTAGAATACGTTGATTTTACAAAAGTAAAACAAACGAACCCAGAAAGCTTACGTTATTCTTTGGATAGAAAACGCTTTTTACTAAAGTATGAAGGAGAGCAGCCCGGCTTTGTGTTTAACATAACCCAAGACGCCGTAGGTTTAGAAGAGTATAATCACGAAGAAATCATTGAGGTACTAAAGGGCGAATCATGGACAAGCCAAGACTAAAATATAACGACCAAGAAATTGGTTTGCGTAGCCTAGGGGAAGGCTTATTTGAACCCAAAAACCTTTCCGTGTTTAACGACGCAGTTTCAGGCCAATTAAATCTTGACTATAGTCCGAAAAAGTTTTGGTTAGAAAATTTACCCCCTAAGCACGAACCTAAAAAATACCATAAAATACAAAGCTTTTGTTTTGTTACCACGGGTAATCTTAAAGATGAAGCTGAAGTTTTATTAAAGACTCTAAGACTTTTCCACGATGAGCCTGTTTACGTTATTTGTGACAAAGAAACTAGGGTTTTCCTAAACAAAATGAATGTGTGCGATAATGTTAAGTTTAAAACAAGCGCCGAAAAAGAAGACTTAAATCAGATACAAGAAAAAGTTTTCGATGGCCACCCGTGCATAGCCAACGATATTCATCATGCGCCTTCTATATTAAAAAAGATGGAAGTTATGGATTTCGCATTAAAGCACCACGATAATACTTTTTTTCTAGATACAGATATCATAGTTTTAGATAACTTGCAAGAATACTTTACTGCGGAAATTGTTTTGTCACCTCATTATTACCCAACCGAAAATCAACATAAGGGCTTTGAGTTTGGTTTTTACAATGCTGGATATTTATTTTGTGCAAATAAAGGATTTCCAAAATTTTGGAGGCATTCGTATTTAACTGATTCAAGTTTTTTTGAGCAGGAGTGCATGAATAGAATATCCGATTACTATAAAATACAAACATTCGGCAAAGAGCATAATGTAGGATTTTGGAGAGGTGAAAATTTACCACCTAAAGCCAAATCTGTTCATACGCATATAACTGAATTAGGTAGCGCAGGTAGAAATTTACACCTAATAGCTTTAAATAAACAAACCAAAGATTACGCTTTAGCTCAAGCAAAAAACAGTCCAATTATAAATAGCTATATAAGAAAACAGTACAATCCTAATTGCAATAAAAAATTAGCATTCGTACATTTTGGAAAAGCTGCTGGAGTCTATACCCAGCATTATATAAGAAAATATGTTTTCCCGCATATAAAACATTTTAATTCTTGGTGGGATTTTAACCACATCAACAAAAGAGCTTTAAATAGAGATTGGACGCAAGAAGAGTTATTGAAAATAGCTGAAGAAGACGTAGAAGAAGCGTTGACACATAATCATCACATAAATTGGACTAAGGAATCTGTTAAGAAATTTAATGATAATGGCTGGTTTACGTTTATGTTCACAAGAAACCCTAAAGATATAATGTGCTCTTTATATTTTTGGGCGCAAGGTCAGTGGGACAGATGGAGCGAGGAAGATAAAAGCGCTCAAGCTTTGAGAGAACCTTTGAAAGAACAGTTAATAAGAATATCTGGACAGAATAATCCGCACAATATTAGTTTAAATAATTTTATTCGCGGTATGCTAGATAGCAAAGGAGCGCAGCGTTTATGGGCTTTACCTGATTATGTAGATGACATACAGTACGTTGCAAAATTTAATAACAAAAATTTTGGCTCGTTCTTACTAGAAAACTTCCAACACATATATGTTCCCACGAAAAAACAAAATACCTCTAAAAGCAAGGGGTACAAAACTTATTTAGATCTAGGTGAAATCTCTGAAGAGACTAACAGTATGGTAGAAAACCACTCAGAATACAAAAGGTATTTAAAATACTTATGAACTCGGATGATTTAAAAAAACATATGCAGCCGCACTTTGAAATTTTCGAAGGTTTGGATATATATTTTTGGATTGCTGGGGGCGCAATAAATGATTTTTTTATTGGCAAAAATCTAAAAGATTACGACTTCTTCTTTATTAGTCACGAAGACAGGGAAATGGCCCAAAAAAGACTACTAGAATCTGGAGCGCAAAAAGTTAAAGATTTACCGCGAGGAGAAAAATACATATACAAAGATAATTACTACGACATGCTTTGCTGGTCTGACTCTGACGAATCTTTAGCTAATGCAAAAACCCCAGAAGAAATGATTAAATTATTTGATTTCACGATAGGAATGGCTGCTTTAGATAATAAAGGGGAATTTGTTTGTCATTCTGATTTCGAAAATCATATAAAAAGCAAAACCTTAGTAAGGAACTCTATCCGAGACAGACGACCAAGGGTCAACAATAGAAGATTATTAAAATATATTAAAAACGGCTATACTATAGATCAGGATAATTTACTAATGTGGCTAGAAGACCAAGAAGCCACTTTCGAATACAGAAAAAACCTTGGAAAAATAAACAGCCAAAAACAATCATAATATATGCCCAAACCCAAGATAACCATTGGAATGCCTACTTATGATGATTTCCATGGGGTATATTTTTCAATAATGTCTTTGAGAATGTACCACCCGGAGATAATGGATGTAGCAGAGCTTCTGGTTATTGATAATAATCCAGACGGACCGCATGGAAAAGCGGTTCAAGATTTTAAAAATTGGGTTCCGAATCTCAAGTATATACCTTATAAAGAATCGATTGGGCCAGCAAATTCAAAGAATCAAGTTTTCGAAAATGCAAGCGCGCCATATGTCGTTTGTATGGATGGGCACGTGATGTTTGAGACGGGAGCTTTAAAAAGGTTGTTGGATATGTACGAACAGAATCCTGAAACGAATAATTTATACCAAGGCCCCCTTGTTTATGACGATCTAAAAAATTTATCAACCCACTTTGACCCTATATGGAGAGATCAAATGTGGGGGATATGGGCTACAGACAAAAAGGGGATTACCGCTGACTCAGACCCATTCGAAATACCAATGCAGGGTATGGGTGTATTTTCATCAAGGAAAGACGCTTGGCTGGGGTTCAATAAGCTATACAGAGGTTTCGGCGCGGAAGAAGGATGTATCCATGAAAAATACAGAAAAGCGGGGCACAAGGCTATGTGTTTACCATTTTTAAGGTGGTGCCATAGATTTGGGAGACCCGACGGAGTGAAGTATGTTTTAACTATGGATAATAAAATAAGAAACTATTTTATAGGTTTTTTAGAAACAGATATGGACGTAACCCCTATTATAGACCATTTTAAGGAATGGCAACCCGTTGAGAAGCTAGAAAAAATGTGCGAACAAACTTATAAAGAAATGCAAGATAACGGATATATTGTGTAATTAAATGCGTATGAAGATTACCGACATATCCCACGAAATATTTACAGAGCTAGGTTCACCTACGAACCTGAGTGTTCCCGCAATCGCGTTTTGGATAAGAACAAATGTGGGAACTTTAAACAACCTAATTAATACCTCTTTTGTTCTTAATGCAAGCCACGAGATAGAAGAAACTGTCGATAGTGTAACTACGGAGATTGGCCGTAACGAAGTTTCTATTTTAAAGAAAATGCATTTAATTCATTATTATGATACGTTAGTGCGCGACTCTATTGGCGCAGCCAGTTGGAATTCTGTAATAGAAGTTACAGATATGAACGCTAGAGTTAGAAAAATAAATAGAAGTGAAATTGGCAAAACCTTGGCTCAAGTAAAAAAAGAAGAAAATGTTCAGTTGGAAAAATTGGTTATAGCTTATAAAAGTGGTAATGCAACACCTCTTCAAGTTTCGGGTGATGATACTATTATAGGTGGAGGTTTGGACGATTCGCATGAAAATCCAGATAGATCTTCAGATAATACAACCAGTTAAAAATGGCGAGCTTAATACCAGAATCAGAGAAGGCGGCACTACGCTCTGCGTATGATGATTTCTTTGACACTTTCAAAAGACAAATAACCGTTCATAAGTCTCCAAAAAAGGTTATAGAAAACATTGACATATCTTTTTTATATGGCTACGGAGAAGAAAGTAGCCATTCGGATATTACTGGTGGTATGGGTGGGCTGTCATCAAAAAACTATGCGTATGAACCAGAGTCTTCCGTATTCCATGCTTTGGTTTGGTATCCTAAAAAAGCAAACCAAGATTTAGAAGTAGGCTCAGACATTAGAGCTTTTGTACCTGAAGGAGAAATAAGAATAAAGGTCGACAAAACAACAAAAGATTATTTAACAACGGGAAAACAAGTAGAACGAATAGATGTCCAAGACCATTCTTATAGTCTAATAAGTGAAGACTCTGAAATAAATCATTTATTTACTGGTTATTATATTTTTAAACTAAAGGAGATAAGTTAATGGCTAAAATTAATTGGAAGCAAATACAACAAAAAGTTTCTAGGTCGAGAAAACTAAATCAATCTCTTGAGGCTGCAGGAAGAAAAAGAGTTGAAATAGCAAAAAGAAAATTAATGCAAGATTTCGAAAACCATGCAGTTACGCAAGAAATAAATAGTGGTCCAAGCTCTAAAAATCTTAGCGGTTCTCTTGGAGGATATGGAAATTTATTTTCTTTTATTGGTTTCCCCCAAGGGTCTGACCCTATTTCAGAAGTTAGAAATTTGTTAAACGCTTCAATAAGAGTTAATGCGGGTAAAGCCCAAGTCTCCCCCAAAGGAATATCTCAAAGATTTTCAGTAAGAGTTCCAAATGTTAAAGATTTTTCTGCGGTAGGCAAAATGCCGTATGAGGGTGGAAATAGCTGGATAGAAATGATAGAAAGAGGAATAAGTAATTTTAGTTCTTATATGGAGAAAAAATCTAGAGCTTCTAGGTCTGGTTCGGGCATACAAATTAAGGGCAAAATAAGAATGTCTTCATCAACCCCAACACCATATATGTCTGAGCTTTTAAGCAAATTTCGAAAGGAGTTAATGAGAGGATGAGAGTTCAATGGGAAAATAAAATAATGAGCAGCTTTTTGCAATTCGTGGATCACGAAATTCTTGACAAAGGCGTGGCGTACGAAAACTGGGGGGCAAATTTTTACCCAGCAGATAATCTATATAACGGTTATTATACTTATACATCTCCTTTCCAGCAGTTTGTTGTGGATAGCAGTATGGAAACAGCTACCATACCAAACACTAGCCCCGCAAGCACACACTACGCAAATATAATTGACGGGGTTTACGTCGATGGGGTTTTTAAATCTGTTGCAAGTAATGACGCGGGCTTAGTCGGCATAAATCATCAAAAAGGGCACGTTTATTTTAATCAAGATAAATCTGGATCAACTATTAGCGGGAATTTTGCTGTAAAAGATTACAGTGTTCTTTTAACAAGTCAATCAGAAGAAAATTTACTTTTTCACACCAAGCATCACCTTAGACCAAAGGTTTATCAACCGGTCACGGGTTTACAATACGACGCTTCTACATACCCAGTTATATATATAAAAAACATGGGTGGAGACAGTTTACCTATGGGGCTGGGCGGCGTAGAAAATGTTCGAACTGATATTCGAGCGGTTATACTTTCAGATTCCGCTTTTAGTTTGGACGCGGTTTGTAATATTCTTAAAGATACAGCCAGAAAAAGGCTTCCAATTATTACTGACACACCTTTTAATGCAATGGGAGCATATACGGGCACAGCATACAATTATGACACACTTTCTCAATGCTCAGACGGCAATTGTGGTCCTAGCATATGGAACGTAAGGGTTTCTAAGATCGCACCCGACTCTTCTCAGTCAGTAAACGAACTAGATTTAGACGTTTTTTCCGCTTTTGTCGACTTTGAGGTGCATTCCTTAGGTCAAAAAAGTTAAATATCTATTTCACATTCACCGAAACTGGCTGTAATACCACGTAGATATACAAAGATATGCGAGTTCAAAACCATTTTTTGATTGCTTGTCTATGTTTAGTCTAAATATAGGAGATATATCTTATGGCAATTAGTAGAAAAATCTATACGCAATCGAATGTAGAAATTAAATCAGAAGCCGCCACCCTCACAGGTGGTAGTGCTGCTGGTCAAAATCTATATGCGAAGCCCGACACAGTACAGAATGCAACTTATACGTTGACTATTCCTCGTGCTGACGTAAACGCTTTTGGCGTTAAAGGTGTTGTTGCTCGGCCTAAATTAGAGGCTGAATCCGCCAACATCGAGTTTTCATTTATCCCGCGTACAGGCTCAGGAACTGACGCTTCCGCCGATCAGCTTGAGGACGGAACTCAGACTCCAACCGATCACGCAAATACAGCCGCATTGTCTGAAAAGGACATGAACGCTATGCTTCATGATACGTTGGCGAATTCGCCAGATTATGTTGGAGTTGTAGTTCAAGAGGTTGGCGCAATCGCCCACTCTCTTATGACGTCCTTCTCCGCCGACGCTTCTGTTGGCGCTATGCCGACCTTTTCCTTGTCATTCATTGGTGCGCAAGCAGTAAGTGGTGACTTTGGTTTCGGTGCGCAAGCCGGTAGTTCTGAAACTGCTGATGGTGGCGGCGCGGCCTCGACCCTATCCGTTGTTGAGCCGAACGACATCTTCGCCACGACCCCAACTGGTCATGGCTGTGTTCAGTCCTTGGCTTGGGCTTGGGACATCCCTGTAGAGTTGGTTCTCTGCTTGGGTGGCAATCCCGCAACTGATGGTGAAGCTCTGAGTTCTCCTCCGGGAACTGCTTCTATGACTCTTGAGGGTCTGCAAGAAGTGAGCGACGCAAACAAACTCACTTCGAGTAACATCGGTGCTTATCAATTTGAAATTGGTAACGGCGAGATCGATTCGAGAACTAGCAATATGGCTGTTGGTGAATTGTTCGCTACGTACAACTACGTAGTCGGATCAACCGCTGACTCCTGTAACATTAAGTAATCGGGTCACAAAGCTTTTAGTTATTTATTTAACTAAAGTAAACATAAACCCCGCGTTCCGGCGCGGGGTTTTTTGTGATTTATTATTTAAAAATGTGTATTTATATTTAAGGAAAAAGGCTTATGGACAAGGAAAATGGTCAAAAACATCACAAACTTCTGAATTCAGAAATCAGAAAATCAATCACCAGACTTTTTAAAAATTATCTGGGAGCGTTAGAAGATATTCAATATACACATACAATTGCCGTAGAGAAGCTAAGAGACAAATTATCTCCAGAAGACTTAGCTATATTAAATTATCTAAATAATGATCATTATTCCCTTGTTCGTAAGCGAGTTCTTGATTCGGGTAACGAGGCTATGAGAGATCTTTCAGATTTGTTGGAAAATTTTAATATTTCATTAAATGATAATAATGATATTGATTTCGGCAACCCGGATAAAAATCTAATTATACACAGTAAAACAAGGAATAATATTTATGAAGAAGAGAAATAAATGGCTATTTGAATTTTCAATTAATAACTTCGATGAGGTCGAAGAAACAATTGAATCCAAAGACGAAAACGGCGAGGACATTAAAACCATTAAAAAGGTTCAAAAACCTCGAGAAATTGCTTTTGCACTGAAGCGCCCCAACAGAAAGCTCTATGACCAAGCAGAGCTATTTTATGGGGTAAAAATGTCAGAAGGCATTAAGGCTGGTTTATTGACAAGGAATTTGCTTGCAAAGCGTTACGAAGACGACGGCGGGGCATTCAGCGAATCAGAGAAAAAGCGGTATTCTGAATTGTATTTAGCCATTTATAACAAGGAAAACGAATACCAAAGACTCCAGTTAAATCTTGACGAAAAAGATTCCGACCTAAAAACACAACTTTCCCAAAGTCTTTTAACAGAAATCGCGGGAATGAGGAGGGAATTGCAAGATATTGAGAACAGTCAATCTAACATTTTTGATCAAACCGCCGAAAATAGAGCGAAGAATCAAGTCATTATGTGGTGGGTTTTAAATTTATCCCATTGGAAAGAGCATGATCATAATGATTTCGCGCCGTTTTTTAATGGAACAAGTTTTGAAGCGAGGCTTGATTCTTATGACCAGATTGAAGATTCAGACGATGTATTTGGAAACGAAGCCATTAAGAGATTAGCTTATTATGTTAGTTTCTGGTACATGGGCAGAGCAGCAAATCAAGAAGATTTTGAATCTATTCAGGAGATCTATAAATCTAATAATGAATACGAAATAGACACGATCATTGAGTCTAAGAAAGCTGAAGAAGAAGCTGCAGCAAAGGCGGAAGAGAAAAAGAAAGAAGAGCCCAAGAAAAAGACAGCGGCAAAAAAGAAAAGAGGCAGAAAACCTAAGGTAACCAAGAAAACAGAAGAAAAAGCGGTAGAAAAAACAGATAAAGAAGAGGCTGTCGCGGAGGAAGAGGCTTCTGTAAAGTCTGAAAAAGAGGTTAACCTAAGTAACGAAGCCGAAGAATGAGTATGTTAAGTGTCAAGTATAATATTAACAAATTCAAAAGAATGCCGTAATGCTTATAGAGATATACTGCAGGGATACACCCATGTTCCTAATGGGAATAAATACATAAAACATTTTGCTGAAGCTGATTTGGGGCTATTAGAAAGTATATATAATTCCTATAAAATAGAAGCTCAAGAAATGGGCTTAATGTCAGAATTGGAAAAAATTAAATTTCTTAAAGAAGAAGATTTCTGGACCGAAGAAGAAGAAACAGAATATCTTCAGGCAAAACAAAACCTATCTGACACAATCGATCACATGGCTAAAATAGTCATCCCAGAACAAAGGGAAAAATTTCAAGAAGAAGTTGATAAAGAAGAAAAAGCTTTAAGAGATATTTCAAAAAAAAGAGATGAAATAGTAAATCCAACCCTAGAAAGCTTCTGTAGTAAAAAAATAAATGAAGACTATGTTTATAGGGCTTTTTACAAGAACGAAGAACTCACCGAACCCTACTATACGAAAGAAGAATATTCTGAATTAAGTTACAGAGATATTGGGGGAATTGTTAAAGAATATAATCAAGCAATATCATCTTATTCGGAGAAAAATATAAAAAGAATAGCAGTTAATACATTTTTTCTTAATGCTTTTATGATGTCTGATAATGACCCCGTAAAGTTCTTCGGAAAGCCCGTGTTAGAAATGACTGTATATCAAATGAATTTATATACTAGGGGTAAATTTTGTAAATCTGTATTGCAAGAAAGTGAAAACGGGGTTCCTGAGCATTATTACCAAGATGAACAAGGGGGACTAGAGAAGATAATGAATTGGTTTGATAATGAATTTAATTTAATAAATTCAAGGAGAGAACAACAAAGAATGCAGTCAAAACAACAGAGCTCTATAAAGAGATCCAAACCCGCCAGAAGAAGAAGATAACAGTGGGAAAAGAGTATAAAATTAATTTATAAAATAAGTAAAAAATGTGTAATAAGTGGTAATAAAAGCGATTAAAATCGCTGCAACCGGGTCCCATGCCATCTGATATTAGATTAACCGTATCGGGCGATACCACGCTCTTAAGCAGAGAGATTAAAAAAGCGTTAAACGCTAGATATAATCTCGGTCCTCTGGATGCCAAACGGTTCTCTCAACCCCTCGGCAGAATTAAAGGTCAACTCGGTGAATTCGAAAAATCCCTAGAAGCTTCTAATGCTCGTGTTATTGCGTTCGGTGCATCGGTTGCAGCAATCGGCGCAGTTTCAATGGCTCTTCGGGGAATGGTTCAAGCAGCGCATGACGTTGAAAAATCTCTTACGGAAATTAATACAATCTTGGGGGTAAGTGGTGCTTCTTTAGAAAGATTCGGAAATCAATTATTCGAAATAGCGAATAGAACTGGTCAAGCTTTTTCTGTTGTAGCTGAAGCTGCAAACGAATTAGCAAGACAAGGCTTGGGGATAGAAGAAACTTTAAAGAGAACAAATGACGCTTTAATTTTAACACGTATATCTGGACTAGACGCAGCATCTTCTGTAATGGCATTAACTGCTGCGATGAACGGCTTCACGAAAGAAGCTTTAAAGTCTAATGAAATCGTAAATAAGATGGCCGCGGTTGATGCGGCTTTTGCTGTTAGTTCTGCCGACCTAGCTGAAGCCATAAAGCGTGTAGGTAGTTCTGCTTCTGACGCAGGAGTATCTTTGAACGAGTTGTTAAGTATTGTCGCTGCAACACAACAAACAACCGCTAGAGGTGGTGCGGTTATTGGTAACGCATTCAAAACTATCTTTACAAGAATGCAAAGACCTAGGGTTATTGACGCCTTAGAAGCTATAGGTGTTACGACGGAAGACGCGAATGGAGCAAGCCTTAGCTTGATGGGGGTATTAGGAAATCTAGCTAAGGAGTATGACGGTTTAGAAAAAAGACAAAGAGCCATGGTCGCTGAGATGGTTGGTGGCGTTTTCCAAGTTAACGTTTTGAAAGCCGCCTTGGGAGATTTAAGTAAAGAGCATAGCTTATATGCGAACGCATTAAATATCGCTTCTTCAGCCACGGACGAAGCAGAGAAAAGAAATCAACAATTAAACAAAACAATCAGCGCGCAATTGATTCAAACGCTCAATAATCTTGTGAAAGCTGGTTCGGCTGTTGGCAATTTAACTTTGGGGCCAGCACTAAAGAGAACTTTGGGAGGTTTAAACGAAGCTCTTGAAGGCGTCGGCGATGATATGGATGGCAAAGGGATCGGTCAAAAGCTAGCTACGGGAGTGTTAGAGGGTATAGGTAATCTTCTCAAGGGGCCCGGTATTGCGGTTTTGACGTTGGGTATAATGAAGCTGTTCGACAAACTTACTAGATTTAGTGCGGACGCTCTAGGAGGAATCACAGGGTTCAATCAAGGCTCTAGAGAAGCTGCCAACATTCAAGGGCAGATTTTTAATTACCTGCAGAAGAACCCAGAAGAATTGAATAAACTAAACCAAGGTTTAATTACTGAGAAAGATCTGCATGCAAAAATTTTAGGTATGATTCAAAAAGAATCTGACCACATGATTAGAATGGCAAAAACCTCTGAGACGATCGCAAAGAATCTTGCGGCTTCCGGGGTCACCGTAGGTAAAGGTGATACAGCAGCAGGGAAAGTTTTTGAGGGGCAGATGATGCCCGCAGGAAAAACCGCGGCAACTGGCTATGTTCCTAATTTCTCTGCTGGCAATTCAGAAGAAACCATGGCTAAAGCTTTAGGCGCACCAAAAAGCGTTCAGTCTCAATGGCATCCTCAAGCGAAAATAGAAGGGCATACAGGCATTCTAGCTAATGATGCTGAAGATGTTTATAGCCCACAACAAATGCAGAAAAAATTTGGCGTGACGCCCAAGGGTGGGGAGTGGACTGTCATTCCTAGGTACGGCGCAGTGGGAAGACAAAAAAGGGATGAGTTGGCAGACAAAATTACAGAAGCCAGACAAAGAGAATTCAAAAAAAGCGACGGCTTTGTTCCTAACTTCGCCAGTATAAGCGGGCCTCAAAGGCTATTGGACGATGAGATTCCCGGCGCTAATATGGGGCTTGGGAAAGCACGGCTACCTGTAATGGAGTTGGGAACACAAAAAGAAAGAGTGGGCGGGGCTTTACTTGATAGACCTCATGCGGCTCGCTTCGGATTGATTCAAAGCGAAATGGAAAAGGGTGCGGGTGTTGAGCCGGGTACTTTTAATAGAGACCTTAAAGAAAGAATCACACCCGAAGAAGGTGGACCAATCGGTAGTTCTGGGGACGAAAACAGAGGAATGCCAGACAGCTTTAGAAAAAGATTTGATCATTCTTTAGATAATAATTGGAGAGGCCTACTGCATAATGTCGCGGGAGACGCCCTTGGAAAACATCCGGATTGGGAAACAATGAGGGATTCTTATGATCCTCAATCTTTGCCCGAAAATGCTCATGGACAAGTAAGGGGTCATGCTTGGGAAGGTTTCTTGCAGGCTATGACTTACCCACAGACAAGGGGGCAAAAGGGTGCAGAGGGAGTAGATATAATGGGACAGGGTATTAAGCCAGAATTCAAAGCTCTTTTTCCAGAAGATCTACCAGACTCAGGAATAGAAATAAAAGCTCCAGCTATCACAGACCCACAAGCACATAAAAAATTATTAGTATTACAAGAACAAAGCAAACATCTTATAGAACTAGAAAGATTTAAAGCGGCAACAAATTTTACTTACGAAGGTCAAGCTTTTAATAATTACGAAGATGCAATAAATAATTTACAAATCGAATTCGCAAACCCAAGGGCTTTCAACGAAAAGGGTAATAAAGTAAAAGGCGAAGCGGAAACATTATCTTTTACTGGAGTAAAAGGCGCACATGCTGGCGTTGCGCTTGGACATGAACTAGCTGGAGCTATAAAAGGCGTAGATAAAGAGCGTGGAGATGAAGAGAGAGTTATTGCTGAGACTATAGAAGCGAACAGACTTAAGGCCGCCGAAAAGATTTTTGGAACAGATGCTATCTGGGGGGCGGGAAGCGGAGAAGATAGACTTAGTCATGCTAAATCTGATCCGGCTGGAGATTTTGAAGGCTTGTTGCCCGCATCTAATGAAGGAGATGTTAAAAAATCAATACACTTAATTCAAAGGTTATCGAACTCACCCGCAGCCGCAGATGTTTTACCTCCTGAAGTGGAGAAAATTATGAAGGGCGGGGGTGCTAGCGGCGATGCTATGGCTAAATCCTTGTACGGTTGGTTTGAAGAAGATCCAGATCAAAACGGAGAAATACTTCGGGGGATTGCGGCGGGCATGGTTAATGCAGTTTATCCAGACGGGCCTCCTCAGCCTGAGTGGGATAGATTGGAACAACAAAGAGGAGCTTTGGATGAAGCTGGAACTTTTGGGTTCGGTACGAAACCACACTATGCAACGGGGTATGTTCCCAATTTTATAAGACCTAGCGAACTATCAGATGACGAGTTGGTTCAATTTGATGATTATGACGAGCATACAGTAACTTACCCAGCGAATGTAAAGGGTTTTCAGCTTGCTCAAGCTTGGTCTGCCAAGCAGGGTATTTTAACTGGCTCACCCGAAGACACTGATGCTCCAACAACACAAGTGGGTGTTGGGCAAGAGATGGTAGATTCGCAACGTAGGGTAGAAATTCTTACAGCGAGAGGTAGAAAGTCAAAGCCGACAATTGAAGAAAATCTATTAAATAAAAACGTAAACCTCAAAGGCGTAATAACTACTGGAGATTTGTTCAATGACATAAAAATAGAACAAGGATATGATTTTGCCCAGATCGATCCCAGCACGGGTCTCGAAGTGGGCGTAGTTAGACCTAGTGATTTTGCGCCGGGTGGTAGGCTTGATGATCAATACGAAAGTTTAGATGAGAAAGGATGGCCAAAAGGTAAGGGTAGTAGAAGATGGAAACATTTAAATTCGGCGCAAAAGAAAGCTTTAGTTCTAGCAAGAATGCACAGAAAAGCTCAAGATAAAGGCGGGGTAACCCCGCGCTTCAATCTCGGGGACGATGCTGCAGAAAATATTGAAGAAATAAATAAACTTGGTATACCAGAAATTACCGGAGTTCAATCTTTTGAAAGTAAGCACGCAAATAGAGGAGCAAATCCCGGCGGCTCAAAAAGGTTTGCTGGTCACGTGCCGAATTTCATTGACCCCGCTATATTGGCTGAAGCAGGGCAGCTTGTGACCACGGGCGCAATGGCAGCCTCAGCGGGATACGCGGGGTTACGTTCTATGTTTAGTGAGGATGGTTTCGACCCCCTCAGTATTGATGATAAAGTTAAAGACCCCAAATGGTTAGAAAGATTGGCTGAAGGAGCGGGAGACATTCTCTCCACCGATCTTGACGATTTAGGAAGTATCCCAGACAAAGCTAGAAAAATGTTTGGACGCGACTCGAAGGCTTCTGGTTATGTGCCGAATTTTGCAAAAAAATTAAGAACACTCGTGGGTGCGCCGGGCGTAGGCAAATCAACTTGGTTGCAGAAAAATGCCCCAGATGATTTTATTATAAGTAGAGATGATGTAGTAAATGAAGTTGTCGCGGATATGGGTATGAGTTATGACGATACATTCGAAATACCCGGAGAAGAAGTTAAGGTTGGGGCGATTCATCCGAAATTAGGAACAGCTATGGTAAATCCTGATTTTGATCCAAAGCTCGCTGAAGATCAACCTTGGATACCGGAATTAGTTTGGAGTAATGTTTTAGAGGCTCGGGGAGAAATTCAAAAAAGATTTGACGCAAGAGTTTCTGAAGCGAGTAAATCTGGAAAAGACATTTCGGTTGATATGACTAACATGAGCGCTAGGGAAAGAAAAATGTCCTTAGAAATGTTCGATCAAGATACAATTAAAGACTACGAAAAAGAAGCGGTAGTATTTGGGGATATATCTAATCTTGACCCCAGAAAACAAGAGGATGTCAAGTCTGCTATAAAAGCTATAACCGCAAGAAGAGCGGAAATAATAAAAGAAAAAGGGGGAAGTAAAACTATTCCAGAAGCGGCTATTGAGGGAATGTATAATCGATTTGAAGCTCCCACTTTAGATGAAGGCTTCGACAATATTGAAACCGTAGATGATATAGAAAGAATTTTAAATTTAGCTAAACCAGAAAACTTAGCCCAAATGAAAAGCATGGGTTATATTCCAAACTTTTTTCTCGATCCTCTCCTCGATCCTCAAACCCAACAGACCTTACTTGATTTGGTTCCTCAACAAATTCCGTTTCATTCTCAAGCAGGGACACCAAGCCCATGGCTTGAAAAGCTTCAAAAAGCAGCGCAGTTCGTTGGAGTACCATACACAATTATAAAAGGAATGATGTACGACCCCGACGTACCTTTCGGGCAAACAAAAAGCGAGCCACCATTCGCCGGGCGAAAGTTCCCGGGTCAGGATTACAACCACGGTATATTAGAAACTATAATAGAGAGCACCGATTTCTTCCAAAATACTCGCAAGAAGGAAATTGACAGATTAATAGCTGAAGACACCCTAGTTGACCCCACCGCACCGCACAAAGGGACAAAAAATGAATCCGAAATCTTTCAGTTACAGCACGACCAACGCGATGCAGAAGAGCAAGATTTCTTTGGAGTAAAAGCGGCCAAGCAATGGGTCAAGGAAAAATTATCTTCACCAACACAAGACGACCCATCAACTCCTCCATCTGACGCGGGGCAAACTTGGGGAGAATGGGCGGAAGGAAAAATTTCTTCACTTTTTGGTGGCAAAAAAAGCACGGGTTATGTTCCGAATTTCTTAGATCTCTTTAGGGGTTATAGTGAAGGAGAATATCAATACGGTAAAGCGGGCAGGCCAGACATGTCTTATGGTCCTGTCACGGGTAAAGAAAAACAGGCCGGCCAAGGGAATACTACTGAAGAATCACTGAGATCTTTTGAAGCGTGGCTAGCTGAGCAAAGCTCCAAATCGGTATCTCCCGCTGGAGTTGCTTCGCTAAGTAGAAGCGAGGAAATTGCGCAAAGATGGGCAGAGCATCGCGGAGCCATGTTAGAATTAACACCCGGTGATGAAGAGGTTGGTTCCGCTCCAGAGATTGGATCCGCAGACGGTAGCCCCGGTACAGCAGGGGAACTTACTCGTAGAAGTGAGGCGTCGAGCGGTTTAAGAGAAACCAAACACGGCACGAAACGCCTAATGAATCAAGAAAAGACTCGGAGGTGGTTTGCTATGCAGGCTGCCGCGGGCAGAGGGGGGCAAGAGGCAGTTACCAGACTTATAGATCTTGCAATGGAAAAAGCAATCTATTTTGATGCGCAAAATTGGCTTGGTCCCGACCAAGAGCTCCCAAAACTTGCAGCAGGAGGATGGCAGCATCATTCTCCAAGAACCGAACAAGAAGTAAAAAGAATAGGGGGTATACATGGAGCAGTCGGTCATGTTCCCAACTTCTTGGAGTACGATTTTCTTGGTGGCGATCCCGACAGCGGGTATCGTTATAGCTTTAGTTCTTCTGTATCTGATTTAGTAGCCCTACACGCAACCAAAAGTGGGTCAGCTTCTGATTTGGAGAAGATTCTAACAAATACAAATAATGAAATTTTAAGTTCTGCTTTGACCCCGGGGGGAGGAGGTCAATCTAAAGACAGATTAGAGAGAGCAACCCGAACAGAAAGATACAAGCGTGCTGGATTACCTGTTCCTTCTCCAAAAGAGGTCGGTTTTTATTTAAACAATATGAGACCAATGGGTATTCAGGCTAGGCTTGCGGGATTAAATCCAAGTATTATCAATACGCCAGATCAAAAAGCTTACGCCGCTGGTCAGATAAAAATGGATAAAGTTATTGGTATATCTCAATTAGGCCCAAAGAGTGCGGGAAGAGAATGGCCATTTGGCGCCGGACCTATCGAATCTGACGATCAAATTCAAAGTGAAACACTTATTAAAGCTTTTGGTGGTGTTAACGAAAAAATGGGGGAGGAAAAAATCGTGGGCAGCAGGGGTGGAGCTTCTTGGCAGAGAATTGCTGACCCGGTTCTAGGAGAAGGTAAAGAGAAATACACCACGGAAGAAGCCGCCCAAGCGTATTTAGACACTATTCATCCGGATGCATTCAAACCCGAAGGAGATAAAGGATATGTTGCACCCCACTTAAGAGCTAAGCAATTCGAAGAAGAGTTTAACAAAGCAAGAAAAATAGTTGACGCCCAAAAGGCTGCTGGATTAAAAGCAAAAGCTGATATTTTAGAAGATATAATGGCCGAAGAGACTGGGGGTTTTAGAACTGGTGCAGATGAATACATAATGGATACGCTTGACGAAAACAAGCACCTGATAGAAGGCGTTGATAAAGCTGCGAGAAGAACAACTTTAAAAGGACAAGCAACGGCTAAGAGTGGTTTAACGAGCGATAGTTATTCTGCTGATATTGTTTATCCTGAAGGTCATACAAGGAGCGCTGCTCTTGGTCAATCTTCTGGGCTCAACCCTGAAGAATTGGTAACATCTGGTGAAGCTAAAAATAAAGAAATGGTTTCAAAGGAAGTGGGGGGAGTAAATTCTATAGACGAATGGTTTAAAGCAACCATAGGAAAACATTCTAGAGACATTCTTGCTAGAAGTGTGGCCAATGCGGATTCACAATTTAAAGAGGGCGATGCAAATTTTAAAGATAGCATAAATCTGGGCCTTCAGGTGCTTGGAGTTTCTGAAGATTTGGACACAGAAATCCCTCTGGGTGGAGCAGAGACTGACGCAGACTTACGGAGGGGTCAAAAAATAGCAAAATATTCGCAAGCTGGAGATTACGCTTCCGGTTTTGTTCCGAACTTTGCCGCTAGAGGAGTTCTTGATTGGGACACTTTTAAACAAAAGGGCAAGGGGTCAAGACTGGCCTATGATGAGTTAGTTAGATTTGCCCTAAATTCTGGTAAGCCTATAACGACGGTAATGGGGCCTTCGGGCGTAGGTAAATCAACTTTTGCTGGAATAAAAGAAGGTGGTAAGGGTACTCCTATTCAATCTGAGCAGGACATTATTGATTCTGATAAAATTGTAGTTGTTCAAGCTTCTGACAATTTAAATAACGAACTTACTAAACAAACGGTCGAAAAATCAAACAGACTTATAGCGTTAGAGGCGGAGGGTGGCCCTGAGCAAATTATGAAACAAAGAATTGGTAGGCTTGATACTCCTTCTGATTTATTTACTAGAAGTTGGGGTTCTGTTGTCGGATCTTTACAACTCCCAACTGATCAAGACGAATTTTTATCTCAGGTTGAAGAAGTGCGCCCAGACATGAGGCGTCACGCAATAAAACGGCAAAAGTATGGCGGTTTTGTTCCGAACTTTAACCCGATGATTGAATCAATGCAGCGAGAAAAAGCTTTGGCTGGTAGCGCGATAGCTTTGACATCTAATAGACTAGGACAAGAGGTGGTAGTTAATAGAAGTCAAGCTCGTGAACATGGCTATAGCGCTGATAAAATCATCAAGAAAGATCACATAGATCGAGGGCAAAAAGCAGACCGGGTTAATCTAGGTAAAACCGGCTCTGGCAAAGAAAGGTATGCTGCAAGTGGATTTGTTCCTAATTTTGCGGAAGAAGGATTTGGTTTAGGTGATTTAATGGGGCCGATGGGATTGGGAATGCTAGCTTATTCCGGTCAGATGGGCGAGATAGAACCAGTTATTAATCCAGTTTTAAAAGAGATAGAAAGGCTAGGAGGCAGATTAGGTCTTTTGCAGAGAGAGCTTGAGGGGGCCGGTCAATCAGCGGCGGGAGCAGAACAAAAATATAAAGCTTTAAAAATGGAAGTAGGCAAAGACCCTTCAAGATATCAGCCTAAGGGTGATATCCTTAAAGCAAAAACAGATGAAATTATCGCTAGCGGAAGGACAATAACAGATGATAAAGGTAAGGATCATTTTATGCGTGGAGAACGAACCACGAGGGAGGGCAAAGCCGCCGCAAGCAAAATAGCCAAGGAGGAGCTAAAAAACGAATTCACAAGCGAGGTTGCTAGATTCGAAGCCGAGGGGTATTCTATGGATGATAGTGGGAAAGTTATTGCCCCCGAACAACAAATAACAATAGAGGGGGAGACAAAATCGAGGTCAGCGTGGGAAAGTGAGTTAAGGGACACCTCTGATAAAGAAGCCGCCGCGAGAGCTCGCGCAGAAAGAACCGACAACATTAAGAAAAAAGGCATGGTTGCTGGTATGGGTGGAGGCATGGCTATGAATATAGCGGGCGGCATGCTTCCGGAAGAAATGAAAAAAACAAAAACCGCTTTAAGCGGTATGTCGGAAGCCGCTTCTATGGCTGGAACAGCAATGATGATGATTCCGGGTCCGATAGGAGTGGCTGCGGGCGCCTTCGTTGGAATAACGGGCGTGGTGGGATCCCTATATAATTCTTTAAATGATGCCGGTCCAGCGCTCAAAGAAGAAATGGAAAAAACGAAAGAGAAATTTACCAAACTTTCCGATAGCACACAAAAGTTTACTCAAGTTTCACAAAAATTAGCGGCGGCATATGCAGATGTAAATTCTCACGCAGAAACAATCGTAAGGTTGGAAAGGGAAATGGCTGAAACTCTTGCAGATGTTCCGGATCAATACCGAGCGCAATTAATGGCCGTTAACGACACCACCAAGCAGCAAGAACTCATCGCAAAAGCCCTTTACGAAGAAGGTCAAAAATTACAACAGATATCTCTTGCTGCATCATTAGCTGAAGCTGTTGACGCGGTTGACGACTGGCATGACTTCTTTACGGAAGGCATCTTGGGAATGAACGATAAAGTCTACAATACAGAGACAATCAAGGGAAGAATGGATGCGCGTAGTGACGCAAAGGCTTTTTCAAAATCTCTTGACTCAGAACAATTACAGTTTATGGCTGACCGTGCACCGGAGCTACAAGGCGCGTCGGCAAGTGATATTGTGTCCGCTTTGGAATCTATACCAAACCAAACGGACCAAATGAAGTTAATAATTGAGGGACAGCGCAGGGGCGTTGAACAAGGTGACGTAGACGCAACAGGCTTGCAGACATATTTTGATGCCATTGTAGAAATATCCGCTCAAATGCAAAACTCTAAAAATACACTAGAAGCTTTAAGGGAGGTCCGCGATCAAGAAAGAATAAAAGCAGAACAATTAACAAAAGCTCATAAAGACTCCATTGATGTATTAAATGACGCGAAGGAAGCTTATTTCCAATTCTTAAAGGCTATGGGGCGTAGGGCTGAGTTCAAAAAACAGATCGACGATAGAATGGGCAAAGATGGAACGGGACTTGGATTAGATTCCAGAATGGGTAGAAATTTAGAACGATCCAGAATGGAGTTAGAAATAAAAAGAATGGCACCATTCATGGGCGAAGAAACAACAGCGCAATTAGAATATGATGTTAAACTTAGCCAAATAATGGAAGACTCGGGTGTTAAACTCGGAGACGAAATGAGAAAAGCTCAATCAGGAATGTTTGATAAAGTGTTTGATCAAATATCCAGAATCAAAGCTGGCGCAGAAGAAAAAAGAAGTGCGGGCGGGTCTGAAAGAAATAAAGCGGCGACCTTCCAAGCAGAAAAGAAATTGAAGGCGGTGCTAGCAATAGGTGAAGAAGTAGCTATGCTACAAAAGACTGCGCAAGAGGGCGGTGCCGGAAGCATAACTGACGTGGCTGATAAATTAAAACAAATTGTTGACGCAAATAAAGAGACCTTCATGAAGACCGAAACTCTTAAATCTGGTATCGACGAGCAAACAGATAAAATTACAGAAATATTGAGTACTCTGCATATGGATAACGTTCATCAGCTTAGAGAATTAATACAACAAAAATTACACGCCCAATTAGTTCGTCAAGATAAAAGAGAATTAGATAGAATGGGCGGAATAAACGCTTTCTTGGATCCAAAGTCCATGGACCCACTCATAGAAAAATTTACATTAGGCCTTGATAAATTTACCACAGGACCGACCGGCGCAGAACAAGGCAGAGGAGCTCTGATGCTTTTAAAATCTTGGGAAAAAATTACCGGTCAATCTCCTGACGGTGGTGGAGCCGCGGAGGCTATGCGTGATATGGCGATTGGAGAATACGCGGGCCTACTCAAACAACACACTTTAAACGCAGCAGACACAATGAGAAGCCGTGCTACCTCAGAGATGGACCCAGCCAAGAGGTCTCAAATGATTGCTGCAGCAGAAGAAATGGAAAGAGCGGCAGATGATCCAAAGGTTTACGAAGCGGCAATGAAGCAGATAATGAGAGACACACCCCTTGAGGAAACTGCCGGTAATACAAGACAGATGGTTGGGATTTTGGATGCTATAAAGAAGATTGTGGGGAACCAATATGAACCAATGCGCGGGATAGCGCAGGGGCAATTCGACAAAGCTAGAAGCTTTAGTCCAGAAAACCAACAGCAGGCTATAAAGCAATTTCAAGCACACGTGCACAACATCAATCGAATTGCCGA
>TARA_R100000808_G_scaffold1445_1_pt1 | contig 22296 bp, 14 predicted proteins | sample TARA_R100000808 | Tara Oceans TARA_R100000808 (sample SAMEA2622852) | marine metagenome | biome: marine biome (ENVO:00000447); feature: marine epipelagic mixed layer (ENVO:xxxxxxxxx); material: "saline water (ENVO:00002010), including plankton (ENVO:xxxxxxxx)" | depth 140 m | reverse complement strand
TCCAATAACACTTGTCTATTACAACAAAGAAGACGCCGATTTCTTATCGCACACCTGTACGTTATTCACAGACGATTTTAACCTAACTGAAATATACAAAGGCGAAATGCCCAATGGCAAGAGCAAATCCGTGATGCACTTCTACTCGGATCAATTAACCGCGCTCACGGCCTATAAAATTTTTAATGAGCTAGACATGACAGCGTGTCTAGGGGCAGTTTTAATGCAATGGGAGGACAACGGCACCTTAGAATGGGTGGTCGTGGTCGATGATCCCAAGAAACACTCAGAGTTTTTGAGTAGCTGACGCCTTGTTAAGACGGATTTGGTCCCAGTTCGGTAGTTTATGTGTGTGGTGTCAGCGTACGTCGATAAAATTGCAGACATAAACAATGGGACTTTAAAGAACATATGGGTCGAGAAGAGATGTTTGCGCGTTGAGGAACGGCCCAGGTGTAGATCGGGGGAAATAACTCCCCCGATTTTATTGGAGAGAGCATGAAAGACTTAATAAGAAAAATAAGAATAATAGGTTGGTTGATACCCAGGTTCAACAAAGGCTTGTCGAACCCTAAAAACTACATGCCTATTATAGCTAGTCGCAAACCCCGCCTGCACAAGTAATATGGCCCTCGTCAACGAGGCGTCCTTGTTCCACCGTCTCTTCTATTTTTTGGTGCAAAGCCTCCTCTCTATAACCTTGGTTATACCAATATAAAGCCGCTTTTTCCCTAGATATATCGTCTTCCGTAGTCTCCATAATTCAATACTTGATTCGTTGCTTTCTTAACCAATCCCCCTTTCTGATAACCTTCCCAGGCTCCATATAGTACAGCCGTCTCCCTTAGTGGTGCGATCTCTAAGGCACGAACTTTAACAGGGCCCTGTTCACGTCTTCCTGTCGCCGGGTTGTATATGTTCGCTGTAAACTCATCGACCACTTTAAAATCTAGTTTAAACTTGTCCGCAATCTTTTGTGCCTCTTCTAAAGCTTGGAAATAAGGAGTCCTGGGAGAATCGCCGTACCCGGCATCAGGAATGTAGATGTGAGTAATATCTGGATCGTGTTGCAAAGTCTTTACAATAGATGCCTGTAATAAAGCTTTGGGCCAATCCGCTTTTAGCGGGTAATCTGGACGTATGTCGGCGTCTCTAACCTGGGACCCATCGAACGTCTTCTTGGCGTCCTTGTATTCCTTATGAGAAGGCGCCGTATTTTCTATAAAAGGTAAAGCAATATCTGTCAGCCCAGGAACTGCGAGTAAAGCGTCCCTATAAATCTCTTGGTTTTGAGCAATAAAAGCGTCCCTTTTACTGGCAGCAACGTTAACAAGCGTGTTTTTAGCCAGAGAAAGCGCATCATCCACCGTAGCCACAACTTCAGGGTCTTCCACAAACTCTTCGTCCAAAAGCCCCATACGAACAAGGTTCTTTCTCCACCTTGATGGGCCTAGCCAAAAGGTACTATCCTTCCCGTGTTTTATGTCTTTAAGATACTCCTTTGTTTGGGCCTCAGTTAGGTTAAGACCTATGGACGCAAAAGGCTGTGTTTGCTGGAAAGCCGCCACCGCTACATCAAAAGCCGCCGGACCGATCTCGTTTTCAGAAAACTCGCCTGCTCTTTTGTCAAAAGCTTTTATTTTTTCTAAGTCTACATAATTCTTCAAATAGGATCTAAACGCTTCAGCTATGTCTTTAGGGAAAACAGGGGTTTCTGTTCTAGCCATGTCCTCTTGAAAACGAACGCCGGGAAAAGCAGAAGCGTCAGGCGTTGTTCCCATCGCCTCTTTAGGCAGAAAAGGCAACAAAATCGTTTTACCCAACTCCTTTGCACCACCAGTCAAAGAACCGTATTGGAGCTCAGGGTTGCTTAATACCGCGTCCCAAGCGCTCGTTATTTTTGTGCCTTCTCGGTACTGATCTTTTTCTTTTTCGGACATCGCGTCCTTGTTTTTAACATGTGATCGGTATATTTCGCTTTTATCTGGGTCCTGAGAAGACCCGTGTAGTTTTGACTGTATTTCTGCTAAAAGCGCGCCTTTGGCGTTTTGGTACTTTTCATCTATGTGCGAAAACATGCCGCCTCTCCACCAGGCAAGCGTACTGGGGTCTGTCCAAGCGTGCGTAGTGTCTCCGTCATCATAAACAGCGGGATCAGCTCTTTTACGATTAGCTCTTGACTCCACCCAGATTCTCAGCTTCGTCAAAAAAGGCATGTCTTGGTCTCTGTTTGCGTCGTCAAGGGCAAACTGTTCTTTGGTTCTATTGGTAATCTCTGGAGTGTAGATCAGTGGCATTTCTAAGTCTTCCCCCAACCTACGCAAGTTATCGGTTCCCTCTCCTGTGTGCCTACCAAACAGGTGACTGGTACCGTGCTTAGGCATATAAGGCTCTGTGGCTCTTTGGCTAGCGTCTACTTTAGGTGGCGTAAGAATGTTAATAACTGGAGCCAGGTCCAAATACCCTTTCATTTTCTTCTGTATCCTTGGTTCCACAACATCAACCCACTCATCAGCAAGACGTTCATTTGTTCGCTGATCGCCGATGCCCTGATAGTCGTCTGGAAGAATCTCCGATTTCTCGATCTCCTCTTTTTTTATTTTTTGATACACTCTTCCTAAGTAAGTGTTTGACGCGTCTTCAAAAATGGCCATGTCTCCCTCTTCCAAGGAGTAAGCAGACTCCCCCGGAAGTTTCGCCTCATTAGCCGCCCATTCCCTACTTCCCACCAATGGACCAAAAGACTTGGGCAGCGCCATGGCAGTGGCTACATCCTCACCCACTCCTTTAAGGACCAACGCTTCGCGAACACCATCGTCTGGCCTCACCTCTATTGCGTTGCTAGAAAGCAGGACAGACTTGAAGTTGTTGCGGTGATTGGTATAAACGTCCAAAACCTCTTGTTTAGTAACCTTTTCTCCAGCGTTTATTCTGTCCTGCAAAAACTCCGCTACTCCCGATTCAATCGCTTGTCTTGCAATCTTGGATTTGCTTTTCTTTGTCTTGGTTGCCTGAAAATCACCGTGCAGTCTACCTTTCGCGCTTCCTGGAGTCTTAACATACAGCCAACGCATCATCTCGGCAGCAGGGATAGGCTCGTTGTTTACAAGTTTTTTTGGAAAGTCTACTTTATCCTCTTTGTTCTCCCACCGTCCTTCTAAGTGCTGAATTAAAGGGCTATAGGACATAAAGGTAGGATCAAGGGGACCTTTTGGAGCGTCTCTCATAAAGCCGATTTGCGGATCGGTATAAACCTGGTGTACAGAGCCTAAAGGAAAGACAGTAGATAAAGCATTGGAACCAATGGCAACTCCACCAGCCGTAAGAGGGAAAAGTTCGGGCGTAGTTTTCCAAAGAGCGTCTCCCCCATAGGGAACATTCGTCCCTTCAAAACGACCTTCATCTAAAGTGGCTGTAAAATCTGTTTGGTAGGTTGAAGCTCTGTTTTTTGCAAAGTCTTCGACTGCGGACATATCAAAAAAGTCTAGGCTATCCATTTCGCCAGGACCATAGTCATGGTCGATGTCTGCCAAGTTTATAGTGTATTCATCAGGAGCTCTTTGTAGTTCATCGAGAACGTCTTTAAAAACACTATTTTGGTCTTTTTTATTTAAACCAAGCCCTGCGATTGTTTCTTTTACAGCTCCCAACTCTTTGTCTACCTTTTGCATAGCACCATCGTCGCCCAGGTACTCCTGAACCATGTCGTCTTGGTCTAAAAGTATTTTTCGTGTAAAGGTGTCTACTTCTAAAGGAGACATGGTTTCGGCAAGGTTTGGCAATTTTTCCTTCAACAAAACCTTTTTTTCAGCCTCGGCTTTTCGTATAGAGTCTTGCACATCTGGGAAAACTCCTTCTTCCCTGGCCTTCTTTTTCTCTGTCAGGGTTTTTTCCGCGCTTTTTTTACTTCTGGCTGCTGTTACACCCAGTTTCTCTGCCCCAGCTTGCACCGCCGCTTTACCTATGTCTGTACCCGCTTGGGTAACTCCCCCTGCGCCAGCACCCAATAAACCCTCTCCAAGCGCGGCTTTGTGGTCTAGTCCTTGTATATACTGACCTAGACGGGAAGTGTCAACATACGTTTTGTCTGGATCATAGCCTACGTCGCTCTGTTCTTGTGCGTCGATCTGTTCTTGTGTCATATCAGCGCCTTTTACAAGACGCACTAGGTCTTTGTAGGGCTCAGTTCCTAGTGTACCACCAACTTGTTCCGTGTAACCTTGCAGCCATTCGGTGCCTCCTTCCGACGCTGTTGCTTTTGCCGCTCTTTTAGCGGTTTGCCCTGCTTTGCCGATGTTATTAAGCACACCCACATTTTTAATACCAACAGCGTTTAGGGCTCCTGAAAAAGCAGAAGCGCTCAGTGCGCCCTTCCAATCTTCCCAAGTAGGCTCTTCTCTCTTATTGTTTCTGGCTCTTTCATAGGCAATGGGTCCTGCAAGCTGTACGGCCTCAAACAAACCCGGACCTAATAAAGCACCAACAGCCGCCCCAGCTGGGCCCCCTGCTAGTCCTCCAAGCACTGTCCCTACACCTCTTGTCAATATGCTTCCAGCGATTTGTCCCGCTTGTTCAAAGACTGCCATTGGAAAATGCTCCCACTTAAACCCTTTGTCTTGAGCATTTATAAACTTTCCAGCTGCTGCTTCATAGTTTTCTGGTGTTTCGACAAGATCGCGCAAAAAATCTTCCCAACCCTCCATGCCGAGGGCTTGAAATGTGGTTGCCATGTTCTCCAGAGGCTGATCGAAAGAGTGCTTAAAAGCCGAAGACAGGCTTGTATCTTTAGGGGATGTTGCCATACCCCTATAATACACCTAATGTTTGGTTGAGAAAAGTCCTTGGTCCGTCGTCGTTTCCATAATGAATGTGGTCAACTGAATCAAGACCTCTTTGTCCAAGTCAGAACTGCTTGTTAGCGAAGACAACAGGACCACTAAGGCTGTTGCCATGTCCCAAGGCGCAACATCGTCTCGTTCGCAGTGCGATTTAACAATAGGTAAAAGGTCCGCAAGAATGTCGTCAACCGTTGTTTGTGTAGCCGGGTTTTTTAAGTATTTTTTATAAGAAGCCATAACTCAGTATACCTTATTTAAACCAGTTGCGTATTTCTCCAAGAACCTCGTTGCTAATCTTAACTTTGCTTAAAAGGTTTTGAAGAATTTTTTCATCAACCGTGTCCTTGGACACCAGATCAACATAGGTACAGCTTTTATCTTGCCCGATTCTGTGAATACGATCCTCTGCCTGGACTCTCAGCTCTAGGTCATAGGAATTAGAATAAAAGATCATGGTGCTGGCCTCTGTTAAAGTAATACCGCGACCGCCTGTTTGTGGATTAGAAATAAAATAGCGTAGCTCGCTGTCGGGATCTTGGAACTTATCAATAATCCGCTGTCTATCGTCCTGGGGCGTCTTACCATAATAAGAGGCCACAGATCTTTCACCAAATTTTGCAGCAATAGCCTTTTCTAATTGTTGTATATCGGTTTGAAACACCGCAAAAACAACCACCTTTCCAGAAGTTTCTTCTAATAGGTCCAGCACCGCACGGACTCTGTTGTTTTTCAAGACAATCGTTTCACCTTCTTCGTTACGCAGACTACCTGCGACCACCTGTTGCAGTCGCATAATCTGTGTCAGTACATTCATGGTGCTAAACACTTCGTCTTCCAAGATCATCAATGCTTTTTGTTTCATGGTGCCATAAGCTTTCTTTTGCTCGTCCGTTAGTTCGACATAACGCTTTGTATATACTTTGGCAGGAAGATCCAGGCATTGGTCTTTCGTTTTACGGATTGAAAAGTCTTTAATAGATTGTTGGAGCTCTTCAAGTTTTTGAAAACCAACAATTTGCTGGAAAGAATGAGCGCCCATTCTGCGTGCCTGGGTGATCGCATACCTTGCACTAAACGCATAGTAGCTAGAAAACCCCAACAAGTTAGGCGACAGAAAATAACACTGTGAGTACAGGTCAAGAGGAGCTTTGGTAATGGGGAACCCTGTTAGGATTCTTCGGTAATCAGCTAGAGGAGCCAGCTTAATTAAATGTTTCGTTCTCTTAGCTTTCGGATTCTTTATCGTAGTGGATTCATCAATCGCCATCATTACATCGTGTGTTACCAAAAACTCTTCAACAAATTTACATGCCTTAACTGTTGCAAAGGCTTCGACGTTTACTAGAAAAACATTTAAAACACCGTCACTATCCTCTTTAACCATTTTATCGTAGTCCCTGGTCCATCGTTTTGTGTGATTGGGTTGCCATACCAGGACATTTCTCTCTATGCGATCAGGTAAATGCTTGTTGATCTCATGTGTGTCCCAGTTCCTTAAATTACCTTTTGGTGTTATAATTAGCAGACCAGATATTTTTCCTTGCTCGAAGAGCATACCGGCGTTATCTAATAAGATTTTTGATTTGCCAAGGCCCATCTCAAGGAAAAGTGCATAGAGATTTTTATGAGCACTCCTGGCAAGAGTCTCCATTTGGTGCTCGTAAGGTTCGGTTTTGAATTTATAAGTTTCTATATCCATTGTTTTCATATCCTTCGTTCTTTATTAAAATATTTCTTGCAATCTATTCTACATATAGTATATGCTTAGTGCAAGTTATGAATAAGGAACGAAGAACGACAACCAAAATAGAAGTCTGTAGCGACAGAAAAAACAGATGGTTTATAAACTTTGCTCCTTTTGAAAAAAACTTACGCGAATCAATAGGCCCTTTCGCTAGTTTAGACGAAACACTAAGATATGTGTACTCCGTCTTAGACCAACCAGAAGGATCTGTTGAAGTCGTCGAAGTAAATAACGAGGGACTAATTTTTTTCATACCAGAATTTGAAATAAATTTAGATAAAGAAGAAGAACGAGTACCGAATAACATAATACCTATAAATAAGGGGAAGAAAAAATGAAGATGAACGAAATGTTTGAAGAAAACATCAAAAAAGCAGTTGAGGACATGGACGAATCTGCTATAAAAAGTCTAAGTAAGTTGTGTCACGATTTACTGGTCCTAGAGGGAGAAATAGGGAACACAGAAGAAAGGCTGAGAAAAATAAAAGATCAGCACAGAGAACTTTCTGAGCAAACTATTCCAGATAAATTAGCTGAACTCGGCGTTTCTGATCTAAAACTCAGTGACGGATCACGAATTTCAGCAGATCCATTTTACAGCGCACGCATTACTGCCGCCAACCTGGAGGCAGCGCACGATTGGTTAAGAGATAACGGTCATGGGGACATTATAAAGAACACCCTAACTGTTTCTTTTGGTCAAGGCGAAGATGCTGACGCTTCCAGATTGGTAGAAATGCTTTCTAAAGAAGGGTACTTACCCGAAACTAAGGAAGCAGTTCATCCAAGCACCCTTCGAGCTTTCGTAAGAGAAATGATCGAATCGGGTAATTCATCGTTTGATGTAGACATACAGAAGAAATTCTCTGTGTACACAGGCAAACGCACAAAAATAAACCGTTGAACGAATAAAGAGGAACCAAGATATGGCAACGAAGAAAGGAAATGGGACATCCATAACGTCCCTATTTGAAAACATCGAAGAAAAAGGCTTCGGAGATGTAAGTGCAGATGACCTTCGCACACCTCGTTTGAGTATAGTTCAGGCGCTGTCTCCACAGAGACAAAAAACGTCTAGTGACTATAACCCAGATGCGGAAGAAGGGGATTTGTATTATAGCGGAACCAACATCGTCATTAATGGCGATGAAGGCCTTCTGTTTTTACCGGCTTACTACACCAAAACACTCGTTGAGTGGGGGTTGCGTGAGAAAGGTGGAGGCATAAAGGCTGTACATCCCGCTGACTCCGATCTTTTAAATCGGTGCACACGCGATAGTCAAGGTCGATTAATCACTCCAGGAGGGGAAACCCAACTGACAGTGACGGCTAATCACTATGGCTACGCGCTCGTTGATGAAACACCTCAAAAGTGTGTAATCAATATGACAGGATCGCAACTAAAACACTCTCGTGCTTGGAACACTATGATCCAAGGAACGAAACTAAAGGGTGCTAAGGGGATGTTTACTCCGCCTGCGTACTCTCACTGGTATCGTTTATCCACTCAAGTAGAGTCCAATGATCGTGGTAGTTGGTATAGCTATAACATCACACAGGAGCGGATGCTTGAGGAGAGCGAAAAGGACCTTTTTGCAGAAGCAGAAGAGTTCTCTAAGCACGTTGCAAAAGGCGGCATGGACCAAATTGGTGGTCCTGGCGCAAAGAGCAACAATCCTGCGTTAGAACAGTCTGGTAAAAAAGCAGATTGGGAAGACGACTAAGTAAACGGCGCTCCTTTCCTTTACGGGGGTTTTGGGAAGGAGCGTTCCAAAATGAAGGAAACGCGTGGAAAAAACAGCGGAAAAACTTATGCAAATTTTTTCTGGTTTAACAAGGGCACATGGCATCTACGAAATAACCGGAAAACAGAAGAACACAGAAAAGGGAATCAAAAAAGAAGGCAGGGGCAGAACACTACACGAACCATTAACCATTGAGCTATGGAAAAAACATCTAGCCGGTAAGCTATCTTTAGGAGTCGTTCCTTTAACCGATGACGAGACCTGTTCTTGGGGGTGCATCGATGTCGATGAGTACCCAATAAATGTCAAAGAAATACTAAAAACAATCAAGGAGATGAAATTGCCCCTTGTACCCTGCATGACTAAATCAGGTGGGGTACATCTGTTCTTATTTACCAAAGAGCCTATCCCGGCTTTTAAACTTCAAAACAAACTAGAAGAAATAGCGGCTTCAATGGGAAGAACAGGAGACGAGATTTTTCCTAAACAATATGAGTGGTCTAAACAACTACCGCAAGAAAAACAAACTGGAAACTGGCTTAATATGCCCTATTTTTCTGGAAACGACACAACCCGTTATGCAATAAACGCAAAAGGAGACGCTGCTGGACCGGAAGAGTTTATTAGAATAGTTAAAAGAAGGGCCATTAGCGAAGAAGAGTTAGACGCTTTTGTCGCAGTACGCAAAGGTCGAAAGAAACAACTAAACGGAGACGGCCTATGGGATGAGGCACCTCCTTGCTTGGTGCACATGAAACTTAACGGTGTGCCAGAAGGTACGAGAAACAATGCAATGTTAAACTACGGTGTGTTTCTAAGAAAAGTTTATCCCGAAGGCGAAGAATGGAAAGACAAACTGCAAGAAGTTAACAAAACAGCTTGCGTAAAACCTTTGTCCCACAGCGAACTTAACACAATTATTCAGAGCCTAGAAAAAAACGAGTACAGATACCAATGTAGCAAAGACCCACTTAAAGGGTTTTGTCAAAGCGGTATATGTATTACAAGAAGATACGGCATAGACGCATCACAAAGAGAGCCGGTCTATGGTGGGCTTAGAAAATACATGACAGACCCACCTCTTTGGCATTTAGACATTGATGGACAAACCATTGTTTTAGAAACCAAACAGTTGCATAACTTCTCTTTGTACCAACAAAAATGTATGGAAGTTTTAAACACTTGTCCTCCCGATAAAAAGAAATCAGACTGGGTTGCACAGCTCAATAAGTGGCTACAAGATGTTCAAGTCGTGGATGTTCCGTCAGACATGACAAAGAAAGGTGTACTAAACGAGGTCATACTAGAGTTTTGCAGACTTTCAGAGTCCACTTCAAAACTAGCTGTTGTTTCAGCAGGAGTGTACAGACATGAAGAAGACGACATTAAAGAATGGTGGTTCACTGGACGTGATCTAGTGGTATTCATTCAAGAATTTAAAAAGATGAGAAACATAAAAGAAGCAGAAGTGTTTACTCGGCTAAAAGAAATAGGGGCAATCAATTCTTCTAAGTGGATAGATAAGTCTGTGGGCAACAAAAAAGTATGGGTCATGGACGTAAAAGAAATAGACGACGCTGTTTCTCCAGAAGAGTTCAGAGTGCCTGTGGAGGAAAAAGAATGGGAGTAACAAAATATTTTGGTCCTCCAGGGACAGGGAAAACAACCACTCTTCTTAATATTATAGAAGACCACATCGACAAAGGAACACAACCAGAGAGGATAGCGTTTATTTCTTTTTCTGTTAAAGCAGCTAATGAAGGAAAGAACAGAGCTCATGTCCGTTTTGGACTGTCTTTTGAAGAAATGCCGTATTTTTGTACAAGCCATGCGTTCTGTAAAAGGAACATGGGAATATCTCATGTCGTTGGTGGGCGCGACATTTTTGATTTTTTAGAAGAGTATCAGTTTAACCTAACGAAAAAATACCCCAACAACACAAGAGCCATTAGGTCCGTGGTCCAAGATCCTTACTTCGAGATCATAGAACGAGCGAAAACCAATTGTCGTTCTTTAAAAGATGAGCGATTGTCCCTGGACGTAGAGCAAAGAAAAGGGGTTGTTCCTCACATGTTGGAACCAATGGCGGAGGCCTGGGAAGAATTTAGGTTGTCTCGAACTCCAGTTATTTATTCTTTTGCCGATATGATTGTTAGTTTTTTAGAAGACGGCACAGCTCCGCCGCTTGATCTTTTAATTGTAGATGAAGCACAAGACCTGGCAGAACTAAACTGGAGACTGGTGGACAAGTTGGCAGCCGGATCAGAAAAAACATATATAGCAGGAGACGATGACCAAGCAATTTATGAGTGGAACGGAGCCCGACCAGAGCGGTTTGTTGATTATGAAGGCGAGAAAATTGTTTTAGACCAATCTTATCGCATACCCAAACAAGTGCATCCTATTGCTAAAAAGATTTCAGAAAGAATTTTATGTCGAGAGCCAAAAGACTATAAACCAAGAGAGCAAGCGGGAACGGTTAATAATGTTAACTCTATTGAAACACTGCCCCTGGAAAAAGGAGAGTGGTTAGTTATGGCTTCTTGTGATTATATGCTCACAGACACTTCTAAAGGGTATAATATTAGAAAGTTTCTAATAGATAACGGGTACCCTTTTGTACACAATCATTACCGCTACATTCCAGCCAGAATGATGTCAGCTATAGACACCTGGGAGAAAATCAAAACAGAAGAAATTACTTTGTCTGAGCTAGACGATTTGTATTTTCATTTGGGAAAGCAGGGAGTCAAAAGAGGGTATATAAGCAGAGTGGCACAACAAGTAGACAAAGGACAAAAGATAACTTTACAAGAAGCCATAGACAATTATGGCCTAAAAGAAGAGATTATAAACAAAACATGGAAAGAACTATTTGATAAAAGCATAGATGTAGAAAGAAGATCGTTTATAGAAAAAGCAATAAAAAATAATGAAGACTTGCACGGAGAACCGCGAATTGTCATTTCAACGATTCATCAGGCAAAGGGCGGAGAGGCGGAGAATGTTGCTGTGTATTTGGACTTATCCAAAGCACAAAAACGCTCTTCAGTATTACAACCAGATGGGCTTCACAGACAGTTTTATGTTGCCGTTACTCGCACCATAGAGAACTTGTACTTTATACAAGCCCAAGACGATTATTACAGGTACATTATATGAGTTTTGTTTATAAACCACCTACAGAGTGGACACCACCCGATACATTTCCAACCCAGTTATTAAAAGACGCTGATGAAATAGCTATCGACCTTGAAACCAAAGACCCAAATTTAAAAGAACTAGGCCCAGGTTATATTAGAGGAGACGGAGAGGCAGTCGGAGTTTCCATTGCTTGTGAAGGATTTGCTGATTATTTCCCTTTTGCTCACGAATCCGGGTTTAACTTTCCTAAAAAACGAGTGCTGGAGTTTGTTCGAGATGTTGTATCAGAACAACAAGATAAGGTTTTTCATAATGCGACGTACGATGTTGGTTGGTTAAAGAACGAAGGCATCGATGTCCAGGGAAAAATTATTGACACCATGATTGTTGCGCCTTTAATTAATGAAAACATGTATTGGTACACACTCAATTCCCTAGGACAAGAGTATCTGCAAGAAGGTAAATCAGAGGCAGAGCTTAGACAGGCAGCAGAAGAGTGGGGACTAGATCCTAAAGCAGAAATGTGGAGACTTCCTTCGGCTTATGTTGGCACCTATGCAACACAAGACGCTGCACTTACCTTAAAACTTTGGAACCGATTTAAAGGTTTGTTGGAAGAACAAAACCTTTGGAACGTGTTTGAGTTAGAAATGAGTGTTTTACCTGTTGTCCTGGACATGAAACAAAGAGGGGTTCGTGTAGATGTTGAAAGGGCAGCGATACTAAAGAAAAAATTGATTGCGAGAGAAAAGAAAATAGTAAGAGAGATTATAAAAGAGTCAGGGGTTAAAGAAGTTCAACTCTGGGCAGCAAACTCTTTGTCTAAAGTTTTTGATGCTTTGAAACTGTCTTATTTAAGAACGCCTACAGGACTACCAAGTTTTACCAAAGCGTTTTTAGAAAACCACTCTCATCCGGTAGCACAGCTAATAAGGGAGGCAAGAGAGGTAAACAAGACGCACAGTACCTTTATTGATTCTATTTTAAAACACGAACACAAGGGCAGAATACACGCTGAGATAAGACAACTTAAAGGCGAAACAGGAGGAACCGTTACGGGAAGGCTTTCAATGAGCAACCCTAATTTACAACAAGTTCCTGCGCGCAACAAAGAAATTGGACCGCTTATTCGTTCTTTGTTTTTGCCAGAAGAAGGACAAAAATGGTGCTCAGCTGACTTTTCACAACAAGAGCCGAGAATACTGACGCACTATGCAAGCCGTTCTCATTATGATGGGGCAACAACGATTGCGGATGCGTACAGGAACGGAGACGCAGACTTTCACCAGGAGGTTGCAAATCTGGTGGGAATTGATCGGAAGACAGCTAAAACAATTGGTCTGGGCATTATGTATGGCATGGGCAAAGGCAAGCTTGCCGATCAATTGGGAGTCGGAGTTCCAGAAGCCTCGGAAATACTTGCTAAGTTTAATACTTATGCACCTTTTGTTCGACAGCTAGCAGACTCTGTAATGAGGAGCGCAAATCAGAAAGGTTATATTAAAACTATTTTAGGAAGGCGGTGCCACTTTGATATGTGGGAACCACTAAAATATGGCACAGGACGGCCTATGAAATACAAAGAAGCTGTGCATGAGTATAACGGAGAGATTAAAAGAGCGTTTGTTTATAAAGCGCTTAATAAACTAATTCAGGGTTCGGCTGCTGACATGACCAAGCAGTCCATGGTTCATTGTTATCAAGAAGGTTATCCCCCTTTGTTACAAGTACACGATGAACTGGTGTTTTCTGTGGACGATAAAAAGGACATAGAGGATATTTGTAAGATCATGGAAGAAGCCGTGCCTCTGGAGGTTCCAAACAAAGTTGACGCTGAGGTTGGAAAAAATTGGGGCGACTCTATGGTCGCAAAAAACTAGGATATATCCTAAAATATAATGTATAATCCAAACTAATAGGAGTTGAAATGGACACTAAAAAGTGGAAAAGCGTAGCAATACGCAGACAAATCGTTGATTTAGCAGCAGAAATCGGAGAAAAAACCGAAAGACCGACCAGTAATGTCTTTGCTTTTGCGGTAAAACGCTTAAAACAAGACCTGGAAGAAGGAAAACTTTCCGAAGTTCCTAAGCAGTAACGTGAAGCATAAAATACTTTACGAGTCGCCGTACGAGTATGGCGTGTTTTCCAGCGAGGATAGGAAAGGCGGAAGGTTTTATGACTGCAATGGAGAAAAACTCCCGTCTGTAACCACTATTCTATCTGGCACAAAAGAAGGAGACTTCTTGAAAAAGTGGATAGAAAAGGTGGGAGAAGAGGAAGCAGAACGTATTCGTACAGAAGCTGCGACCAGAGGAACCTATATGCACAACATTCTGGAGAAACAGATTGTCAACGGGGAAATCTGGGACTACAAGCCAGAAGACGCACAACAGAAAAGAGCTTTGAAAATGGCCTGTACGATCATGGACCAAGGGTTTCCTAATATCTCACAGGTGTATGGTTGCGAAGTATCTTTGTACTATCCTGATAAATACGCTGGTCAAGCAGACGTTATCGGTGTGCATGACGACGATCTTTCTATTATAGACTTTAAACAAACCAACAGACCAAAACGTAGACAATGGGTGTGGGACTATTTTCAACAACTTGCTGCCTATTCTTTGGCACACAACGAGCTGTACGGCACAGATATTGAAAAAGGCGTGATTATGATGTGCTCAGTGGACTGTCTTTACCAGGAGTTTGTTTTAGAAGGGGACGAATTTAAACGCGCTGCCGATGCCTGGATGGAGCGGGTGGAAAAGTTTAGTCTTCCCAAGGAATCGGAAGATAAGGGTTCCCAAGAAGACTGATTTTTGCCGCAGCAAGTTGTCGGTGTCTTTCGCTTAGTTCTGCTCTAGGCCAAGTTCTTTCTAAACCATATTCCCTTTTAGCTTTTATAAAGTCTCTTTGAAAAGTGGGGGGAAGAGTCCAAGGGGTGAAAACACCTTTCTCAATGTTTCTTATAATGGTTGCATCAACCCCAGCGATTTGTCCTAAACGAGCTGTTTGTTCTCTGTATTCTTTGGGGGAAACCTTTAGTTTTTTGAAAGCCTGTATTTTCATATAAATATCTTGCTGTATTAAAAACCATGCTTCTTGTGAGTCTTGCCACTGATCTAAAACATATGCTTCAGTTATTTTTCTTTTGTCCCAACGCACGGGGTTCATATTAAAAGCAACCGTATCCGCGTGAAGGTCTTTCACTTTCTGTATATAAAACCCTAAACTAAAATCAGGAGAGGCGTCGCTTTGTGTCATTCCAGCCAGTTTCATCGCAGAATCAACCACCTCAACCATCTTACCGCTTTTGGTAAACCTATCGTCTCCTTCTGAAACGGCTTTGTACAGATCCCTTACTTGTCTGTAGCCTCCTGGTCCTGCATTATCTAAAGCGTATTTAAGACCAACACTAAGCTTTTCTCCTAAATTATCCGCAGGGTTATAGATTTGTTTGTTTGTTGGCGTTTCGTTTTCAAACAGCTCTTTTGATATTTGGGCAGCAATAGAGATTTGATAATAGTCCTCTGCAAACTGTACAACACCATCCCACAACCCTTTCATAACCGCTCGTGGAAGGCCTACTCCTTCTTCTTCTCGGTCTTTTATATTTGATTCAACAGCGTTGTATGATCTTTGTAAAAACATAAAAGGAAACAAATAGTCCAGTAAAATAAAGCTGAACCCACTTCCATCGTCTTTTACAGGACTTGTTGGAGCCCTGGTAGAATTTTTAGAATACTCTGCACCAATTTCATCGGCTGCTTCTAAGTCTTCGTCATCAACATCGTACATTATTTGAGACATTGCAACGAAAGCAGCGGGAAGACCAACTACAGTGCCTCCTCCAATCAATAAACGTTTCATTGCTTTACGATGAAACGGTCTTTGGGCCATTTGTTTAATATAAGGCTTCGTAGGTACCCATTCACCTTCCGCATTTTTCTTTGTGTTCCAAACAACCTGCTCAGGAGGAAGACCCGCTTCCAGCATTAACTCTTCTGGAATACTATATGTTGCGTCTTTATATTGCATTTGAATCAGGTTTCCAGTCACTCGTGTCATCTCAGTTGGAAAAGCAATAAAGTTGCCCAACGGAAGCTGACGCCAAAACCTAGCAAACGCTCCTACATAGTCGTAGTTTGGTATAGTGTTTCTTGTAATATGTGCTGCTAAATGGTCTATGTAGCCGTCTAAATCAGTTACGTTTCTGTACAGAATCGCTGCATTTGAGCGATATGTTCCTATGTTTGTTGTTAAAGTGCTTGAATAATCGCGTAAAATTTTAAGTTTAATTTCATCAGACAGAGGCGGACTCCCATTAGCTACAGCAGCGTCTGATAATCGGTCTAAAGATTTTCTTATTTCTATTTTATTTGCGCCCCATGTCATTAGTTTAAAGAAATCATCAACCGCTGCGTATGTTCCTTTTAGGGTTCTCCAAACCTTCCCCACAGTTTTATCAATAACAAAACCAGGTAAAGTCATGGCCGCAGTAAAAGGGGTTTCTGTGTTTAAGTGTTTTAACGCATAAAGTCCGTGTGTAATTTTTTCAGTGGTGTCGTACTTGCCGCTGCTCATTTCGTTAAAAATACCAAAAGCATCATTTAGGGTTACACTGGTGTGTGATATACTAAGTAGTCTGGCTGTTCTCATGTTTTTACGGGCCGTTGCTTGATCGCCTTTAACGCTTCCGTCTGGGTTATACGTTAATCCCGGAAACAGTTCTTCTCTAATAATGTTAATGGTGTCTGTCCAATTTCCTTGGTACAAATGCCCTCCCGCGGTGTACATAAGAGCCGCTCCAAACGCGTTTCTGCTTTGCGTGCCTGGACTCAGAACAATCATTCCAGCCTGAACCCCTCCCTTAGCCCTTAAAAAAGTGTTTTGATAAAGATTAATAAAAGCGTTCCACCTATGTGACTCTGGAAGTGTAGAAATACCAAGCTCTCCCGCTATGTCTTTGGTTGTCCAAAGTCCCTTTAAAGGATTAAACTCATCTAAGGGGTTTATTTGAGTGTCAAAGGGCCCTACTTTATTTTGAGAAAACATCATTTCTCCAGGCATGTTGTTTATTCGTAAAAGGTCTCTGTAGAAGTTTTGTGTCTCAATAAGCTTGGCAATACGAGAAAAAGACGAAGCAACCATAAGTTTAGGATCAGTTATTTCTCCCATGAGGCGCCTAATAGCAAAAGGAATTTTAAACCGTTCTTGCAAAAGTTTTGGCCCAGAAGGAAGTTTTCCAGTTTGAGCAGCGTCTTTAACCCTTAAAACCCCTGGTAGTGTTGCTGTGTCAGCGGCCGAACTAAAATATGTCTGGTTTACAATATTGTCCACAACACGGAACGCATCGACTTCTGGGTTCCATTCAGGGTCGCCTGAATTCATTTCATTTACAGCAATAACCGCTGATTCATACAATCTTTCAGCTGTTGGGGAACGAAGAAATGTTTTACTAAACTTAGGATTAAACCCTAGTTGGGGTTCAAATAGCGCAAAAGAAGTAACGGCGTAAGAGTCTAATTGGTTCTCTAAAATCTGTCTTGTAAGCCCTTTTTCACCGTCTTTATCTCCGAGCATTTCTTTTGGAAACTCGTTTAAAATTCTAGTGGTCAATGCGTCGATTCCTTTCCGTGCCTTTATAGCCGCATTTTTAAGCTGTTTTGTAGGCAAATCTTTCACCGCTGTGGTCATTGAGACGGTGCCTGCTGCAAGATCTCGAAGATCTCTTATCCCTTGTTCGTATTCCATAGCCTCTTGGTCATTGGCAACGACTGCCGTGCTTCTCGCTGCTTCGAGTCTTTCTATTTCTGCTAAAACAGCCTCCTTTTCTTCTTTGGACAGCTCTACATACGTTCCTGTTTTTTTAAGAAAAGAGCGAACTAGATTGCGTATTTTTTGCTCTTCTTGTAAGTATTTTTTGTTTTTAAATACGCCAAATGTTTTAGGAACCGCTTCGATCGCGGCTTTTATAATTGCCACCTCTACATCTGAAGCTATTTCTTTAGCTACTTGATCGTGCATCCTTAAACGAGCTTGTGTGGCTTTTTGTTTTGTGGTGGACACTAAGCCCATTTTTCCCATGGGTCTAAATAAAGAAGAAAGCCAACCTTTGCCCGATGTAAAAAAATCGCTTTGGTCAGCGGGTCTTGTGCTTCCCACGAGACGCAAACCCGTCAATTCAATATCAGCTATTTTTGTCAGAGGATCTATTACAAGTTCCTCAATTGTTTTGCCTTCATAGGACGAAAACTCTTCTTGAGTTAATCCTTTACCTGCTTTGGTTGCTACCAATCTTCCTAGTTTTCCCACCGCCGCTATCTCCGCATCAGACAAAGGCTGCTCTTTGTCAAAGATGGCCCTTGACACAAGGTTGTCAAAGTCTTTGTCTTCTAACAACTCTCGTTGAAAATAAATAGTCCCTTTTTCTGTGCCGTCCATGTTGTAAAGAGTGGCTGCTGCACCGTACGCGTTTCCCTGTTCGGAAATTTCTCGGAGCGTGTGCGGGGTAATTTTAATTCCTTTTTGTTCTTCTCCAGCTACTGTTTCTGTGGGCTGTACATTAATTACTTCTGGTTGAATAACCATTTCTTTTTTTAACCGTTGGTTTTCCAAAACCATCATTCTGCCAGCAAGCACAGAGGCTAATCCTGACTTAGTGTTATACGCTGCCTTAATACTTCCAGGTCTTCCTCGTAATCCAACACTTTTTCCAAGCAAATCTTCCACCGCTCTTTGTAGTTCGTCTTTGGTGTACTTGGACGAAAGATTTTCAATGTAGTTTCTGTACCCGCCTCTTCCTTCTAGGGAAGACCAAATAGGCCCGCTAGTTGCTTCTCTGTGAAGTAGTCCCGCAGACGTATGAGCTAAGGCTTTTCTCGCTTCTCCCCATTGTCCAGGCATCTCTGGATTGTTATAAAACTCGGACTCAAAAGCCGGAGGCAAGAACGTGTAGTCTCCTTGATTTTCCGCCCAGTATATGTAGTTGTCCCAAGTTTTTTCCGGGGTCGCTCCTTCAAACTCTCTTTGTATATAGTCAAACAGGTCTTGCCCAGACATTTCGTCAAATATTTTTGACTGTTGGTTGAGTCTGTCTTCAAACGTAAGCTCACTTAATAAATCTCCCTGCATTTCTGCAAAAGCTATTTCTTGCTGAGCATCGGCTATGTATTTTTCTTTGAGCTTATTAAACATAGCTTCCGCGTTGTCTCCCGGCAAAATAGTAACATCAAGGACGTCGGCTATTTTTTTAAGAGCATCGGTGTTTATACCAGTGTAGTTATTTTCTTTTAGTTCTTGCTCCAGTTGGCTTCTTATAGCAGAAAGGTCGTCTACTGTTGTTGTTTCATCATACTCTTCAAGCATCTCCCGCTCCTGTGGACTCATCTCGTATTCAACCATCTCAGTCATTCTTTGCGTCTCCATAATCTCAAGATGCTTTTCTTTCATAATTGCATCTAACAACTGCGAATCGGCAGCGCTGTTTAAGATCGCCTCAGATCTTTCTTCCCAGTTTTTTCTGGCTTCTTCCCTTTCTTGTTTGCTCGTAGCCCTGCTGTGTCGTCCTCGAACACCTGAAGCTAAGGCAGGGGCTTCAAAAGCAAGTTCTCCAGCAATTCCTCTAGCTACTCCCGTCGTAGGGTCCATGTTGGGATCAATGTATTCTTTAACTAAAAGGTTTCCTGTAACCGTGTCACCTGTTTCTGCTCCGGCTTGAAGCATGGCTTGAATAATGGATCTTTTTAAAGGCTCTGCTGCCCTTCCGACCAAGGCCAAAGGAACAGTTGCAGCGTTGATAACGGCGCTGAGACCTGATTTTTTAAGGGCGTAGTTTTCTGCCCCTTCTTTATCGTCCGGGTTTTTTTCTAAATGTTCGTAGTAAGCGTTACCAAACTCTTGAGCAAAAACAGCACCACCGCCACCTAACATGGCACCAGCAATCGCGCCATAAGGACCAAAATACATTCCAGCAGTTCCCCCTGCCGCAGCTCCTGCTAGAAAAGGAACCGACCCTGGAACAGCTTCACCTATGGTTGCTGCCCACCATTTAGGGTCTGTTAGGTTTTTAAACTGCTCAACACCTTCTTCGCCGTACCTAGCCCTATAAATCTCTTCTTCCGCGATAGCTCTTTTTTCTTCAATGGTTTTTTCTTTTTCAGCGACTGCCTCTTCGTCTCCGCGTGCTTCAGCAAGGACTTGTCCTGTTTGACCAAATGAAATTTGTCTTCCTGTACGACCTTTTAACCAGCTTTTTGAGAAAATCTCTCCAAACCCTTTTTCTTCATCAGGGTCGGTTTCTTTTTCTTCTTCGGGGATAACTTGTTGCAGCGCTTGTTTGGCTTCGTATTCCTCTATTCGCCTTAGTTGCTCTTCGGTGTAAGGCATGGTTTGTTACCCTTCATCATTTGGCAAATTAAGAAATTCCGCAACAATAATACGGGAATTAGACAAAGGATCCCATTCTTGACCAGCGTTTATTGCCTCCATTCTCTTCATATTAACAAAATCAGAAAAGTTAATAGGACGTCCGTCTAGGTTTTTTATTGCGGCAAGGCTAGCATCAACGCTCTCAACAAGGTCTTGATGACCGCCTTGGGCTAAATGAACAGGAACATAAGTAGATGGGTCGTTAGCCATTCCTTTTCCTGCGGCGTCTACGGCTTGTTTGTATATTTTTTCTGGATCAAGGATAGCCTCTTCTTGGTCAAAAATGCCCTCTTGCAGTGCCGCTGTCCATTTGGAATCTTTCCCCGTGCCTCTGGTGCCGTATCTGTTTTGTCCGTATTGAATTACATCAAGCTCGTCAGACAGAGCTTTGTCCATGGCTGCGGCTTGTGCTGCTTTGCTGGCGTTGTATTGTGTAGCAAACCCTAAAATTCCTCCCTGTTTAGTTGGGGGAGCATAAGCTTGCTTTGCTAGGTTTTTTCGCTCTTCAATGATTTCATTGACTCTTTGCATCATGGCACTGTTGTCTACTCCTGCGTCACCAGCGGTGCCACCTGCCCGTGCAGCCAAACTCATTTTCATAGCATTATCTTTTTCTTCGGGGGACATAAGTTCCCAAACTTTCCAAGGAAAAGGAATACCGTATTCTTCAAGATCGGCTTCGGTTTTAACTAGCCCGCCTAACTGCATTTCAGGGGCAGTTACCATGTTTTGAATTTCAGCAACAAAAGCAGGGGTTAAAAGCTCTTCGTCTGGGTGTACTTCAGTAATATCAAACTCTCTTTTAAGTTTATCAAGCTCGTTTGAATAAGCGACACTTATGCCCTTTAGATACTTTTCTATTTGTGCCATGTCTTTGGTTTTAGTAACAAAACTTCCTATTTGGTCGTAGAACTCTTGTTTAAGCATCCCCAAGGCGTCCTCAAAGCTCGCAGGTCCTTGGTCCTCCATCATTTCACCTTCGACCATTTCGGTCTCCCCAATCTGCTCTAGGGAAGGGTTGGTCATGCTCACCATGTTATTAAGCGCCATGTTAATGTCTTGATCGCCTTCTTCAAACAACTGTGTCGGCATAACAGCTCCGCCCATTTGATAGCGTTTGCCGTCCATGACTTTTTCTTTTTGTCCCTGGGTCATCTTGTCCCAGATGGTGAACATTCTTTTGCGTTCTTTAGGCGTTGCGCCAATGATACCTCCGCCCTCGTAACTGGGCCACGGTACAGATCCGCCTCTTTGCATATCGACGGCGGAAGAAAACATGTTTCTTTTCTGCCAGGGCATTAGATCATTCCAAACATTCGCATTAAATCATACACACCACCGCCAGCTTGAGTGCCGTAGGTGGTTCTAGCGCCTTGTGGCAACATTGGTGCAAGCATGCCTTGATACGCTTGCATACGTTTCCAAGGCTCCATTGCCATTTGATTTGCTGCATCGTACTGAGCACCGTACATTTGATTTTGGATGCCTCGTCCTGTTTGTCCAAGTCTGTCAAAAGCACCTATCATAGTGCCAAGACCACGTTGTCCCAACATTCCAAGATCGGCAAATCCTGCGCCCATTTGACCCATGCCTTGACCCAAAGTACCTAGTCCTTGACCCGCTTGTTGTGCTGCTTGCTGTGCTTGGTTCCAGCCTTGTTGTCTTAAACCACCAACCGCTTGCGTTAGACCACGGCCAAAGGATTTTTCTCGTTCTTGTTCCATTAATCTTCCACGCGAACCACCAAAAGCTCCCGCAGATATAGCGCGGTTCCTGTCTTCAATGCCTTGTTGTTGGTTCTGTTTGTTCATTTGCTCTATGACACCTTGAACCACTTGATCTTCATAGGGGTTGTAAAATTGTTGTGCAGCACCAGGACCAAACATACCTCTTGCTTGTTGCATGGTGTTAAATCCTTGCCCCATCATGCCGGACCCTTGTTGAATATAAGGTGCAAAGCCTCCAAGACCCCCTGCCAATTGGCGTGCTTGCATTTCATAGGGATCAAGCCCTGCAAACTGCCTGACCGGAATTGGCATAGGCTGTTTTGCTAAAGCAGACGCAGACTCTAAGAAGCCACGACGCATTGCTCCAGCATAAGGCTGGTCGTAATAAGCGGTTGTTGATGGATCGGCGTAACTAGCCATAATAAGGCCTCCCGTTCCCCATGTTGTTAATTTGTTCTAATGTTTCAATACCAACAGCGTCCACAGCGGGTTTTTGAATAACAAACTCGCCAGGCTCTAGTTTAGCAAAAGTGACGTCTCCTGGTCGTACTGTTCCACCGCTTTGCATACCTTCATAATTAAATCCCCAAAGCGGCATGTCAGGCAGGCTGTCTCCCCAATAACTTCCAACAATTATGCCGCTCTTGTTGCTGTGATCCTTTATTTCC
>TARA_R100000808_G_scaffold7194_1_pt1 | contig 22615 bp, 35 predicted proteins | sample TARA_R100000808 | Tara Oceans TARA_R100000808 (sample SAMEA2622852) | marine metagenome | biome: marine biome (ENVO:00000447); feature: marine epipelagic mixed layer (ENVO:xxxxxxxxx); material: "saline water (ENVO:00002010), including plankton (ENVO:xxxxxxxx)" | depth 140 m | reverse complement strand
GCTTGCCGTGCCATCCGCTGCGCCAGCGCGGTCTTGAACGGTGAGTGATTGCGTTGGATTTGCGGAGAGTTCGTAGTCGGAGACGCAACCAACGGCAACGATGCTGACGTTATCCAGCCAAAAACTTTCAGCGGCATCCAATCCAGCAAGCAGAAATTTAGGTGCGCTGCCGAAGTCGCCTTCAAGCACAACACTATAACTGGCGAAACTTGTTGTCAGCGTTACCGACTCATTGAGCGCGGTGTTCGTAGTGTCGTCGTTGTTCTGAAAATTAAAATACAGTTTACTGCCGCCAGTTACTGCCTTCGCGTCAAAACTCAAACGATACCGTTTGTTGTTTTCAGTTGCGCCTCCTGTGTTGAAGTAGTCTTTGCCTAGGAATGACCTTTGAGCGAAACTTGCGAGGTTGTTTGTTCCACCACCAAACGCTGCCGTCTGTGGGATTTTCAGCGCACCAGAATCGTTTGCGGCTGTAATTGCAACCGCGCCCCAGTTGCCAACTCCGCTCGCGAACGTGCGGTTTGCGGCATCGCCAATCTTCTCGGTCTGACTTCCATACTGGTCAGCAAAATCAACGTCAGCGCGTTCGAAAAGTGCCTTGGCATCGACAAGTTTGTTCCACGTTCTAAAGCGGTAAAAAGTTCCCAGTACACCGTAGGTTGATGAGGAACCAAATCTCGATGTGGTTGTGTTGCCGTCACCAAGGTCAATTCCGCTTTCTGCGCTTATGTCTATGCTACCAACGCTGTTGCCGTTTTTGTAAAGAGTTGCGTCTCCGTCTCGGTCGAACGTCAAAACGTAATGAGTCGGCGTGTTGTAATCCGCCGTCATATCATACGCTATACTTCGCGTTGTTGCCGTCCCGCTTGAGTTGGTAAATATCAAAGCCACATTGTTTGCCGTAATGTGGTTGCGAACGTATAAACGGTTATTGCCTCCCGTGTGCGTGAAATACAGAAAATTACCATAAGCGGTTTCTCCGGTTTGGTTTAAAATAAATTCAACCGAGAAATCACTTGTGCCAAACTCTGCGGCGGCATTGTTCGCGCCATCGACGTAGCCGCCATCTTCAAAATGCAGACCCGCGCCGTCTGAGGCGTTGACTAGCTCGCGGATTATCTCCCCGCCGCTAGTGGTTTTTGGTGTCGTTAATGTTGCGCTCATTGCTGCACGTATTCCATTATTTGCGCTTTATAGCTTGCCCCTGCTGCGCCTATCTTCATTGCCTTTACAACCCCATCAACTTTCAAAAAGCCTCCATCGCCACCTTGGTCTGTGGTGGGAGCGGAGAGGATGTAATGTGCATTTGCGGCAGTCGGGGCGGTGCTGTCCTCACGGTAATAAATATCTACCGTGCCAACATTCTGAAAAGTAATTGAGGTGCGGTTTCCGTTTTCAGCGATTGCTTGATCTCCTGTCCCGCTAACCCTTGCTGTGGCTGCGCCTGACGCAGCGGCTACATTGTTTGCCCAAAGTGGATTTGCCATCGTTCTAATTCCTGTCGTTTGTAAGTTTAATTAAATGGGGAGCAGAGGGGATAACTTACGATAAAAACCCTCTGCCCCCCTAGTTGTTATGATGTGGTGATTCTTTTCACGCTGATTGCAGATGTGAGTTTTACGTCACGGCTCCAATCAACAGCATAAACATCCGAGCGGCTAGACTCGTCACGATATTCCCGAACAGCAGTTACGCCGCCTCGCCCACCGACAAACGTCTTAAAGGCAGAGGGATCGTAAATGGTTGGGGTTGCGCTACGGTTGAAGATGTAAACGTCATCGCCATTCACGAATGAATTGCTGCGAGTTTTACCTTCTTTCGTAGTGTCGTATGCCATAGTGGCCAAGCGAATGTCTACTGCCGGATTAACCAGCATTGCAGAGGCTTGGCCTGAGTTCAGCCCAATAAGGGCTGCGCCGGGCTGCTTTGCAACGACTTTGGCATTACCACGGAAACGCCTCCAAGCAGTCATGCCCATAAGGATTGCGTTTGGCAACTGGCCGGTGTCTTTTGCGATGGCTTCAATCTGCGCGTCCAGTTCATCAACCGGGTCGTTTGCATCATTGCTCCAAACACCAACACCGCCGACTGCGGATACGTCATCAGCAACAGAGTAAACGTGCTTCTCATGCGAGAGAACGCTGCTCTGTACCAATGTCTTGACCTTGGCTTGCTCCAAGTCCAACGGGTTAATCGTACCGGCAGCATCGCGCTCGGAATCATCAATTGTGATTTCCAATGCTTGCGGCAAGCAGTTGTAGGTTGGCTCGGATACGTCCATAAAAATGCGTCGAGCAGGCCCACCAACACCGCGAGAGGTGTCATAGGTCTGAAAGGCATTCTTATCGTCGTAAGCCTTGTATTGTCCGATTGTCGCTGGCACCTGTACTTGAGGCGCAAGGAAATCAGCCGTTGCGGATTGCAAGTCATTCAGAACCCCGCTCGCATAATTGGTGAGGGTCGGATTGACTGATGCTTCTGATCTTAGTCCCATAATATTCTAGTCTCCTATAAGATTAAATGGCGGTGAAGGAATTGACCAAAGCGGCTTCAATAAGCTCGTCTGCAACTCCTGCTTCCATTGCTACTGCTGCAACTATTTTAGTGCTTGAGTGAGCCTTAAAAGTTCCGTCCGTGTGTACCATTAGATTTCCACCAAGGGCGACTGTGCCACTCAGCTTAACCTTTACCGTTCCGCTTGCCCCCGCAAAGGAGGCAATCGTGCTTTTACCCGATGTTGTTTCTCCATCGAGAATTACACCGAAGTTTCCGTTGTGTGCTGTTGCGATAGCAGCTTCCCCCGTAGCTATCTTGACAGCATAACCTTCCTTACCAGTTTGGTCTGCTGCCGGAGTTAGCGCGAAAATCGCTGTATCTCTTGTTAATGCTCCTGCCATTTTATTACTTTATTTGATGTGTTTTAGTTAAACAGTTGCGGTCTCTCGTAACGAGCCTGCGCCCAAGCGTCATCAAAGGTCATGCCGTTCTTGGCTTGAATCTCTTTGGTGGCGCGAACTTGTGCTTCGTGGTTCGTTTCGATTGAACCTCCTTCATCACGCTTGGCTTGCACCACGCGCTGAAAGGCGGGGTTTACGGGAAGTGCATTTAACGCCATGACTGCATCGGGATCATGCTCCAAGATGGATACCCACTTGGCTTTCACCTTCTCGTCCTTTGGCGGGATGCGCCCGTCCTCTACGGCTTTGTCGACGGCAGATTGAGCAGCAACTTCTTGCTCCTTTTTCTTATCCTCCTCCATCGCCTTGATCTTGGCCTTTAGGGATTTAATTTCTTCGTCCTTTTCGGCCAGCTTATCCTGCGCGGAAGTTTCCTCCTTTTTGGGTTCTTCTTCCTGCGAGGCTATCGGTTTCTTGTCTTTTTCTTCGTCAATCATTTGACTGTCAGTTTTGTAATTATCGCCTTCCGAGGCAACAATCGGTGTTATGTCTTTGAACGCTGGCCGATTTACAAGACCACCCGCATTCAAAGTCGTTCCGTCAATCTCCCCCTTGCTGTTCAAGGTAAAGGTTGGCGAAAATTTACGGTAATTCCTTCCCTCCAAGGCTTCCTCGCCTTTGCTTGTCCATTGCACTTTTGCACGAACACCTCCGGCTTCGGGGTCATCCCCTGCCCAATAAAATTCAGTTACCCATGCACTTGCCTCTTTATCGTCATGATTAAAGTCGATAAAGATTTGTTCCCTGTCTCCTGCGGTAATCTTGTCGAAAGACTTTTGCAGCAAATCAGCGGTGCGAGCAGTTACAGTCAGGGTTAGCTCTGCCGGTTTCCCATTCTTGGTTGCCGTAATGTCATGCTGCCCCGGCGGGAGGTATTGAATATCCTCTGGCAATCCATCCCCAGTTATCTGCGAACTGATTGCGTGGATAATCCCGTCTGTTGCGTATATTCTATTCTTTGCCATGTATTGATTATTGCAAACAGCATAACGCTGCTTTTCGTTTGGAAATTCATTTTTCATTGCCTCGTTTCCCATGCAGCTAGAAATAAAGGCATCCTTTGGTTCTCCGTTTGGCGTTGGCAATGGCATTAAGCGGACTTCCTTTCAATCAATGTGTCTGCATAAAAAGTTGCTTCATCAACGAATACGTCAGTTACCTCTTGTTCAGTTGGGATGCTATTTGGCCAAGGCTTTTGCGTGACTGATTTCTTCAGCAAATAATAAGGCGTAAAACCGGATTCCTCCTGCATCGTTGGGGTTTCGCGCTCTGGAACCTTTAACCCTAAAGGCTTGTTCTCCCTGCGTGGCCTAGTGGTATTTGGCAGCTTACGCTTTGCTTCCTTCTTTGCGTTGAATTTTCTTTGTGGAGGGTTACCGCTCGGCTTGTCTGGCTTAACAAGAAGCAGATTGCCTTTCTTTGATTTAATAACGAAAAGGTCATCAAACCTTCTTGCACTTCTATCGTATGCCTCTGGATGTACCGGAATCGTAAGGTACTGCACCCGCTTCGCAGAGATTGTCCCGCCCTTAACTTTGTGCGGAAGAATTGGGCTGCTTATTGCCACAACCACTCTGCCCCGCCCCTCTGTTTTTGGATTATTAACAGTATTGCCAACCTTATTCCAAAAGTTTGTCCTTCTGCTTGGGTTTAGCTTGTTAGGCTCATTGGCGTTTTTCTCACGATAGAACTTTCTGAGGTAATTGGAAACGCCCCTAGCACCAACAGTCAGAACATCATTTAGTTCCTTTTCGGTAAGCTGCATCTGGTTAATGCCAGAGGGAAGTTCTACACGGGTTTGCATCATACCGGCGATTCCTCCAGTTTAGCATCCGGCGAGGCCTCAAAGCGTTTTACCGCACCGTTAACCATTGCTGCGCCCATGTTGCGCTCCATTGCATCCTGCAACACCCTTGTGTCCAATTTATCAAACAGTTCCGGCATTGTACTTGCCGCCTTGTTTACTGCCCTTTCAAAATCAGCATCCGAAACCTTGTCATCCATTGCTTTGCTCACCAGTTGAACAAAGGCGGGTTTTACTGGGGCAAGCCACGCCTCGCTTACTCCCGTAATATCCTCAATGACATTGTTAAGCAGTTTGTCCCTTGGCCCCGGTTCTGCGCGTTCAGCTTCCACAACTCCCTCTTTGGCAAACATGGGGGGCTGCATTGGCGCAGGCTCCGGCGGGGTAATGATTTCCTCGCCTGTTTGGGGCATTGGAACATCGTGCCTGTCGTAGAACCATTCGCGAGGCATATCAATTCCACTACCCAAAAGGATTTGGTCACGCTGCGCTTCCAGCACAGGGTCACTTGGCCCCGCTAGGTCAGGCACTAAGGTTGGCATTTCATAATGATCGCCATAATTCAATTCGCAAATGGAGCGGATTAACTGCTCGTTAAGCACATCAGCCGCCCATTCACAAACATCCTGCAACCTTGTCCTGCGAACATCTTCGTGAACATCGCCCAATGCTCTGCTGCCAGAATCTCCAACATCTGTTGTTAAGGTTTGCCCAAGAATGGTGATGTCACAAAGTTTGTCCGCTAGGTTGATAAAATAGCTTTGAGGGTTGTCCTGCCCCGACTTGCCTGCCTCCTTGAACTCAACCTGTGTTCCTGCCGGGAAGGCTCCCCACGCTGCTGCTCCCATATTTTCCAACATGTCAGCAATGTCGTTCTTTATGTTTGCCGCTGCACCGGGGTCATAGGTTGCCCAACGCAAAGGCTGTCCGAAAACCTGTGCGAAGTTCAACAGCCAATCCCGGCAGTAATTTTGACCGCTCCACCAATAGGCTAACTGGCGCAAAAGGCCATACCCCATTGAGTTGCCGGAACGGTTCTTGTAAATCCCAATCAGAAACTTGTTAGCTGGAAATTCCTCGTAAACCCCATCCCCTTGCGGCGACAGCATTAAGTCAGGACTGTCATACGGGAATGAGTAATAACGAGGGTGACAAAAGTAAGTTGAGGCGGGGCAGATACCTTCCGGCTTTACCTCCCAAAGTATTTCCTGCACGGAAAAGCCTTTGCCAACCCCATCGCATAAATCGTAAATGGCATTACGGAAGCCATTCGTGCCTTCAATCGGATTGCCTACCCAGTTATCAATCGCATACTGAACAAAGTCGGCTTTCTCCTGCGCGGAATCTGTTGGCCTTTCTCCCCGCTCAGTAAAGGGCATAACGGTGTATGTTGCCCCTGCTGCTGCGCTTTTAAGCTCATGCAGATTCTTTGCTAACCTCGACCATGAGTCCTCCATTAACTCGTAGACTTGGTATTGTTGGCGAATATCCCCGCTTAAGGCGGCACGGAGTATGGCAATTACATTGGCTGGGCTTTGTTTGCTGCCCAGCGAATTGCTGTCCATGCGGTCACGGGTACTCGGCGCAACCACTCGTTTACCGATGCTTGTCCCGTTCGGTTCCTTCTTGGCACTAAACCAGTTGCCCAAGCGGTTACTTAATCCTGCAATCATACCAAGGTCGGCCTTAATCCTGCCAATTTAGCTCGGCCAAGGATTATGTTGTCTGTCTCCTGTATCGCCCCTGTCCCTTGATTAAGCACCGATGCGTAGTTAGCCAAAGCCAAGGCGGTGCATCTGTCTGCATGGCCGTCAGCCCTTCGTAAAGCACGGTATTGCTTATTGCCCCCCGGCGTTGTCATTTCATTAACTGAATGCAAATCCTCGCGTATCGCACTATCCCTTGGCACTCGTAGGGTTCTTTCTTGGAAAGCCCTGCGTAAACCGGGGAATATCTTGGCCTTAAAGCCTTGCGTGAATGTGCATTGTTCCAGTTTATACTCAAAGCGATTGGCCAAGGATTCACTCACGGCGTTGCCAATGCCCGTTGAATCAATGGCTGCAAAGGATGCTTTGTTAATTCTGTCGGCAAGCAGTTCCTCCTGCAAATGGTAGGGAGTGTTTCGCAAAGCCAAAACCTCGCGTGTCCAAAAAACATCGCCCACCTTTTCAAGCGTCCAGCAAACAGTTAAGTCATGCTTTCGGCCAATATCAATTCCGACATAACGAACAGAACGCCCTGCTTCTTCATCGCACTCCACCGTAGCCTCGTCACTTACACAATCGTCAATGAGAGAGTAAGGCAGCAAAACATTGGCAGCGTCCACAAACTCGCATTCGTATTCCTGCTCCCAAGCATCTGAATCATCCAAGCCACGCTTTAATTCTTCAGCGTTCATTGGCAGGCCTTCCTCAATAGCTGAGTGAATGGTTGTTTTGTGGCGAACAAAGTTAAGCTCATCAGCTTTGTCCCATATCTCAAAGAATTTGGAATTACGCCCCGCTGGCGTGCTAATGATTCTTATTTTTAACTCCCCGCGCAAAGGGTTGGAAATAGCGGGGTAAATAGCCTCATAAATACGGTCAGGCCTTTCGTGGAAAGCAAACTCGTCCAGCACTAGGTTGGCTGAATATCCCCGCACGGTGTCAGGGTTAGCAGGAAGGGCAAGAATACGGGAACCATTAGAAAACCTCACCTCGCTTGTGCGACAGTCAGGCTTGTCCATTCCAAGAGCATCAGAAACAACCCTTGCAACCCTGTTCCCCTTCACCATCCATTCCTCGGACTGCCTCTGGCCTGCTGATAATACAACCCAATCTGTGTTAGGCTTATCAGCACAACTGGCAACCGCTTCAAAAGCTGAACCCAATGAACCGCCAATTTGCCTTGATTTAAGCCAAATCTTAAAACGCGAATTATCAGAAACCCATCGCTGTTGATACGGTAGCATCAACTTAAACAAGGCTTCTGCGCGTTTTTCTTTGTCCATCAGTTGTTTTCAACATTGGGCGCACCCAGCATTTCCCGCCAAGTACCCATCAAAGTCTTTTCATCAGTTATCAGATGGCCAGAATGCTCGACGTTCACCTCAGCTTTGTCACTAAATCCGCAGACGTTCTTTAGGGCAAAAATTAAAGAAACAACATTGTCTTTTTCTAAAGCCTGCTGAACCAACTTACGTTTAAGAGAAGTTCCCAGCTTGGCCCTGCCCTTTTGATAGGCCACGCTAAACTCGCTTTCCTTGTCGCGCATTTGGCGATCAATAACATCATGGGAGCAACCAAGCAAAGTACCCATTTCAGCCTTGGTGGCATTCAAACCGCCCAGCCTTTCAACTAGGTCTAGGTCGAAAACTATCCTTGGCCTGCCGCCGGGATGTTTGCCGTTATCTGCTGGGGTAGGGGATGTGAGTCGCTTGCCTGTTGTCGCTCCTGCCATTTGCAAAAGGAATGATTGCAAGCAAAGAAGGGCAGTAATCAAATACTAATTTAAGTCAATTAAGTATGATTCTGCAAATTTGAAGAAGTATTTTTGGTTTTGAAGTAATTATTTAGGTCATCGCGCAGGATTATTTTCTGTCTGCCTGCTAAAAGGGCATCAATTTGGCCCAGTTTAATCATCATTTGAACACGGTAGGGAGTGATTCCAATAAGTTTTGCAACCTCTGGAACGGAGTAGGAAGGTTTTGTTAAATTAGTGTGCAACTTATCTCTTTTTGCGGTGTTAGTGGATTCTTTTATATTACGATTAAACTCCTGCAATCGGCACCTTGATTATTGGATTTATGTCGTAACTGGCCTGTTTATCGGCTCCAGCCTTGCTTCCATTGTCGCGTTTAACTATTTTGCCGCCCCACTTCTTTTGCAAGGCATCAAACTGGTCTTTCTCTCTCTGAATGGTGCGATAATCTGCACAACCTCCTTTGTTGGTGTGCTGTTTAACAAAATAAAACAAGAAGTTGATTCTTAATACTTTGCGATATTCATTAGCTGCTTGAAGAGTAAGGTCATAATCCTCTTTGAGCGGTAATTCTTCATCATACCGCAATTTGCATTGATCTGCTAAAAAGGCTTGGAAAGGGCCACCTATGTAATTGTTAAATGAAAATGGCGTATATTCTCGGTAAGCACCTTTATCTGGTATGCAATTAACTCCCCAAAAAGGAGTTTTGCATTGTTCTGCTAATAAGAAACCAAGTTCGACAGCTTCAGTTGCTTCATCTTCATTCAGTTTTTTCTGTTGGTTCCCGTTCCATCTGCCAAGTGCGGAAAGGTCATCGTCAACAATTAGCAGCCATTTGGTTGGGCAGTTATCAAGTATCCAATTTCTCACCCTGCAAAGGTTTCCCTGAGCAGAGTCTGGGCATTCCCAAACTGGTAAATCGTTGCTTCGGTAATCATCTGCTTGGCTTTTACAAACAACATATTGCACATTGCTAAAGTATTTGTGCGTAAATGCGCTGTCTGCGCGCTTCCAACTAGGTGCAGCAATGGTAAGTCCCTTTTTCATCGCCTAGCCTTTGCCTAAACTGTTTATGTAACTAGCCCCATCAACCACCCTGCCAACCCCTTGCGACCACGGCTTGCCGTTCTGGCGCTTCGCAGTAACCGTTTCCAGATTAAAATGAGTCTGTGCAGCTAGCCAATCAATGTCATTGTCAAATTTAAGCACAATGTAGTTGTTAGATTCACTTATCGCTTCGGAAAACTTAACTTCACCTTCTACATCCTCCTGCTTTAGCTCCAGCAACTTGGAAACCTCATCGTCTCCAAATCCGGTTAGCTCCATGTCATAACCTTGATCGCTCAGGCCAGATAATAATTCAGACAATTTGTCATCGCTTAAGCCAGAAAGCTCTGCAATACGGTTATCCGCTACTAGGTGAGCATATTCATCAGCGTCGCTTGCAAACTCCTGCACATCAACCGGAACATTTTGCACATTCAACAGCTTGGCTGCCTCCAGCCTTCCATGTCCCGAAACAATAAACCCGGTTTTTTTGCTGACAACAATTGGGCTGCGCCATCCTGAGTTTCTGATGATTTTAGCCAACAAAGCAATCTGCTTGTCAGGGTGTTTGTTTGGGTTTTGGGGATGTGGGACAAGATTAACCACATCTTCCATTTTTGTGTGTTTGCAATGGACTGCTATGTCACTCATTTTTGTTAGTTAGTTTGTTTATTAACCGGAAATTGCGCTTCGTCTGGGATTGGTATTTCCAAAAGCTGCTCAAGTGTGGGGTGGGGAGCCGTTAATTCCTCCCAATAGCCACGGGCCAAAATTGACTGCAAATTAAAAACAGGCCACCTAATCTTGTCATCCCAATCAACCACTTGCCCCAATTCTTCATCTGTTTGAATCAAATATGCTTCTTGGTCTTGCTGTGCAATTATCTTCGGAAATTCACTTCCTACTTGTCTTGTTGCCATTTTATTCCTTTCTTTTTTAATTGTTCTTTAAGTTCTGGCGTAACATCAAAATCAGCAGGGAAAAACACCTTGCTAATATCATCAGTTGTAACGCCACCATGCACTTGCATTTCTACATACCTAGAATTGTCTACATCTTGCGTTTCTAGGGAGTCCATCATTCCAGAAATGTCCTTTGTTAAAAACAATGACTTTTGTGAAGCATTGTTCATTGGGCTTGGCAACAAGTAGTCGATTGAACCTAGTGAATCATCAAAGGTGATTGTTGCCCTGTTTCTGGCTCGATCTTTAAGCCTTATCCGAATACGTCCATACATCGAAACTGGGTCAAACGTGCTTTTTGGGTCTCTTGGGTTTTTGTAAACGCCTTCCTTTGTCGGACTTGCATACCCATAAATTGGCCTATCTTTTGGGTTTAAGTTCTCATTATACTTAAACGCTTTGGTTTCGTAATCTGCTCTGATTCTTGGGCTATATGTCCCCCCGCTGCTTTCAGTTTCAAACTGAGATTTAAAGCGACCATCCTTTAGGATTTTTGTAAGTGTTCCCTTTTTAACCCTAACAAAAGGAGTGGCATCATCAGCCCATTTTTTTGCTCTTTTAGACAGTTCGGCCTTAATTTGCTCAACTGTAACTGGCCTTGGCCCAAATATCCCAACCTGTTTTTTTATCCAATTTGGAGCCTTTGTAAGTTGCTTTTCTTTTACGATAGCATCAAGCCGGTAGTTATAGCCAGAAACGTAAGCGTCATATTGTTCTTGAACCCTTACTTCTCTTTTTTGCGAAACCCAACTTTGCGGCTCCGGTGTTTCAAACTTCTCTGGCTCAGGCAATCCCTTAATGACCATCTGCTCAACTTTGGGAATTGGCTTGGCCGGTTTAGGCGCAGGGACATCGCTCATTTTTTGAGCTAATTCCACCGTCTCGCCATAATTGATGGCATCAGTCCCCAGCTTATCCATGAACTTTTCAAGAAATTCAGCCTCAACGTCTGCTGCCGCTTTTAGCCCCTTGTTAAACGTATCGTCAGGAGGCAGCACTTGTTCATTTTTCTCAATTAAGCCAAGGCGAATAGCTTCGTCGCGCCTTACATCCTCCACATCCATGCCGCTATTAAAGCCCCAAGGGCCAAACGGCACGCCAAAGCCTCCAATGCTTTGGTTATTCATTCGCAGCCAAAACTCCATGTCATCCTTTCGGCGCACTTCATTCCGGTTTTGCTCATGCAACGGGCGAGGAACTTTTCTCTGCTCTGCTCTGATAAAACGCTGGGCCGGATAAGCGTCGAGGATAGCAGGGTCTTGCCCCTGCTTGTAATATCCGTATGCCTGCGCCTGCTGCGTTTGAGTGTCAAAGATTAGTTTCAGCCTTGATTCACTAGCCACATCCTTCATGCGGGTAATTAAGTCGCGGCTCATATCGGTGCCGGGGGGCAGGATATTTCCAAGGCCTGTCTCCTTGGCCAGCTTTTGCATCTTGTAAATGAAATCGGCCCGTGATGCTTTTTTTAAGGCTGTGACCTTCCTGCCGTCTGGCGTTGTGACTGTTTCCCTTGCCCCCGAAAGGTAATCCTCCAGCATCTTTTTGGATTTGTTAAGGAACTTCATGCTTTCAACATTGCTGGTAAAATAAGCCCTTTCTCTGATTGCCGTGGGCATTGCTGCCCATTGCTTACTGCTTAATTTCTTAGCGATTGGTTTCTTTTTGCCAAGTCGCCTTACCGCATCCAAAAACTTAAGCGGTTTTATTAAAATCTCTAACGCCATTTTAGTTGTTCATTCCCCGGCGTTTTAAAAATTGTGCAAATGCTTGTTTGTATTCGGCCTCTGGACTGCACCTGCGGTCTAATTCTTCCATCATCAGTTTGATGTATTGTTTTGTTGGAATACCAAGTTTTGCAGCAGCCCGTATGATTTTATTTACGTCATTCTCCCAAACATTTAACTCGAATGGGTTCCCGCCAGTTTTTAACTCTAAAAAAATTTGACCCATTAAAATATCATCCTAACAGCATGGCCTTCTTTAAGTAGGGTTCGGTTGTAGTTTTCGCGAGTTTCGGGGTGCAAGAGCTTGCCCAAAATCCTGCCATACTTGCCACGCTTGAGTGTTTGTAAAATTATTTGACGGTTACCGCTATTGATTAGTTCAAGCAACCGCGCCTTGCTGGCTTTGCCTCGCTTCTTTTCCTCTAAATCGCGGGTGCGTGTTTCGGGGGTGTTTATGCCATACAGCCGGATACGCTGCTTTGTGGTCATTTCAAAACCCAAGTCAATGGTTACATCAACCGTATCCCCGTCAATGATGCGGTGAACCGTAGCTTTGTATTCGTACATTATTTGTTAAAAAGCCTTTGAAAAAAAGTCTGTTTAGTTAAGGGGGGAATATCTTCTGGCTGATCTGTTGCTCTTTTAACTGCTTCGTTAATTTGGTTTTGGGTTAGCAGCAAAACAACATGAAGGCCGTTTTCCTCACAATGCAGAGCAAAATAATGCTCGTTGCTGTTTCGCTTCCGCTTTGTGTTCTTAACTTTTACGATTTCACCTTTTTTCATTTTTCTTCAATTATTCGCAAATTGCTCCCCCTTGCACATCCTATGCCTTTTTGCAGTTTTTCCAGTTCTGTAAGCGGTTTGCGTTTTTTGTGTTTTTTACGCTTACGCGACAAACGTGCATCAGCCCAAGTCACAGGGCCACCTTTTTTTTGCTTGGTAATAACTTTTCTTCCCCTTCGTTTCCAACTCATGTATCTGAATAAGTGTCTGATTTCTTTTTGTGAAAGGCAATTTAAGCCTGTGTTTATTGCCTTTTGTGAATGTTTTTAGTGTCTGAATAAGTGTCTGGCTTTTGGGCCAATTTTCAAAACCTTGTCAAGACGTTTAACAGTTCAAAGTGATAAACGTAAATTGATTAACAGTTGAAAAGTGATAATTAAAAAAATGCCCCGCTCGGCACCATTTAATAGACGGACTAGCCAAAGCAATAGCTAGCGGCACCGAACGGGGCTAGATTCACTTGCAAGCGACTTTTATTTGCTTGGCATCAAATCACCCAGCCTCGCAATAAAAACGCGCTACACGCCCCATAGCCTTGCGCTATTAGCGTTAAACGGTCTTTTATGTCGCTCAAGATAATGCATTCTGCTTTTCTTCATCTTTTAATTCTCTGAGCTTAATCTTTAACTGCTTAAACTCGGCCCTTGCCTTTTTGTCCCCTGACACGCAATAAGTTGATTCAGGGTTGCCGGGGTGCTTATCAAGCTCCGAAGTCAAAACTTCAATTCGCTTCCATAACGGCATAGCAGCAGCAGTTTTAACCGCGCTGCCATTTGCTTTTCTTTCCATTGGCCTGCCATCAGATTCCCACCATGTTTTGACTCTGGTCAGAAACGCTTTCCAATTTACAACTACGTCGCCTTTGTAAATCCACCCTTTTGCCTCCATATCGAGCCACCAATCCTCTGCACGCCATTCTACCAAGCCAATCTGCCCAGCGTAATCAATCACCTCCTGCCTTGCAGGAATCTCTCCAGAGTGAGTGAGTCTATTAGAAGTAGGAGTAGAAGTAGAAGTGTTGCCATTTGGTTGCAAGCAATCCTCAACCGGCTCGCTTGAACCACCGTTAGTACCACCCTTGGAACCACCGTTGCCATCAATTTGGGATTTCTTTAACAATTTTCTCTTTTCTGCTGATTTGCGTCCTCCCTCTCTTGACTTCTCAACCCATCTGTTTCTTTCAGCGCGAATGGCCTCTAGCCGATCATGCACTAGCACATCCCCCTTTGGCTGAAACATGGTTGACACTTTGGTTGCAAGGGTGGTTGAAGCACCCTTACCAATGAGCCTCGCAATTTGTTCTGGGTCTTTTGGGATGCTCCCAGACAGCCAACAATGGCAAAGCAGGCGAACGTATGCCCCTTCTTCCTCAAGAGTCATCAACGTAACTCTTGAACTTGAAAGGTAGTCCCCTGCATAGAATTGAAACGCCGGAGCTTTCATGTCTTCACCTCCTTGTTCCATCTTGCATTAGCTACTTTGCGCATCTGTTCGCTTTTGTCTTCCGCCTTTTTGCGGGCTTCATCCAGCACAGGGCAAAACAGCTTACCGTCCTCTGTCTTTTCAAAATGCTGACTAACTTTTGGCCAAACACTTTGCAATTCTCCGACTGAACACCCCGCCAATCTGGCGAGGCTTAATGTGTCAGATGGCAATTTGCCTGCCTGCCAGCAATGGCATTGAAGGCGCACATAACAACCAAGCTCTGACAGCGTGAATAGCACCATATTCGTATCTGTAATCATTTTATTTGGGTCTATTTTAATCATTTTTCATTCTCCATACTGTTGCCATTTTACCGCTGCTGTTATTCCTGCGCTTGCCGGAATCCTCTACTTTGCCCAATTTAACCAGTTCAGTTATTCTTGGCCTAATTGACCAAATTGGTTTTTCCAGAGAATCAGCAACCTCGTCTGCCGTCATTGGCACTTGTTCAATTCGCGCAAGGCATTGCTCTCGCAATGTTGGTGCCCTTGTAATCATTGACAATGCTGCCTGTCTACTTGGGCCATCCTTATCTTTGTTTTTGTAACCGGGCGTGCTGGGATACTGATAAGGAAAGGCACTTGTGTTATTCAGCGGCAAATCAAACTGTTCCGCTTCGTGTCTCTTTGGCTTACTCATGTTCGCACCCTCCTTTGATACTCCAATATCAGCAAAGCATCTGCTGTTTTAAGGGTGACCTTTTGAGATGGGAACAACCGCTGCGCCTCCGCTTTAAGTTTGTTTTTCCAAACTGTTGCGGTGGAGCCATTTCTTTTGCCAAGGCCAAGAGCCTTAATCCATTCTTGAGGCCGGACAAGGTGCAGCTTGATTCCCAATGCCTGCACCACTCCCTCAATGAAGCCGTAGTTCCTGCCATATACAATAGCCGCACTACCGCTCTGTTCCTTCCCAGCATACTTAACGCAGGCTTCCATGTAGCACTCAATGTCTCCTGCATTGATGGCCTTTATGGTACGCAATAAATCAAGTATGTCGCCGGGAGTTTGGGGCATCGGAACGCTATGCACTTCGTTTCCTTTTAAGGCATAGGCGATGCCTCCCGATTTACCGGGGTCGATTGCTATGACGGTCAAAACGGTACATCCTCCCCTTCGTCACTACTAGGGGGAAGGTCATCCGTTGACGCGATTGATTCAACATCGCCGCCAGTTACTTCCCCGATTGCATCTGTGGCAGTTTCTTGTTTCTCAACCTCTTTAGGCTCGGCTTGGAGCGAAAAGAACTTATCGCCGGTTTTACTGGATTCTCTAATCCAACCGGATAGCTTGTATTCTTTACCCTCAATATTTATTTCGCCCCGCACATCTGGCTGCTTTGCTTTTGATTTGTAGCTATTATTAAATAAAGCCCCTTTGTTTGTATTGTCATACTGGGGCTTGTCTCCGCTTGTTTTATCTGTCCAACTCATTTGTTTCCTTTCTTTTGTTTTTTAGTTTCTTTTTCCTCCATGACGCAATAATCCTTGCCGCTTTCAATGGGTTTTTTTAATTCATCGGGATTGTAGATGGCAAAGTTTACACGCTTATCTCCTTTTGTATTTATAATTGAGCCAACTATCTTTCGGCCTATAACTTCCTCGCCTAAAAAATTATTTATAGTTTCAGCCGAGTTATCAAAAAAATACGCACCAAGTTCCATTTCTAGTACGTCCATTTTATCCTTTCTTTTGTTTGAGCGATGCTCTGGTTGTTGTGGTTTTTGTGCAGCCTTCGGTCAGGTTAAACACCGTATCCTTTGCCTGCTTGCCAACATGGCCCAATTCCTCACGCACTAGGTTTTCCAAATCCTTTTTGGAGATGGTCACTTGCTTGGAAAAGGTTTCTCCATCAATGCCAAGGATAGCTGCCCTGCGATAGACCTCCTGCGTATCGGTGATCTTGCTCCGCTCTGCTCCGGCTTTAAGTTCCCAGCCATCCAGCGTGCCGCCATTTTCAAGCACGGCTCTGGCCTGTTCCTCAATGTCCTTAATTAAACCTTTTGCCACGCCTGCAATAGCCAACAGCCTTGGCAAGTCGGCAGGAGCAATGGCTGTCTTGGGCGTTTCAGCTAACGCATTAAGTTGCCCCCGTGATTCAGGGCATATTGATTTTGCGTTGCACCATTTACACGATTCCTCGCTAGGATAACGCTTTTGGGTTTCGCTAATTGTTACCCTATCAACAAGCCTGTGGCATTCTTCCGAAGCCATTTCCAATCCATCTGCATCGTAATATGCTTTGTCATATCCATCTGGAAAAACAAGGGCAACGTGAGCCTCATACAAATCGCTGGCGTAATGCCTATCCACAAGCGTAGCAAGTGCAGCCAACTGCAAACTGTTTTCTGCGCTGGCGGTGTAACGTGAAGATTTGAAATCAACAACCAAGGCGATTTTGGTTTTATCTTTTTGCATCAGATAAACCCTGTCCGCTTTGCCACTCCAACGTGATTCAGTTGCGGTGTCCCAAAAGCGGTGCTCAGTTAGTTGTTCCTCAATCTCGTAACCATCAGCCAAGAATGTGTTAACCAAGATTTCCTCTTGTTCAAGCAACTGAACAACCGCTTGCTGCTCGTCAGGAACCAATGTGTCCACTTTGACCTCCCCCGCGCACCCTGAGTGGATGCGCGTTCCCCGTGCCGCAGCATGGGAGGAAGGTTGTGGCGGTGCTGCCTTGTTAAGCGTAAAGCTGCCGGGGCATTCATTTAATCGCCCAAAAGATGACGCTGATGGGCAACCCACTCTCTCGTCATTCATCTTTATCAACCTCCGTTTGTGCAATGGTTTCAATTACCTCGTCCGCTTCGGTGTCGATTTGCTTAAACAACTTGGCAGGCTCAACGCGCTTCATGTTTTGGAATTGGGACTCATCATCCTTTTCCATGCTTTCGCGAATCTCAGGCGACAACGGCAGCCACTTGGATAAACGGCGAAAAACTGTTTTCTTCGCCATTTCATTCCAATGATTTACCCAAGGCCCATTTTGGCCTGCCTTGCTGGATTTGCGGATTTCCTCCACTTCCTCGCGGGTCATTACCTCCGCTTTAGCGGTGCCGCTCTTAAACTCCACCTCGGCATATACGGCAACAACGTGGCCGCGATTAGGAAGCAATGATTTGATGTGCTTGTCGATCTTGCCGCGATTGTAAATAAAATCGCCACCAGTTATTTCCGACTCGTAAACAACATCAGCGTGGATGCGCGAAACGTCGCCATTACGCAGGGCCAACTCAACCAAGCCCTTGTAATCAATCAGCAAAGTGCATTCCTTACCATACGGCACCAAATGCGCTCGCCTTCCGTCAGGCTCAAGGCCAATCTGCCCTAATTGCAACAGGCACTTAAACAACGATTCCTGCGTGCATTTTAGCAAGGCAGGGTTTGTGTTGATTTGGTTAAGCGCAACGCCAGCAAACCGCTCAGGGGTCAAATGCTTTGGCAGCGCGGAGCTTAACTTAATGTGAAACGCCTCAGAGGCTAAATGCTCTTTGACTGTTTTGGGTTCCTTTTTCTTGACTACTTCATTTTTGTCTGTACTCATTTTCTTGCTTTCTATTATTAGTTAGCATTTTCGCAGAACAGCTTGTTCCTATTCTGCTCGGTGGCGGGGGCTGCAACCCTCGCCACCTTCCTTCCACCTACACTCGCAGGCTTCAGTAAATCATTTTTAAACGGGTTCATCATGTTCCGATAAAACAGGCGGGGCAGGATGAAAATTATAGAGGATATAAAGGTGAGAGCTAAAGTCATCATCCCCCCCGCCGTGGAATAAATGCACCAACCAATCGCACCGGCCGCAAAGGTGGCGTAGCTAAAAAACACCCATAAAGCAGGGCGATCAGTAGGCACAGACGCACTATGCAATGCAGCAGCATTGCGAGCAATTTTATTTTTCATTTAGTTTATTCCTTTCTGTTTGAGTGTAAGCATCAACCGCTTTCAATTGTTCTTCATCTTGCAAAATCGCTGCAAGAATTTGCACCAAGGCTTTACGCAAATATGATTGCGTATCATCAAGTTCTAAAATCAGCTTTTTTACCGCTCGGCTTGTCATAAGTGCCCGTCTTTCCATATCAGTTAAATCCAGAATATACCTAGATGTAACGCGAGGCTTGCCCACATATCGCCCTTGTAACTTTGCTTTCGCAATGACTTCAATGCTCGAAACCGCTTGCCTGCTAATTCCAAACTGCTTGCCAATATCTGCAAGGGTGCGGCCTTCTGCTCGGCCTAAAAGCACCTTTTTTTCCTTGTATTTTAACCTGTTAAACTTCTTTGTGATTACTAAACCTATGTTACTATCTAATGTTTTTTTAGCACTCTGTTTCATTTGTTTTGTTCCTTTCTTTTTGTTCTTTGGCTAAATGGTTTTCAGCCTCTTTTAGTTCTGCATTGAGCTTGTCAGTCAACTCGTCCCATGACCTTTTAATCAGCACAGCAAGCGGGTCATCTTTTAACATCGCAAATAGCGCTTGTATTTCATCCATGTGGGCAGCGAGCGCCAGCATCTTTGTATCACAATACTGCATCTTGCCGATTTCCAAAACGTAATCGTTTGAGTCACTGTCTCTTGCGCTAACGCCACCACGGCATGACCAATCTTTAGCCATTATGTCTCTCGGTAATATGTAAGCGTATCTTGGCATTTTTATCCTTTCTGTTTAGTGTTTTTGAATTGTGCACCTTTTTTCAAAAAAAAGGTAAACATATTGACATCATCCAATTTCGAAGATTTCGAAGTCTCCTGCCGTGCCGGTGTGGCGCACTCTGGCCTTTCTGCATCGGTTGCAACGCTTGTGATGTTTGTGCTGCTCTGATGGGTGAATGTCATTGCGATATTCAGCGCAATAAAAGCACCATAGCTTTTCGCCATCCGGCAATGTTTTGGGGGCTTTGTAGTTACCCATTTGTTTCCCTTTTTGTTTTATTGTGAAGAATTAAATCACGCACACCATAGCCACCCCATTTAGTTGTTGATGTTTTGCAAACAAACGATGCGATGTGATACTGCATTGCTCGTATTTCCTCCAAAGTCATTACCTCAGATTCGTTTACTTTCATTTTTTCCGTGTAGGGCATTGCCTTAAATTTGTCAGGCAATACCTTTTCGGTGTCTTTATCTGTGGCCACAACCATTGGCTCAATAACCAATGATAGCCGATAATGGTCAATTTTCTTTCTCATTTGTTTCCCTTTCTGTTTCTTGTTCGCAATATGGGCACTCAACTTGCCCATGTATGCCTTGGTTTAAGAAGGTCGCACCGCAATAACGGCATTGATCTTCCCACTCTGGTTCAATGCAATCCTCACCCATTTTTGCCCCCGTGCTCTTTAAGGTCATCGGCGAGCTTGTCCATGCTGGCAACAACTCCGCTTATTGCATTTGCATAAATGGCTGCGCTATCTGCCAGCTCTGCCATTTTGTAAAGTGCATCCTTTAACTCATCCGGCACGTTGGCCATTGATTTGTGTGTTAGCATCATTGCCAAACCAATTTTGGCGTCCACTTTCATAGGAATAATTTTTGTTTCACTCATCTTATTGTCTTTCCGACGCTAGGCTGCGCCTTGATTTTGCGCTCAATAATGTGCATCAGTTCGTATTCAATATCTTGCAAGAATGAATCCGATACCCGCGAGAATTTATGCGCTCTATGTTTCTCCGCTAAACTTAACGCAGCGCGTTTACACGCTGCCCTATTTATTAAACTGTTCATAATTGGTTATCCTTTCTGTTAAGGGTTAAAAAGAAACCGCGCCCCCCGTAACGCGCAGGGAGCGCGGCATTGTTATGATGGCTACTTCCAAGGCAGTAGCTGCCTGTGTTTAGTTAAGCTCGACCTCTTTGCCGAACCCAACAAGTTCTGCCCCATGTTTCAGGGCCTTGTTCTTAAGGTATCTGCCAGTACCAAACTGCGAAGCCTCAAGTCGCTTGGCATCGCCACCACGGTACTTCTTGTGATGGTCAACGTATTCCGTTATGGCGTTGTATGCGCCCCAAACCGTGCCGCGAACACCCTTGATGTCGCTGCCTCGTCCGGTGTGCATCAACCCCTCAACCTCGTCCACCTTTTTGGTGCGAGAGTTTGTCTCCTTGTTATCGTCAAACAAAGAGGTGTGAATGTAATTGCGAGTTTGCTCGCCATTCAGTTGCTTTTTGGCAAATGACTGAAAAAGGTTTTTAACCTCGTCATAGTAAACGCCAGCTTGAGCCAATATCTTACCAGCGAATTGCATACGATCAGCAACATCGCCAACGTGCTTAACCCGCACCGTGCTGGATTTCTTCATCATGTCCCCCACCGCAGCGGTCAGCGTGTTATTGCAAACCACCCGAATCGGAGTGAATGAAGCCATCGCAGCGTAAGACCCATCATGCGAGTTGGTCAGCAACAAATACTGCTGCACAACATCGTCAGGCAGAATCTCAATCGGGTCTTGATCAGCCATATTGGCCAGCAACCAAATCCGCTCACCCTTGCCAGTAAAACCGGCAGTCTCGTACCGGCAAGTATCCTTGCCAAATAGACCGTCAAAGAATGAAAACGAATCCTTGTTTTGCAAAGGGCTGTATTTAGGCCCAACAACACCAAGCTCATCGCCGGTGTCTTTTCGCAAAACAACCTTGCCGCGCTCAACCTTGATATGCTTAACAAACTGGTGATTGCCAAGCTCATCGCGGTTGACCAGTTTCTCGTAATAAATCGGGGCAACCTCAACCTCCCAATCGAGGTTAGCCTCACGCAGAGCAGTCTCAGCATCAAACGCATTATCCAGTTTCTGCCCCAAGTTATGCCAAGGGGTTTTACCAGAATAAGCGATGTTAGCCTTGCCGTTAGTAGTTTCAATCATGTGACTCATATTATCTTGTTCCTTTCTGTTAGGGTTAAAATGAAGGGGGGAACCGCCCCCCCTTCTGTTGTAAGCGTTATCGCCTATATATTATTTGCAAGGGCCAGTAAGCCCTAAATAAGCGACTTTTTTAATTTCGGCCAGCACTTTGTTAAGCATATTTGCATCAGCTTCAATGTACTTAACCAATATGTCCAAGTCGGTGGCATTTTCTATTGCCTGATTTACAAGTTTACTTGTAACGTAATTTTCTCTCCATCCATCGGCATATTGTTCCAGCCTGTCATAAACTCTGCTCATCTCAACTTTTTTCATTTATGTCCTTTCTGTTAGGGTTAAAGGGGGCAACAGCCCCCCGATTATTGCACTTCGCCTGTTTGATAGCCTGCTAGGCCGTTTGTGTCGCAGTGGTCGTAAACCGTTTCACTATCATCGACCAAGGGCCGTTGAAATTTAGGGTCATTGGCAATTCGTTTTTTTTGTTGTTCGGCCTTTCTGTCAATCTCCGATTCCCATGCTTTAAGTTTAGCGATAAGTATCTGTTTTTCAGTTACCATTTTATTCCTTTCTGTTATTGGTTAAGAGAAGGGGGAATCGCCCCCCTTCTGTTTGTTTATGCACTTTCTAAAATACCAAGTTCCTTGAGCATTATCTCAACGGTCTGAATGTGAATGTAAGCGGCGTGAGCACATTCACTTTTAGACTTGCCCCTTACGGCAGAAATATCTTCGCCTCGCGGATTCCCAACAGCCTTTGCGGCTGCAACTCGCGCAGATTCCAATTTCTCTTTTAAGTGCTTTGTATTCATTTAATACCTTTCTGTTATTGAAGCCGAATTGCTTCTTTCAACATTCACAGCCTTTGGCGCGTTAAATCAAAAGCGAGGTGAACAATGTTAATCCCTACACGCTAGTGTTGGTGAATGCTGAAAGAAACAAGGGGGCAGTTACGCCCCCCGCTTCTTAATTTGTTTGCGGGATGAATTTCTGCTCCTTTAACATTCGTTTGGATTTAGCAGTCCGCTGGGATTTATTTTATTTTACCCGTACCGTTCGCTGTCCCTTATCTTAATCAACCGGATTCAATCTCTCGCTCTGTCCATGTTTTTACTGGCAGTTGCCGCGCAGTTGATAAGCATTGGGGCGGTTTTTCTGATGGGACATACCATCAGCCGCCACGCTAGGATGCTAGGCTAAAGGCTCTCGTTGGGGCGGCAAACTTGGTTGGGCCGTGGGCCACTTTGCCTCTCGCGGTCAGTCATCCACCGCGTCCCCTTGCAGGGGGCGGAATTTTTACAAGTTCCTGAGCTTGTTCCTAACTAAAACCGGCTGCAACCGGCATCGGAGTATTTCCGATACACAAATCCTACCACATGCGCAGCGCAATGCAAGCGCATAATTACGTATTTCTGTCGATTTTTTTGCCTAAAAAAGGGGGAAGGGGAGGGAAAACCTATTGCGATTCAAGCTCGCGCTCTAAATCGGCAATCGTTTTTAGGGCATCCTCAACGAAGTTCGGTGCCGCAATGACCGCAGATTTG